>Ga0316222_1001818_pt1 | contig 24502 bp, 21 predicted proteins | sample TBH18011metaG_FD_206008 | JGI IMG/M metagenome (GOLD analysis project Ga0316222, IMG submission 206008) | Freshwater microbial communities from Trout Bog Lake, Wisconsin, USA - TBH18011 | ecosystem: Environmental > Aquatic > Freshwater > Lake > Hypolimnion/Profundal zone | place: USA: Wisconsin... | reverse complement strand
CCGGCAGGGCGGCGGTAATCTCGGCGCCGACCAGCACCACCGCCCAGGACAGGAACATCCACAGCAGCGTAATCGGCACCACCGCCGCCGCGCCGTAGATGGTGGTATAGGAATGCGAGCGGGTGAGGTAGACGGCGAAGCCCCAGCGCAGCAGCGCGAACAGCAGCCCGGCGACGGTGCCGCCGATGGCCGCGTCGAAGCCGCGCACCGGCCGGTTGGGCGCCTGGGCGAATAGCAGCGAGAAGGCGGCGATCGACAACAGGGTGGGAAGCGGCACCGCGATGGCGGCAAGGATGGGGGCGACCATCTGAATGCCGGCGGGGCCGGGATCAAGGGCGATCAGCGCGCCCTCGATCGACAGCGAGGCGCCGATCAGCAGTGGGCCCAGCGTCATCAGGGTCCAATACAGCAGAAACCGCGCCAACAGGGTGCGCGGCTCGGCCACCCGAAACACCACGTTGAGTTCGCTTTCGATGGTGATCAGCATGGTGATGGCGCTGATTCCCAGGCCGATCAGCCCGACCGCGCTGAGGCTGCCGGCATTGGCGATGAAGGTCGAGACCTGCTCCTCGACGGCCTGGCCGACGGCAGGGACGAAATTGGCGAAGATCCAGCGTTCGATGGTGGCACGGGTGTCGCCAAACGCCGGGAAGGCGGCCAGAACCGCTAGGGCGATGGCCAGCAGCGGCACCAGTGACAGCAGCGAGGTATAGCTCAACGACGCAGCTACGCTCGACGCGCGGTCCTGCTGATAGCGTCGGCCCACCAGGATGATGAACCGGAGCGCGGCTTTCAGCCGGCCTTTATCCATACCCTCATCTCCCCGCATGCGGCTTTGCCCTGCCCTGTCTTTAGTGTAGGATGCCCGCCGCTTTGCCAAGCGCCACCATACCATGAGAAGAGAGGTTTCCGCCTGATGACTACTTCCGCCCCGCTGATGGCCGGCAAGAAGGGCCTGGTCATGGGTGTCGCCAATGATCGCAGCATCGCCTGGGGGATCGCGCAGGCGGTCCGCGCCCAAGGTGCCGAACTGGCCTTCACCTACCAGGGCGAGGCGCTGGAAAAGCGGGTGCGCCCGCTGGCCGCCGAAGTCGGCTCCGAGATCGTGCTGCCTTGCGACGTCTCCGACGAAGCCTCGATCGACGCCGTCTTCGCCGCGCTGGAGCAAAAGTGGGGCAAGCTCGACTTCCTGATCCACGCCATCGGCTATTCCGACAAGGAGGAGCTGCGCGGCGACTACGCCGACACCAGCCTCGAAAACTTCCTCAAGACCATGCACATCTCGGTCTACTCGTTCACCTCGGTGGCGCGCCGCGCCGCCGCGTTGATGACCGAGGGCGGCTCGATGGTGACGCTGACCTATTACGGTGCCGAGCGGGTGATGCCCCATTACAACGTCATGGGAGTGGCCAAGGCGGCATTGGAGGCCTCGGTGCGCTATCTGGCGGTCGATTTCGGCGGTCGCGGCATCCGTGTCAACGCGCTGTCGGCTGGCCCGATCAAGACCCTGGCCGCCTCGGGGATCGGCGATTTCCGCTATATCCTCAAGTGGAACCAGTACAATTCGCCGCTGAAGCGCAACGTCACCCTGGACGACATCGGCGGCGCCGGCCTGTATCTGCTGTCCGGGCTGTCGTCGGGCGTGTCGGGCGAAACCCATCATGTCGATTGCGGCTACCACGTGGTCGGCATGAAGGCGGTCGACGCGCCGGATATCAACGTGGCCAAGGACTGAACTGAAGACGCGATGTCGGGCAACGGCTTCGGCCATCTCTTCCGCTTCACCACCTTTGGCGAAAGCCATGGCCCGGCCATCGGCTGTGTCGTCGACGGGGTGCCGCCGCGCCTGGGGCTGACCGAGGCCGACCTCCAGCCCTGGCTCGACCGCCGGCGGCCGGGCCAGAACCGCTTCACCACCCAGCGCCAGGAGGCGGACCAGGTCCGCATCCTGTCCGGGGTGTTCGAGGGCCGGACCACCGGCACCCCGATCGGATTGCTGATCGAAAACACCGACCAGCGCTCCAAGGATTACGGCGACATCAAGGACACCTACCGGCCCGGCCACGCCGATTGGGTCTACCAGCAGAAATACGGCATCCGCGATTGGCGTGGCGGCGGCCGCTCGTCGGCGCGTGAAACCGCTATGCGGGTGGCGGCCGGCGCCGTCGCCCGGGTGGTGCTGAACGCCCTGGTGCCGGGCGGAATCAGCCTGCGCGGCGCCCTGGTGGCGATGGGACCGGAAACCATCGACCGCGCCCGCTGGGATTGGGATGCCCGCGAAGCCAACCCGTTCTGGTGCCCTGACGCCGCCAGCGTGCCGGCCTGGGAGGCGCGGCTCGACGGGGCCCGCAAGGCCGGCTCGTCGCTCGGCGGCGTGGTCGAGGTGGTGGCCTCCGGTGTGCCGGCCGGCCTTGGCGCTCCGGTCTACGACAAGCTCGACGCCGACATCGCCAAGGCGATGATGAGCATCAACGCCGTCAAGGGCGTCGAAATCGGTGACGGCTTCGCCGCCGCCGCCGCTTGCGGCGAGGACAACGCCGATGAGATGCGCTTAGACGCATCGGGGGGCGTCAAATTCCTCGCCAACCATGCCGGCGGCATCCTCGGCGGCATTTCCACCGGCCAGGACGTGGTCGTCCGCCTGGCGGTCAAGCCGACCAGCTCGATCCTGACCCCGACCAAAAGCGTCGACGCCCTGGGCCGCGAGGTCGAGGTCTCGACCAAGGGCCGCCACGATCCTTGCGTCGCCATCCGCGCCGTCCCGGTCGCCGAAGCGATGCTGGCGGTGGTCCTGGCCGACCACCTGCTCCGCCACCGCGCCCAGTGCGGCGGGTGAGCTACTTCGGGTCTCGCCGGTAGCCGTCCCGCGTCCAGCGCATCAGGTACTTGCCGATATCCAGCGTGCGCCAGCCGTCAATCACCTGGTCGGTGACGAAGACCTGATCCTCGTCGCCCCAGCCCCAGCCCACCGGCAGCCAATGGTGCTCGGTCCAAGTGGCGATCACCAGCGGCTTGCCGTCGTCGGATCGCCAGTCGGGGCGGTCGATCATCAGCACCAATTCGGGGTCGTTGTCGCCGTCGAGGTCGAAGCGGCCGGCGCGCACGTCGGCGAGGGTGAAGGCGTGCTCGCCGCTGCCCTCGAAGAAGTCCCGCCAATGCCGCCGCAGCAGGTCCTCGATGTCGGGATGGGGGCCGGCGGCCAGCGGCAGCATCGGCACCGCCGCCAGCGGGTGCGGAGTTCCCTCGGCCTTGGCGGGCAGGGCGGCAAGCACCACCAGACAGAACAATAGGACGACACGGCGCATCATCAGCCAGACTTTCGAACGGCCCAAGACCGGGGAGCGCGGAGGATAGGGGTGGGGAGTGGCGACGTCAACGCGTTGGATAACCTCGGTCCCCTCTCGCTCGGATCCGCGGCCTCCCCCCTCCGGCCTATGCCAAACGCGCGCATCTACCGCAGACGGTCCGTTGAGCCGAGGGCCCCATTTCGGCGATGGTGCGGCCCAAGCGGCGCCCATGGCGGTGGGCCCGCAAAGCAGGGAGGAGATCAGACATGTCGCACGCGCGGCCCAACATCCATCCGGGCGAGATCCTGCGTGAGGAATTCCTCAAGGCGGGCAAGGTTGATCTCGACATCCTGGCCTCCGCATTGGAATTGCCGCGTTGGCGCCTGGACGAATTGATCGCCGGTCGGGACGCCGTCTGCGCCGACACGGCATTGCGGCTATCGACCTATTTCGGCACTTCCGAGCGGTTCTGGCTGGAAATCCAGCTATGCTATGACCTCGAGCGGGCCCGGCGGCGGCGCTCGCTCGCCCAAAGCGACCGGTATGCCACCCCATCGGCCGCCTGACCGCGGATACCTTGACCATCCTGCCCATGGCGGCTAAACCTGGGATGCCCCTCCACCGACTGGGAAATCCTCATGCGCCGCCTTGGCCGGATCGTCGTTGCCATTCTGGCCGTGGTCGGCCTGTTGTTCGTCGCGGCGCTGGGCCTGGGATTGTGGGCCGCGTCGCGGATCGAGAGCGCCGTGGCGCCGTCGCTGCCCAAGCGAATGGTGCTGACCCTCGACCTTGAAGGCGAGTTCCGCCAGACCCCCGACGGCTCGCCCTTGGCCCGTCTGACCGGCGGCAAAAGCTACCTCTTGCGCGACGCCGTCGCCGCGCTGGATCGCGCCGCCGCCGACGACCGGGTGGCCGCCCTGTTCGCTACCATCGGCTCGGCCAAGCTGGGCGTCGCCGGCGCCCAGGAAATGCGTGACGCGGTCGCCCGCTTCCGCGCCACCGGCAAGCCGGCAGTGTTGTTCGCCGAGACCATCGGCGATTTCGGCAACGGCACCGCGGATTATTATCTGGCTTCGGCCTTCGGCCAATTGTGGCTGCAGCCCTCGGGCGATGTCGGCCTCACCGGCTTCGCCGCCGAAAGCCCGTTCCTCAAGGGTACTTTCGACCTGCTCGGCGTTCAGCCGCAATTCGGCGGCCGCTACGAATACAAGTCGGCCATCGACATGTTCACCGAAAAGCAATTCACCGCCGCCCACAAGGAAAACCTGGGGGCGCTGCTCGATTCGTGGACGGCGCAGACCATCGACGGCATCGCCACCTCGCGGCATCTGCCGGTCGAAACGGTGCGCGACCTGGTCGGCAAGGGGCCGCTGCTGGCTACCGAGGCGTTGGCCGCCCATCTGGTCGACCAGCTTGGCTATCGCGAAGCGGCGCTGGCGGCGGCGGGCGGCGGACCCGGCAAGCTGGACGAGGTCGACCTGGCCGATTACGCCCACGCCACCACCCGTCACCAGGGCGCCAAGATCGCGGTGGTCACCGGGGTGGGGGCCATCCATCGCGGCACCTCGGACCAGCCCTTCGGCGACGACCAGGGGATCGGCGCCGCCACCATGGCCAAGGCGCTCCGCCAGGCGGCGGAGGATTCCCAGGTGCGGGCGATTCTGCTGCGCATCGACAGCCCCGGCGGCTCCTACGTCGCCGCCGACACCGTCTGGCACGCGGTCGGCGAGGCCCGCGCCGCCGGTAAGCCGGTGGTGGTGTCGATGGGCAACGTCGCCGCCTCGGGCGGCTACTTCATCGCCATGGCCGCCGACCGCATCGTCGCCGAGCCTGGCACCATCACCGGGTCAATTGGTGTCTTTGCCGGCAAGATGGTGCTGAAGGATTTCTGGAGCAAGCTGGGTATCAGTTGGGACGAGATGCATCGCGGCGACAACGCCACCATGTGGAGCGCCAACCAGCCGTTCACCCCCGAGGCCTGGGCGCGGGTCAATGCCATGCTCGATGCCGTCTATATCGATTTCACCACCAAGGCTGGCGCCGCCCGCAAGCTGTCGCCCCAGGCGATCGATGCCGTCGCTCGCGGCCGAGTGTGGAGCGGCGCCGACGCCAAGGCGCGCGGGCTGGTCGACGTGCTCGGCGGTTTCGACACCGCTTTGGCCGAAGCCCGTGGCCTGGCCGGGGTGAGGGCGGGCGAATCGGTCGATCTGGTCGATTTCCCCCACCCCAAGGCGCCGTGGCAGATGCTGGCCGAATTGGCCTCGTCCGGTGACGTGTCGGGGGTGCGCAGCCTGCTGCATCTGGCCCAAATGGCGGCGCCGCTGGCCGCCAGCCTGGACGCCGCCGACCCCCGCGCCGCCGGCGAGCTGATGCTGCCGCCGGGAGGATTACGGCCATGACCGAAGCCCCCCGCACAGAAGCTATCAATGGCGCTCCTCGCACCGTGGTCATCACCGGCGCCAGCCGTGGCATCGGCCACGCCACTGCGCGGCGCTTCCTCGCCGAGGGGTGGCGGGTTATCACCTGCGCCCGCGCCGATGTGCCGCCGCAATGCCGGCTGGTGCCGGGCTGGGCGACCCACATCGTTACCGACCTGTTCGATCCGGTCAGCACCGGCCGCTTCATCGACGAGGTCAACGCCCTGCTCGGCGACCAGCCGCTGCACGCGCTGATCAACAATGCCGGCGTCAGTCCCAAGACTCCCTACCGCGAGCGGCTGGGCGTGCTCAATGGCTCGATCGACGGCTGGCACGACGTATTCGAACTGAACTTCTTTACCCCGTTGCGGCTGGCGCGCGGCTTCGCCGGGGCGCTGCACCGGGGCAAGGGGGCGATCGTCAACGTCACCTCGATCGCCGGCCATTTCGTCCATCCCTTCGCCGGCTCGGCCTATTCGACCTCGAAGGCGGCGCTGTCCGGGCTGACCCGCGAGATGGCGGTGGAATTGGCCCAGCTGGGGGTGCGGGTTAACGCGGTGGCGCCGGGCGAAATTCGCACCGAGATGATTTCGGCCGAATACGAGGCGCTGGTGCCGCGCATCCCGCTTGACCGCATGGGCACCCCCGAGGACGTCGCCGCCACCATCTTCCGCCTGTGTACCGACGACTTCGCCTACGTGACCGGCACCGAGGTGTTCATCACCGGTGGCCAGCACTTGTATTGAGCTGGCCCGGGCGGCAAAATGCCGGCTTACCGCCGTTTAAAAGCCGCCATTGCGGCGGCGGCCAAGCGCCCGGATGGGCGCGCCCGGCGAGGGGCAAACTAATAAGGCATTCGCATGAGCAAGCGAGCGAAGGCGGTGTGGCGGTCGACCGATGGCGGGCCGGTTTCGTGCAGCGAAAAGCTCAAGGTTTTGGAGCAGAACCTGGCGGAATTCCGCGCCCTGGCCCTTGATCTGCTGGAAGATTCGGCGCTGATGGGCTGCGACGTCGAACAGGTCCGCCAAGTGCTCAAGGAAACCATCGACGAAATCGACCTGCGCTATCGGCCGCAGGGTTAGGGTTGCTCACGGGCTCCCGGCAGGGTGAAGCGGAAGTGGCTGCCCTCGCCCGGACTCGATTCGACCCAGATGCGGCCGCCATGGCGTTCGACGATGCGCTTGCAGATCGCCAGGCCGATGCCGGAGCCGGGATAGGCGGCGTCGGTGTGCAGACGCTTGAAGATGACGAAGATTTGGTCGAAATACTGCGGATCGATGCCGATACCGTTATCCGCGACCGAGAATTCCCACATGCCATCGCCGTGAACGGCGCTGACGGCGATCTCCGGCGGGCCGTCGCGGCGGTGGAATTTGAGCGCGTTGGCGATCAGGTTCTGCAGCAGCTGCAGCATCTGGGCGCGGTCCGCCATCACCGTCGGCAGCCTGCCCCAGGTCACCCGCGCCTGGTGCTCCTTGATCGCCGGGCCAAGGATTTCGGCCACCTCGCCCATGATGGCATTGGCATCGACCGGTTCGAACGGCTGGCCGCGGGCGCCGACCCGCGAATAGTCCTGCAGCGCCTCCATCTGGGAATGCATCCGCTTGGCGCCGGCGACGATGAATTGCAGGTATTCGCGCCCGACCTCGCCAAGCTCGTCCTTGCAGCGAAATTCCAGCAGCTGGGTAAACGACACGATGGTCCTGAGCGGTTCCTTGAGGTCGTGTGAGGCGACATAGGCGAAGCGCTCCAGCTCGATGTTGGAGGCGGCCAACTCGTCGATGGTGTGGTGCAGATTGTCCTCGGCCTGCTTGCGTTCGCTGATGTCGGCGAAGGTCATCACCAAGCCGCAGACGGAATTCTGGGCCACCAGCGGCACGCAGACGAATTCGGCGGGGAAGGGGGTGCCGTCCTGGCGCAGCAAGGTGGCCTCGCCCTTGACCGGCGACGCCGATGGGGCCAGGGCCAAGGTTCGCCGCAACGGGCTGCCGTCGTCCGGTCGAAACAGCACCTCGCCGGAGCGGCCAACCACGTCTTGCTCGCGGCAGCCGATCATTTCCAGCGCGGCATGGTTCACGAACGTGACCAAGCCTTCGCCGTCCATGCCGCAGACCCCTTCGCCCACCGCCTCAAGGATCAGCCGCGTCTTATCCAGTGACGACTGTAATTCCCGGGCGGCGCGCTGCCGGGTCAAGGCGCCGCCGATCAGCCCAGCGACCCCGAGCAAGACCTCGAGGGCATGGGCGGGCGGCGTGGCGAGGTCGCCATAGCCGATCACCAGCGCCGCTTCGATGCTGCCTCGCACACTGACCGGAAACACCACGTAGACGCACGGGGTGCCGTTGTCGGCGCCGCTCTCGATCGCCATGAAGCCGGTCTCCAGCACCTGGGCGATCGCTTCGCTCAACGGCTTCTCGTCGGCCGAGGCCAGGCCCCAGTCGGCGCAATCGGGCGCATCGTGGCTCAGGCGGACCAAGTCGGGGGCGAAGATGGCGCCGATGACCTGGAGGCTTTCGGCTTCCACGTCGGCGGTGGGCAGCATGCCGGCGAAATACTGCGCCGCCCGGACGAAGCCGCGGGCGCAGAAATCACGATCGAATCGGTCGGATTGGTCGGACACCTTCATCCCGGAATCGCCGCGGCACGGAGGTATAGGTGGTCAAAAAACGATTCGGCGAAGTCCTCATCCAGGGACAAGTTGATCAATTTGGCGTTGGGCCGGGCCAGTGCCAGCGTCGCCTCGGCGGCGTCGGACAGCAGCAGATCGATGGCGCCGTGCAATGCGGTGTTGCCTGCCAGGCGCACCCGGTCGGCTGCGACCGGCGGTAGCAGGCCGATCCGCTTGGCGTTGGCGAAATCAAGATGCTCGCCGAAGCTGCCGGCGACATGGATTGTGCCGATGCGGTCGCAGCCCAGGCCGGCGCGGCGGCAAAGGACGTCAATGCCGGCGGCGATCGCCGCCTTGGCCTGTTGCAGCGCGTCGATGTCGCCTTTGCTCAGCGTGAAGTCGGTGCCATCGACGCTGATGGTCAGCGGCTCGCGGATTGGCCGGCCGCACTCGTCGATCTCGCCGGTCTCGCGCAGCACCGCCAACAGGTCGACCAGGCCCGAGCCGCAGATGCCGGCGGCCGGGGCACCGTCAATCACCTCGCCGCGCCAGGCGCCGTCGCCGCCGCGAACCAGGTGGCGGATGGCGCCGCTTTCGGCGGCCATGCCGCAGCCGATGCCGACGCCCTCGAAGGCCGGTCCTCCCGCCGCCGCCGTCACCCACAGCCGGGCGCCGTCCCACAGGGCGATTTCGGTATTGGTGCCGAAATCGACCAGCAGCGCCGGCAGCGGCGCCTCGGTCATGCGGCAATGGACGATCCCAGCCAGCAAGTCGGATCCGACGAAGCCGCCCAGTGGCTGGATGGTGCGAATATCGGTGTCGAGGCCAAGGTTCCAGGCTTGGGCCAGCGCCCCGGAATCGCTCAATCGGCACGCGAACGGCGACAGCCACTGGCCGGGATCGAGCAGCAATTCGGCCGAGCCACCGGCAAGCAGCGCCAGCATCGCGGTGTTGCCTACCACCCGCACCGCCGCGACGGCGGGCAGGGTGATGCCTTCGCGCCGCGACAGGTCGAGCAGAGCGGCGCCGATGGCATCGACCGCCAGCCGCCGCAGCTCGCGGGCGTCGTCGGCGGATTTGGTGGCGGCGCGCAGGCGGCTGATGACGTCGGCCCCGATGAAGGATTGCGGATTGAGTCCGCAGCGCACCCCAAGCCGGCGTCCCCTGGCAAGATCGCAGATCGCCACGGTGATGTGGGTGGTGCCAAGGTCAATGGCGACGCCCAGCCGGGCCTGGTCGCCCGCCGCGCCGGCCGTCAGCGGATAGTGGGACAGATAGGGCGGCAGGGCGGGGATGCGCCACGGCGACGGCCGCGCCGGCCGCAGCACGGTGACGTCCAGGTCGCCGCCGGGAATCACCTGGCAGGCCAGCCTGATATGGGCGGCTAGCCTCTCGTCGCCGAGATGCAGCACTTCGGCGGTGCTCGGCGCTCCGGCGTCGCCGGTGTCGATCCGCACCCGGCACAGGCCGCAGGCGCCGATGCCGGAACAGGCCGAGTGCACCGGCACGCTGGTACGGTTGAGGATGTCGCGCAGGCTGGCGCCGGGGGCGAACGCGATGCGACGCACCGCGTCGTCACCCTCGCCGCGCAGCCGCACCCCGATGTGGCGGGGGTCGCCATGGCGGCCGCCATCGGTCCACTCGGTCGCCGCCCGCACCAGGGCGGCGACGTTGGCCGATCGCGCCTCCGGCGGGATTTCGCAACCGGAGGACAGGATGAAGCCGCCGCGGCGCTCGAACAGCCTGAGCAGGCGGCGTGCCTCGGCCTCGATCTCGGCGGGGCTGGCGGTGACGAAGGCGAGTGGTTTGATATTGCCGTCCAGGCACAGCCGATCCTCGCCCAGTGTCGCCAGCAGCCGTTCGGCGTCGACGCAATAGTCGAAATTGCCGATGTCGGCGCCCAGGCCTCGGTAGCTCGGCAGGATGGCCGCGGTGCGGCCGGCGACGTGCAGCCAGTTGGCCTCGGCGCCTGCCTGTTTGAAGGCCGCGAACAAGCGGGCCAGGCAGGGACCGATCATCTCGCGGAACATCCCTGCCGGCACCACTTCGGGGCAGCCGGCCGGGTCGAACACCATCACCAGATGGGCCCCCGCCTCCAATTGGGCCAGTCCGAACGCCTCGGCCACCCGAGTGGCGTGGTCGAGCAGGTGCAGGAAGCATTCCGGCTCGTCGGCGGCGAGGAACAGCGCCCGCTCCATGCCGAGGAACTGGACGGCCAGGGTCATCGGCCCCTGGACCAGCCCGACCACCACCGCCCGGTCGCCGAGCGCAGCGCGCAGCCGCCGGGTCATGTCCAGCTGCATGGGCAGGCGGCCGGCGTGGCGCGGATCCGGAATCGGCAATTGGGCGAAGTCGGCGTCAAGGTCGTAGGGCGGGCGGGAGATCGCCGGGTAACAGCCGGCGTGGCGCTGGACTCCGCCCCCCACCGCCTCGGCCTCGAGTGCCAGGTCGAGGACGGCGAAGACCGCGTCGTAGCCGTAGCGCGCCAGGGCGGCGAGTTGGCATTCGGCGGCGACAGCGGCGGACGAGCGGTATTCCTCGATGGTGCGGCCGCACACCAGGGCCGCATGGGCGAACACCTGGGCGACCACGGCGGGGCGGTCGCAGGGCTGGAAGGCCAGCGTGCGGCGAAATCGTTCAAGCCCGTCCATAACCTGACTCGACCATGGAATTGAGATAGGCGATGGCGTCGAAGGCGGTCTGGCCGACAAAGTCGACGTCGAGGTCGGCGGCATTGCACTGCTTCAGGGCGGCGCCGCCGGCCAGCACCCGGACCGCGGACAACCCCGCCGCCGCCAAGGCCGGCTTGAGGGTGCGGACCTGGGGAATGACGCTGGAAATCAGGCCGCTGACGCACACCGCCGCCGCGCCGGACTGCGCGGCGGCGCGGACCACATTGGCCACCGTCGCGTCCTTGCCGCAATCGACCACCCGGAAACGGCTGCCGCCAAGCAGGATCTTGAGAATCGACTTGCCGATGTCGTGAATGTCGCCCTCAAGCACGGCGGCCACCACCACCGCCCGTGGCGCCGGCAGCGAGGTGTCCTCGGGAAACAGGCGATGGATCACGGCCACCACCGCCCGCCCGGCCAGCATGATTTCAAGCAGGTTGAATTGCTCGGCGGTGCATTTCCTGTCCAAGGCGGCCATCGCCCGCTCGATGCCGCCGGTGACGATGTCGAGGGGGCTGACTCCCTCGGCCACCAGACCGTCGACAATGGCCAGGGATTTGTCCCGCTCGCCCTCGGTCAACGCCAGGACGAGGGCTCCTAGATTGGATGCCATCGGACCCTCCCCCCATCCTGGGATGCAGAGCCCCCACGACGAAAGTATGTGCCAAATGCGCAAAAAGCGCAACCTTGGCGCACGGTCCGCACAACCTCCGGCAGGATCCCGCCGCGTCTAAAGGGACGATTTTACGCCGATGCGCTCTCAAGCTGGGGCGGGGTGCGCGTGCAAATCATCAGGCGGTTCCAGGCGTTGATTTCAGCAACTGCAAAAGAAAGATCGGCGACTTCCTTTTCCGAGAAATGCTGACGGATCTCGGCGTACACCGCGTCTGAAACGTCTCCTCCAGTTAGGATGGTCAGCGCTTCCGCCCAGGCCAAGGCGGCCCGTTCCGCCGGGCTGTAATTCGGTGCTTCGCGCCATGCGGCGAGAAGATGCATTTTGTTATCGCTGATGCCGTGCTTACGAGCCAATGGAACATGCATGGCGATACAGAAGGCGCAGCCGTTTATCTGTGACACACGCATCTTTACAAGTTCTAGTAAGCCGAGGCCTAGGCCGCTATTCTGTACATACGAATGCACGCCAAGCATTGCCTGGTATCCATTTGGGGCAACCTTGGTAAGGTCGATTCGCTGTTCCATTCTATGTCCTCATGACGTTGTCAAAATTGGTCGCGATTGCCACGACGGCACGAAGCGCGATCCTCCAGCCAAGTCGCGATTTGGTTGCCGAAGCCGGCGGGCGCCTTGGCGGCGACCTGGGCCGCAAGCTGCCCGAGGGAATGACTGGCCAGTTCGTCCCTCATGCGCTTTTCAGCGGCCCGCATGATCGCGTGGATCGAGCACACTCCCGTGGTCGCCCAAGCCGGCGCCTCCGAGTCGAAAACCGCGCAGCGATCCCGAATTTCGCGGCACTCGAAGAGTTGTTTGGCTCCATCGATCGCCTCAACGACGTCCAGGAAGCTGATGGCATCCGCCGACCGCGCCAGAGCGAAGCCCCCACGTGCGCCCTCGGTGGCCACCACGAGGCCGGCCTTGGATAGCTTGGTAAAGAGCTTTGCCAAATACTCGGACGGGACGCCCTGAAGGTCGGCGAGGTCGCGAACGCTCGGTTCCGCCGCGCCCCCTGCGGGAATTGTCAGGAAAAGGAGGCAATGCAGCCCGTACTCGACACCCGCGCTGATGAATGGCACCGAAAACTCCGACCGAATGTGTCGTAGATGCGAACCCTATGTCGACGCAGGCGAAGAGGCAAGGATATTCCGTTAGAGGGCTGATGGGCTCTGGGGCCCGGCCGCGCCTAGCGCTTGGCCGGAAACGAAGTCCGGGCCAAAGCGGCGATGACCTTGACCGGGGTGGCCTGGTCTACGCCGGCGGCGCGGGCGCGGGCGATCAGCTTCGCCAGGACATCGACCTTGCCGGAATTGCCGAAGATTTCGGCGAACTGGGCGTCGCCGAGGGCGGCGTTGGCCGAAATTAGTAGCACCGCCAGCTGGTCGGTGCGCATGCCCAAATCGCCCACCAGCATCTTGGCCGGAACACCGCCGACTGCGGACAGCACCTGGGCGATATGGACCATGGCGCCGCCATCCGGCAGCACTTCGCGCACCGCCGGATCGAGCAGCGCGGCGGTGAAGGCGGCCGGCTTAAGCCGGCGGCCATCGGCGGTCAGCACGTCCTCGATGCGCGCCCGCTGGTCGGGGACGCCTCGGTCGGCCGACAGGCGCGGCAGCGGCGGCGGCGTAAAGGGCGACACGCCGGGGGCACCGGCCTTGCCGACGATCGGCGCGGCGGGCGCGGCAGCGGCGGGCGGGGCGGGGGGCGCCAACAACGGCTTGACCTCGACCGGAGTCGGCGCCGGCAGGTTGTGGGGGTTTTCTTTCAAGGCGCGGATGTCCGCCGCCACATGATAGTCGAGGATGCGCGCGCCCAGCCGCCGGACCAGCTGCGGCGACAGGGTGGCGTATTCCGGCACCAGCGGCACCTGCCAGTCGTGACGCAGATTGTCTTGGAACGCCTCGTAGAGCAGGTGGCCGCGACTCTTCGGCGGCTTGATCCGGCGCTGATGGGTCAGCAGCGACATCAGGCGGCCGAACAGCGTAATCTCGACCGCCTTGCTCCGCCGGCCCTTTAGCGGCCGGCTGTCGCCGTCGAGATTGCGGCGGAAATGGCGCTTGGCCGCCGTGCGCACGACCATCGCCACCACGTCGTCGAGGCTGCGGCCACAACGCAACAGCTCGTCGGCGGTCTTGATCGGCACCTTGTGCTGGTCGACCAGCATGTGGTGAAAGCGCTCGGGGTTGTCGCGAAAGGCGTTGAAGCAGCGTTCCAGCAGAGCGATGTCGTCGAAGATCGATTCCAGCACCCGCCGCCGGGGAAGGTCGCGCAGCTCGGGAACCAATTGCGCCAACACGTCGGCCACCGCGCCTTCGAGGGCGGTGTTGATCTGGTGGACGATCTCGGCGTTGGCTCCGGCCGGCTTGCCCATTGGGCTCCTCCTCCGTCAATGATTAGCGGAGGATCATGTTTGGCGCAATCGCTACGGTAAGATCGGCCCTCGCCAAAAGTCCGGCGCCCAGGTGGGCGCCGGCCAAGGTTGCATTGGGCCGCGCGTCAATTCCGTGCGGTGCGGAACTTGGTCCAGGCCCGGGTGCGGGTGCGGTCGAAATCGCGTGAGGCCGGGGGCAGCGCCGCGAATAGCTTGGCCTTGACCTCGGCCGGCGGATAGATCACCGGATCCGAGGCGATGGCGGGGGTGACGAAGGCCAGCGAGGCCGGCACCGCGTTGGCGTAGCCGGTGGTGTTGGTGATTTCGGCGACAATGTCCGGGCGCAGGATGAAATTGATGAAGGCCAGCGCCGCCTCGGGGTGGGGGGCGTCGGCCGGGATCGCCATGACGTCGATGTTGACCATCGCCCCCTCCTTGGGGATGACGATGGCGATGTTCTGCTTCTTCTTGGCCTCGGCGGCGCGGGCGCGGGACTGGACCAAGTCGCCGATATAGCCCTGGGCGACGCAGATGTCGCCGGCGGCAAGGTCGGCGCGGTACTTCTCGCTGTTGAGGTAGCGGTAATTGGGCCGAAGCGGCATCAGGGCAGCCATTGCCGCGTCCAGTTCGCCGCTGGTCTGGGCCAGGGGATCGTGGCCGAGATAGGCCAGCATCGCCGGTACCGCCTCGGTGGGGGCGTCGAGCAGGGTGACGCCGCAGGCCTTCAGCTTGGACACCACCGCCGGATCGAACAACAGACGCCAGGAATCCTTGGGCGCGTCGGGGGCCAGGCGGGCGACCGAATCGACGTTATAGCCGATGCCGGTGGCCGCCATCATGTAGGGCAGGCCATGGGGGCCGGCGGGATCGACCTTGGCCAGGCTGGCCGTCACCGCCGGGTCGACGCCCTTGGCGTTGGGGATCTTGCTCAGGTCGAGCCGGCGGTAGATGCCGGCCTTGACCTGCTGGGCGAAGAATGGCGAGGCCGAGGGGAAAACGACATCGTAGCCCGAACGCCCGGTCATCAGCTTGGCGTCAAGCGTCTCGTTGTCGCCATAGGTGTCGTATTTGACCCGGATGCCGGTCTCGGCGGTGAACTTCTCCAGCGTGTCCTTGGCGATGTAGTCGGACCAGTTGTAGACGTTCAGCACCTTGTCCTCGGCCCTGGCCGGGGGTGCGGGAGCGATCGCCGCCACCAGGGCGGCAAGAGACAAGATCCAGCGAATACGCATTGGCAATCCCCCTGCGGACGACGTGGAAATATTCGGCCGCCATGGCGGCGGAGTCAACCGGTCCGACTGTAACTGTCCGTTTCGTAGGGGAGCCGCTGAAAGCCGCGCGGACAGCGACGAATGTTGCATTATCGGCGCTATTGGACGACATTGGCGCCCTGTACGATTCATTCCTTACTTTGCGGTCACTGCAATGGGAATTTCAGCCCTCCTTGTTCTCGGTCTGGCGGCGGGCGTCGTGCTTGTCGTCGGCGGCGGGCTGATGATGTATATGGCGAACCTTGTCCGCAGCGCCTACGAGATCAAGGTCCAGATCAATAACGACGTCGACGAGCGCCTGGGCAAAATGGCCGAGGACCTCGACAAGAAATCCAAGTGGATCAAGCGCGACCTGCTTGAGGAACTGGACAAGATCAAGGTGGCCTTCGCCACCGAGAACGCCACCAAGGTCAACGCCCTGTCCGAGCCCCTGCTGAAAAAGGTCGAGATGGTCGAGCAGATGTTGCGCGACGAACGGACCGAATGGGTGAAGGCGGTGGAAGCCGATCGCCAGAGCATCGCCGCCCTCGACGGCAAGGTCAAAGTGATGCGGCGCGATCTCAAGCGGGTCGAGGAACGGGTGGGCCTGACCGGCGCCGCTCCCGCTGGCGCCGACGACGGCGCCAACCCGTTATCCGCCGCCCCCAGCCTCGGCGGCACCGCGGTGCCAGCCACGGCGGCGCCCCGCGTGGCGCCGGCCGGGCCGCAATCGGTCCGCGATTTCCTGCCGGATCTGGCTTAGTCCAGCAGCAAGAGTCGCGCTTGTTCCCGCCCGATCGGAGACGATCCGAACCCGCGGATCGACCCAATCAGAGGGTGAAGCGCCTACGCCGCCTTGGTGCCGAACACCATGTAATTGACGTCGAGCTCGCTGGTTTCGTGCCATTCGTCGCGGAACGGCGAATAGGCCATGCCGGTCAGGGCCGCGACCTCGACGCCGCCGCCGCGCAGGAAGGCGGCGAATTCCGACGGCTTGACGAATTTGTGCCAGTCGTGGGTGCCCATCGGCAGCCAGCGCAGGATGTACTCGGCCCCCATCACCGCCAGGGCGTAGGATTTGGTGGTGCGGTTGAGGGTGGCGCCAAGGAAGGCGCCGCCGGGTTTCAGGCGCTGGCAGGTCAGGGCGAGGAAGGCGGCGGGATCGGGCACGTGCTCGACCACCTCCATCGCCAGCACGACGTCGAAGCTTTCGCCGTCGAGGTTTTCCGGTCCGGCCAGGCGGTAGTCGATGTTGAGGCCTTCGGCGGCGGCGTGGGCCGAGGCCACCGCGATGTTCTTGTCGCCGGCGTCGATGCCGGTGACGGCGAAGCCCAGCCGGGCCAGCGGTTCGGACAACAGCCCGCCGCCGCAGCCGACATCAAGCAGCCTCAGGCCGGTGAAAGGCGCCGCCAGCGTGGCGTCGCGGCCGAAATGGGGGGCGAGCTTGGCCCGCATGAAGTCCAGCCGCACCGGGTTGAACTTGTGCAGCGGCTTGAACTTGCCGTACGGATCCCACCAGGCCTCGGCGATCGCGGTGAAACGGGCGACCTCCTCGGACGAGGATGTCGGCGTGCGCTCCTTGAGGCGGGCCGGCGGCATTCCCTTGGGCGCATTCGTCTTGACCATCAATTACTCCTAAAGGCTAGCGCGCACCGGGTTCCCTCCTAAGGGGTGGCCGCACTTGCGTCCGTGTTGGCGACAGAGTATGAAGAGGCGCCTTTCGGGCGGCAACCAGGCACACGAAAGATTTCTCGAACCGACCGGTCGCGCGACGGCGCACGGTCCTCAAGGAACACCCCCTCAAGGAACACTTCATGACTCGCATCGTAATGAAATTCGGCGGCACTTCGGTGGGGGACGTCGATCGGATCAAGAACGTAGCCCGCCGAGTGAAGAACGAAGTCGATGAGGGCAACGAGGTCGCGGTGGTGGTGTCGGCCATGTCCGGCGTCACCAATCAGCTGGTCGAGTGGGTCAAGCAGATTGCCCCGCTGCATGACGCGCGTGAATACGACGCCGTCGTCGCCACCGGCGAGCAGGTGACCATCGGCCTGTTGGCCATCGCCTTGCAGGAACTGGGGCTCGACGCCCGTTCGTGGTGCGGCTGGCAGCTGCCGATCGAGACCGACGGCGTTCATGGCAAGGCGCGCATCCTGTCAATTGACACCGAAGACATGGTGCGGCGGATGTCGAAAGGCCAGGTCGCCGTTGTGGCCGGATTCCAAGGTTTGGGTCCGGACAATCGGATATCCACTTTGGGCCGTGGCGGTTCGGATACCTCGGCGGTGGCACTGGCCGCCGCCTTGAAGGCCGACCGTTGCGATATTTACACCGACGTCGACGGGGTCTACACCACCGACCCGCGGATCGTGACCAAGGCGAGGAAACTCGACAAGATCACCTACGAAGAAATGCTCGAACTGGCTTCGGTCGGCGCCAAGGTGCTGCAGACCCGCTCGGTCGAAATGGCGATGAAGCATCGGGTGCGGGTGCAGGTGCTGTCCTCCTTCATCGAAGCCCCCGGAACGCTTGTCTGTGATGAGGATGAGATCGTGGAAAAGGAATTGGTAAGCGGCATTGCTTATAGCCGCGACGAAGCGAAGATCACCCTGGTGCGGGTGCCCGATCAGCCGGGCGTCGCCGCCTCGATCTTCGGCCCCCTGGCCGAGGCCGCCATCAACGTCGACATGATCGTCCAGAACGTGTCCGAGGACGGCAAGTCGACCGATCTGACCTTCACCGTCGGCAAGGCCGACCTCGATCGCGCCAAGAAGGTGATCGAGGATGCCCGCCACAAGCTGTCGTTCGAGCGCGTCGTCGCCGACCCCGGCGTGGTCAAGGTCTCGGTGATCGGCGTCGGTATGCGCAGCCATGCCGGCATCGCCCAGAAGATGTTCGAGACGCTGGCCACCGAGGGCATCAACATTCAGGTGATCTCAACCTCGGAAATCAAGATCAGCGTGCTGATCAACGAGAAGTACACCGAATTGGCGTTGCGCGCCCTGCATACCGCCTACGGTCTCGACGCGGCCTGAGGCCGTGACGCCATCGGCGGGGGATCGCATGGAACGGGCGCGCCAACGGCTCGACCACCTTTGGCGGCGGGGGCGGGATTTTCTCGGCACCGAGCTCGCCATCATGGGTGGCGCGATGTCGTGGATTTCCGAACGCAATCTGGTCGCCGCCATCTCCAATGGCGGCGGGTTCGGGGTGATCGCCTCGGGCTCGATGGCCCCTGCCCAATTGGCTGCCGAAATCGTCGCCACCCAGGCGCTGACCACCCGGCCGTTCGGCGTCAACATCATCACCATGCATCCCCAGCTCGACGCCCTGATCGACGTCTGCGGCGCGGCGCGGGTCGGCCACATCGTGCTGGCCGGCGGCCTGCCGCCGTCGGCGGCGATCAAGCGGGCCAAGGACACCGGCGCCAAGGTGATTTGCTTCGCCCCGGCGCTGGTCATCGCCAAAAAGCTGGTGCGCTCCGGCGCCGACGCCCTGGTGGTCGAGGGCACCGAGGCTGGCGGCCATGTCGGCCCGGTCGCCACCAGCGTGCTGGCCCAAGAGATCCTGCCGGCGCTGGCCACCCAATTGCCGGTATTCCTGGCCGGCGGCATCGGCCGCGGCGAGGCGATCATCTCGTGCCTGGAGATGGGGGCATCCGGCGTCCAGCTCGGCACCCGCTTCGTCTGCGCCAACGAATGCATCGCCCACGCCAATTTCAAGCGCGCCTTCCTCAGGGCCTCGGCCCGCGACGCCATCCCCAGCGTCCAGGTCGATCCTGCCTTCCCGGTGATCCCGGTGCGGGCGTTGGCCAACAAGGCGACCCGCGCCTTCATCGATTTCCAGCACGCGGTGATCGCCCGTTATCGCGCTGGCGAAATCGAGCAGAAGGACGCCCAACTCGAAATCGAACATTTCTGGGCCGGGGCTCTGAAGCGGGCGGTAATCGACGGCGACGTCGAGAACGGCTCGGTGATGGCCGGCCAAAGCGTTGGATTGGTGACGCGCGAGCAATCGACCGGTGAAATCCTGGCCGAACTCGTCGACCAGGCGGCCGCCGTGCTGACCGCTCGGGAACGTCGACAGCCCACGGCAATCTGATGCAGGCGATGGCGCCCTCCGTCTCGCGCCGCTTGCTCGCCCGGCTGCGCGATGTCATGGCCGGCGGCGGCTCCGCCGAGGAACGCCTCGACAAGGTGGTCCAGCTGATCGCCCGCGACGTGGTCGCCGAGGTGTGCTCGTGCTACGTCATGCGCGCCGGCGAAGTCCTGGAACTGTTCGCTACCGAGGGCCTGAAGAAGGCCGCGGTGCACAAGACCCGCCTGCGTGTCGGCGAGGGTCTGGTCGGCGACGTCGCCGCCCATGCCCGGCCGCTGGCCCTGGCCGACGCCCAATCCCATCCCAACTTCGCCTACCGCCCGGAAACCGGCGAAGAGATCTATCACTCGCTGATGGGGGTGCCGATCATCCGCGGCGGCCGGGTCATCGGCGTGCTGGTGGTGCAGAACCGCAGCATGCGCCACTACACCGACGAGGAGATCGAAACCCTCGAAACGGTGGCGATGGTGCTGGCCGAGTTGGTCGCTTCGGGCGAATTGGTCAACCGCGACGAACTGATGCCGGTGGACGGCAACGCCGTCCTGCCACTGCGAATCGAGGGCATCCGCCTCAATGCCGGGGTCGGCATCGGCGTCGCCGTGCTGCATCAGCCGCGCCTGACCATCCGCCGCCTGGTCGCCGAGGACCCCGAGGTCGAGACCGAGCGGTTGCGCCTGGCCCTGGCCGGAATCAAGACCGCCCTCGACGAATTGTTCTCGCGGCCCGAAATGCGCGACGGCGAGCACCGCGACGTGCTCGAAACCTATCGCATGTTCACCGAGGACAAGGGGTGGCGCGGTCGCATCAAGGAGGCGATCAAGAGCGGCCTGACCGCCGAGGCGGCGGTGCAGAAGGTCCATGACGACATGCGCGCCCGCATGAACCAGATCACCGACCCTTATTTGCGCGAGCGCCTGCACGATTTCGAGGACATCGCCAACCGGCTGCTGCAATTCCTCGCCTCGGGCGAGGATTCGGTGGCCAAGGCGGAACTGCCCGCCGACGGCATCCTGATTGCCCGCACCATGGGGCCGATGGATCTGTTCGACTACGATCCCGCCCGCCTGCGCGGCCTGGTGCTGGAGGAGGGGTCGCCGACCATGCACGTGGCGATCGTCGCCCGCGCCCTCGACATTCCGGTGGTCGGCCGCTGCAAGGACGTGCTCGACAAGATCGAACCGCTGGATCCGGTCATCGTCGACGGCGACAACGGCCAGGTGTTCGTGCGCCCGACCGACGACATCCGCGACATCTTCGTCGAATCGACCTATCAGCGCCAGCAGCGGGCGGCCCAGTACGCCATGCTGCGGGACGTGCCGGCGGTGACCAAGGACGGCATCCAGGTGCGGCTGATGATGAACGCCGGCCTGCTGCTCGACATGCAGCACCTGCACGAATCGGGCGCCGACGGCATCGGCCTCTACCGCACCGAGCTGCCGTTCATGGCCCGCTCGGCGCTGCCCGATGTTGGGGTGCAGACGGCGCTCTACACCAAGATTCTCGACCAGGCCGAGGGCAAGCCGGTGGTGTTCCGCACCCTGGACGTCGGCGGCGACAAGATCCTGCCCTATTGGAACCCTAACGAAGAGGACAACCCGGCGCTGGGCTGGCGCTCGATCCGCATTACGCTGGACCGTCCGGCGGTGCTGCGCGCGCAGCTGCGCGCCCTGTTACGCGCCGCAGCCGGGCGCGAGGCGCGCATCATGTTCCCGATGATCGCCGAGGTCGCCGAACTGGCCCAGGCCCGCGCCATCCTCGACATCGAAATCGCCCGCGAGCGTCGCCTCGGCCATCCGCTGCCCGAGACCATCAAGGTCGGCACCATGATGGAGGTGCCGGCGCTGGCCTTCCAGTTGGACGCCCTGCTGCCGCTGGTCGATTTCATCTCGATCGGCTCCAACGATCTCACCCAGTTCCTATTCGCGGTCGACCGCAATAATCCGCGCATTTGCGACCGCTACGACCCGCTGTCGCCGGCCATGCTGAATTTCCTGCGCTGGGTCGCCGGCCGCTGCGCCGAGGCCGGGGTGGCGATGAGCGTTTGCGGCGAAATGGCCGGCCGGCCGCTTGAGGCGATGGCGCTGATCGGGCTCGGAGTGCGGATTCTGTCGGTGGCCTCGCCCTCGGTCGGCCCGGTCAAAGCGATGATCCGCAGCCTCAATGTCGAAGGCGTGGCCGCCTATCTCGGCGGGCTGCTGACGTCGCCGGCGCACAGCCTGAGGGATAAATTAAAGGATTATGCCCTGGATCACGGCGTGGTGCTGTGACCATTTGCTGGAACGCCGGCCCCGCCATTGCTTCGGCTGCCCTCGATTTGCTACAAAAGAGGGCCGACGAAGATATTGCGGCTTACGACGAAAAGGTTTCCCGCCGTGGCGACGAATACTGATGACGAGCCTTCCGCCAATGGATCGATCTCCGCCGCCGCCGCCGCCGCGTCTTCGGGGGTCGGCGACACGCTGAGATCGGCGCGCGAGCGCCTGGGCAAGCCGCTGGCCGAGGTCGCAACCCAGTTGCGCATCCGCCAGCCCTACCTGCTGGCGCTGGAGGAGGGCCGCCACAAGGACCTGCCGGGCGGCACCTACGCGGTCGGCTTCCTCCGCACCTACGCCGAATTCCTCGGCCTCGACGGCGAGGAGATGGTGCGGCGCTTCCGCCAGGACGCGGCCGGCGATCTGCATTCCCGCTCGGAACTGGTGTTTCCCTCGCCGGTCTCCGAGGGCCGCATCCCCAGCGGCGGCATCCTGTTTGTCGGACTGGTGGTCGCCGCCGCCGCCTATGGTGGCTGGTACTGGATGGGCACACGGGATGCCCGGGTGACCGAAATCGTGTCGCCGCTGCCCGACCGGCTGTCCTCGGTGCTCAACCGCCCCGCCGCGCTCACCGCCGACAAAGCGGTGCTGGCCAAGCTCGAAGAGCCGCGCCATCCCGACGAGATGGCCAAGCCGCCGGAAGCCGCCCCAATCGACGCCGCCAAGCCGGCCGTTCACGAAGAGGTGGTGCCACCCTCCGAGGAAGAGGAGCCGGCCAAGCCGGTTGACGCGGCCAAGCCGGCCGACGCCGCCAAGGCGGCCGCGCCGGTCAAGCCGGCCGACGCCGCCAAGGCCCCTGTGCCGGCCAAGCCAGTGACGATCGCCAAGCCCGCCGATTCGGTGAAGCCGGTGGATGCCGCCAAGCCGGTTGCGACCGCCAAGACCCCCGAGCCGCCGGCCAAGCCGGCGGAGACCGCCAAGGCCCCCGAGCCGGCCAAGCCGGCGGAGACCGCCAAGGCCCCCGAGCCGGCCAAGCCGGCGGAGACCGCCAAGGCCCCCGAGCCGGCCAAGCCGGCGGAGATCGCCAAGGCCCCCGAGACGGCCAAGCCGGCGGAGATCGCCAAGGCCCCCGAGACGGCGGCCGGCGGCGACAGCCGGGTGGCGCTGAAAGCGGCCTCGGACGATTGCTGGGTCCAGGTGCGCGAGATGGATGGTCAGCTGCTGCTGTCCAAGCTGTTGCGCAAGGGCGACGTCTTTCAGGTGCCCAACCGTCCCGGCCTGACGCTGACGCTGGGCAATGCCGGCGCGCTGGAAATTTCGGTCGACGGTCAGGCGGTGCCGGCGCTGGGCCAGCCCGGCCAGGTGCGCCGTGACATCAACCTCGATCCCGCCAAGCTATTGGTGGGGGGCTGACCCCCGCCGGCGATCTTTCTTTGCCGGCGCGAAATACGCTATAACGCTGCCCCGACCGCCGCATGGCGGTCGGATCGTGCTCACTGCCAGCGAGTCGGAATATGAGCGAGCGGCCCTATCGCGACATCCATCGGCGCAAGTCCCGGCAGATCCATGTCGGTTCGGTCGCGGTCGGCGGCGACGCACCGATCTCGGTGCAGACGATGACCAACACGCTGACCTCCGACGCCGCCGCCACCATCGAGCAGATTCGCCGCGCCGAAGAGGCGGGGGCCGACATCGTTCGGGTGTCGTGCCCCGACGAGGAGTCGACGGCGGCCCTCAAGGAGATCGTCCGCCACGCCAAGGTGCCGATCGTCGCCGACATCCATTTCCACTACAAACGGGCGATCGAGGCCGCCGAGGCCGGCGCCGCCTGTCTGCGCATCAATCCCGGCAATATCGGCTCGGACCAGCGGGTGCGCGACGTGATCAAGGCGGCCAAGGATAACGGCTGCTCGATGCGGATCGGCGTCAACGCCGGCTCGTTGGAAAAGCACCTGCTGGAGAAGTACGGCGAGCCCTGCCCCGAGGCGTTGGTGGAAAGCGCCCTGCACCACGCCAGGCTGCTGGAAGACAACGATTTCTTTGAATTCAAGATCGCCGTCAAGGCCTCCGACGTGTTTCTGGCGGTGGCGGCCTATCAGGGCCTCGCCAAGGTCTGCGATTACCCGCTCCACCTCGGCATCACCGAGGCCGGCGGCCTGATCGGCGGCACCGTCAAGTCGGCGCTGGGCATCGGCAGCCTGCTGTGGCAGGGCATCGGCGACACCATCCGGGTGTCGCTGTCGGCTCCTCCGCAGGAGGAGGTCAAGGTCGGCTACGAGATCCTTAAGACGCTGGGCCTGCGCACCCGTGGCGTCCGCATCGTCTCGTGCCCGTCCTGCGCCCGCCAGGGCTTCGACGTCATCAAGGCGGTCGAGCAATTGGAGGCCCGCCTGGCCCATGTCACCGCCCCGGTGACGCTGAGCATTCTTGGCTGCGTCGTCAACGGCCCCGGCGAAGCGCGCGAAACCGACATCGGCCTCACCGGCGGCGGCGGCGACCACCACATGGTCTACGTCGCCGGCAGCCCCGACCACAAGATCGACACTCCGGCCATGCTCGACCACATCGTCGCCATGGTCGAGGCCAAGGCGGCCGAACTGGACGCCGCCAAGGCGGCGGCCACGGGCGAGAAGGGTTAGCCGCCTGCCCCTCGCCCGCGCCAGCGGGCTTGGCGTATACGCCAAGGATGGCGAGCAAAGCGAGCCGGGGGAGGGGGCGCGCGTCGGCGCGCCGTACGAATCATTCCGGCGTGGGACGCCCCATCAGTCGCCACCCACCCGGCCATTGGCCCGTCTTTGTCATCCTGACGACCAACGGGAGGAAGGATCCCATTCTGGCGCGGCATATCCGGTTCGCGAACATCGTGCCAGGC
>Ga0316222_1001816_pt1 | contig 24507 bp, 26 predicted proteins | sample TBH18011metaG_FD_206008 | JGI IMG/M metagenome (GOLD analysis project Ga0316222, IMG submission 206008) | Freshwater microbial communities from Trout Bog Lake, Wisconsin, USA - TBH18011 | ecosystem: Environmental > Aquatic > Freshwater > Lake > Hypolimnion/Profundal zone | place: USA: Wisconsin... | reverse complement strand
TCGAACAGATGTTGGGAATGGCGCCATGATGGGCGGTTTTGGCGATGTGCTCTATGGGATTTCCATCTGGGCGCTGCCCCTGATCCTGGCGGTGACGCTGCACGAGGCGGCCCACGGCTATGCCGCCTTGGCCATGGGCGACGACACAGCGCTCCGCATGGGGCGGGTGTCGCTCAATCCCCTGCGCCATGTGGACCCGTTCGGAACCATCATCCTGCCCGGCATGCTGCTGGCCATGGGAGGCGTGATGTTCGGCTGGGCCAAGCCGGTGCCGGTCAATTTCATCAAGCTGCGGCGTCCCCGCTTGGGCATGATCGTGGTGGCGGCGGCCGGGCCGGGGATGAATCTGGCCCTGGCCGTCATCGCGGTGCTGACGGCGATCCACCTGCTGCCCCATATGCCGGAGATGCTGCAGGGCTGGCTGATGCTTAATCTTGATAACGCCATCTATTTCAACCTGTTGCTGGCCATGTTTAACATGCTGCCGATCCCGCCGCTGGATGGCGGGCGGGTGCTGGTGGGGGTTCTGCCGCGTCGGCTGGCCCGGCAGGTGGCCCGGCTGGAGAAGGCCGGTATCCTGATTTTGCTGGCGGCGCTGTTCATCCTGCCCATTCTCGGGCGTAACCTGGGGATGAACCTCGACATCTTCCAATGGCTGGTGCAGGGGCCGGTGGAGGATTTCGGCCGCTTCCTGGTCCGCATTCTGAGATAGGGTTTCATGAGAACCACAAAATTTCACGGGGAAGAATGTGGGCTCTGCCCACGCCCGCAAAGGGCCTAGGCCCTTTGATCCCATTGGATTAATCAAGCGAGGTCAAGGAGGCTAGCCTCCTTGCGGGTGAAGGGCGGAGCCCTTTGTTCTTCTGGTTTCAAGGTAAACTGAGATAGCGTTTCATGCAGATTGAAGCCTTCCAGGTCGATGAGGAGCGGGCAGGGCGGCCGATCGGCGACCGCCTGATGCTGGATCTGGACGGCTGGGAGGGACCGCTGGATGTCCTGCTGCAGTTGGCCCGGGATCAGAAGGTCGATCTGGCGCAGATCTCAATTCTTAAGCTCGCCGATCAGTACCTTGAATTCGTTGAAAAGATCAGCGGCACACAGTTGGATCTCGCCGCCGAATACCTGGTGATGGCGGCGTGGCTGGCCTATCTCAAATCCCGGCTGCTGCTGCCCGTGCCGGAGCCCGAGGCGCCGGACGAATTGTCGCCGGCCGAGATGGCGGCGGCACTGGCCTTCCGGCTGCAACGGCTGCAGGCCATGCGGGATGCCGGGGACAGGCTGTTCACCCGCCGTCTGTTGGGCCGCGAGGTGTTTCCACGGGGTGCGCCGGAAGATGTGGAGGTGATCAGCCGCTCCATTTTCGATCTCGAACTCTACGACCTGCTGAAGGCTTATTCCGACCATGTGGTCCGCCACTCGGTGCGCACCCTGACGGTGGAAGCCTCCGATCTGTGGTCGGTGGAGGACGCCCTGCAACGGCTGGAGACCATGCTGGGCCTGGGGCGGCTGCCCGACTGGTCGGTGCTGATGGCCTTCCTGCCGCCGGTGGGAGGTGACGGCTTGACGATCAAATCGGCCATGGCCTCGACCTTCGTGGCGGCGCTGGAGTTGACCAAGCAGGGGCGGCTGGTGCTGCGCCAGGACGGGGCGGCCTATTCTCCCATTTACGTCAAGGCCGGTCGGAGGACGAATGATGACTGACCCGGATCAGCTGCGGCTGGTGGAGGCGGTGATTTTCGCCTCCGCCGAGCCGGTGAGCGAAAACGCCCTGGCCGAGCGTCTGCCGGAGGGCTGCGACGTGGCGCGGCTGCTGGCCGAGCTGGAGCGCCATTACGCCGCGCGCGGCATCACCCTGGTCAGGCGCGGCCAGGGCTGGGCGTTCCGCACCGCCTCCGATCTGGCGGATATCTTGAAGATCGAGCGGACCCAGGAGCGCAAGCTGTCGCGGGCGGCGGTGGAGACCCTGGCCATCATCGCCTATCACCAGCCGGTGACCCGCGCCGAGGTCGAGGAGATTCGCGGGGTGGCGCTGTCCAAGGGGACGCTGGACATCCTGTTCGCCGCCGGCTGGGTCCGTCCCAAGGGCCGTCGCCGCAGTCCCGGGCGGCCGCTGACCTGGGGCACCTCGGACGGCTTTCTCGATCATTTTGGCCTCGAATCCCTGGACGATCTTCCCGGCATCAAGGAATTGGAGGCGGTTGGCCTGCTGGATGCCCGCGCCGCCGCCGGGGCCTACGGCAATCGCGCCGTTGATGGCGACCGGATGGTGGATACCGGTCCGGAGGACGAGGACCGCCAGTTGGATCTGCTGGAGGATGAGGATATCCTGGGATTGGGCGAATAAAGGGGAGGGCCATCATGCTTCCTGGTGACAAGAACCTGCTGAAGGGCGCCAAGACGATGATCATCGTCGAGCGCCAGCTGACCCGCGAATTGCTGGTCTCGTCGTTGAAGCAGATCGGCGCCGGCATCACCATCCATGGCCCGGCCCATGAGATGCTGCAACGGCTGGCCGAGTTCAAGCCGGAGATCATCTTTTGCGAATACGCCATGGAGCCGTTGGACGGCTTCGCCTGCGTCCACCACATGCGCCAGCACAAGGTGGTCACGCCGGTGGTCATGCTGGTCCACAAGGGCGACAATCCGGCGCTGGCCAAATCCAAGACGGCGGGGGCCAATCAGATCATTCAGATCCCGTTCACCGTCGCCGATGTTATCTCGGCGGTGACGGCGATCGTCGATCCCCCGCCCTCCCCTCAGCGGCGGGAACTCTATTTCGGGGATTGAGGCTGCCAGCCATTGCGGAGACCGGCGTCTTTTGCGATGATCCGCCGCCGGGTCGAGCATACGGCCCGCATGGCGCAGGGAGTGGTTCGGTATGGGTAGCTGGAGTATCGGTCATTGGCTTATCGTTCTCATTATCGTGCTGCTCCTGTTCGGCGCGAACAAGATCCCCAGATTGATGGGCGACATGGCCAAGGGCGTGAAGGCGTTCAAGCAAGGCCTCAAGGACGAGGACGACGCGCCCGCGCCGCCGGCGGCTGCGCCACAGGCTCGCGTGACCGAGGACGTGGCGGCGAAGCCCGCCGCGCAGCACGACACCGCCGACAAGCCGTGAGCGGCACGGCGGCCTTCGTGATGGCCCTGCATCTTCACTCGCCCGAGTTCCGGGGGTAGTTGGATGTTCGATATCGGCTGGGACGAGATGGCTTTGATCGCGGCGGTCAGCCTGGTGGTCATCGGACCCAAGGATCTGCCGACGGTCATGCGCCAGGTCGGCCGCTGGACCCGCAAGGCGCGCGAGATGGCCAGCGATTTCCAGCGCGGTGTCGACGACATGATGCGCGAGTCCGAGGTGGACGACATCAAGAAGCAGATCGCCAAGGTGGCGACCCCCAATCTGCTGCGCCAGGAGATCGACAAGGCCGTCGATCCCACCGGCGAACTGGCCAAGGCCATGGAATTGCCGGCGCTGGATCTGGCCCGCGCCACCGAGGAGAAGGCGGCGCCCCATGCTGTTGCGCCCGACGCTTCCCCGCCGCGACCGCCGGAGCCTTAGGGTTTGGTCAGAAATAACCACATCATCTGGCCTGTCTTTGTTGCCCGCCTGCCGCGTTGCGGAAAGGGTTACATACCCCGGGTATGCGCCCCTTTCCGTGCCTTGCGGACGAACAAAAATCCGGCGCCATCCGACGCGGTTATTTCTGCCCAAGCCATTAGGGAAAGACCGTGACCGACGAGTCCTCCGACGACAAGACCATGCCTTTGCTCGAACACCTGATCGAGCTGCGCCAGCGGCTGATCTGGTCGGCGCTGGCCTTTCTGGTCGCTTTCGCCCTCTGTTACTACTTCTCCAACACGATCTACGAGTTCCTGCTGGAACCCTATTCCGCCGCGGCCCTCGCCAAGGGCGGTACCCGCCGCCTGATCTATACCGCGCCGACCGAGGCGTTCTTCACCTTCATGCGGGTGTCGGGCTTCGCCGCCTCGGCGCTGTGCTTTCCCATTTGGGCCGGGCAGTTGTGGGCCTTCATCGCCCCGGGCCTCTACAAGCATGAGAAGCAGGCGTTCCTGCCGTTCCTGCTGGCGACGCCGGTTTTGTTCGCTGCCGGTGCGGCCATGGTCTATTTCGTGGTTCTGCCCAGCGTCTACACCTATCTGCTGAGCTTCGAGAATCTGGTGGCGGCGCCCGGGCAGCTTCCCATCCAGTTGGAGGCCAAGGTCAACGAATCGCTGTCCCTGATCATGACCCTGATCATGGCCTTCGGCCTCGCCTTCCAGATGCCGGTGCTGCTGACCCTGCTGGCCAGGGTCGGGCTGGTTACCTCCAAGGGGCTGGCGGCCAAGCGCCGCTTCGCCATTGTCGGCAATTTCATCTTCGCCGCCGTGGTCACCCCACCTGATATCGTCAGCCAGTGCTCGCTGGCGATCCCCATGGTCATTCTCTACGAGATATCGATCATCGCGTCGCGCTGGGCCGAAAAGAAGCGGGCCGAAGGCTTGGCCGAAGACGAGACCATCGAGGACGAGACGGTGGACGAGACCGATTTCAATACCTAGCCGGAAGCCTTGCCATGCATGATCTCAAGTCCATTCGCGACAATCCGGACGGATTCGATGCCGGCCTCCGGCGGCGGGGGCTGGAGCCGCGTGCCGCCGGGATTCTGGAGCTGGACGCCCGCCGCCGCACCGCCCAGACCGCGTTCCAGGAGATGCAGGCGCGGCGCAACGAGGTGTCCAAGCAGATCGGGGCGCTCAAAAAGAGCGGCGGCGACGCTGCGGCCCTGATGGACGAGGTCGCCAGCCTGAAGGAGCGGATTCCGGCGGTGGAGGAGGAAGACAAGGCGCTGGGCGCCGAGATCGAGTCCATCCTGGCCGCCATTCCCAATCTGCCCGCCGCCGACGTGCCGGATGGTCCCGACGAGGACCACAACGTCGAACTGCGCAAATGGGGCACGCCGCGGGTGTTCGACTTTCCGGCGCTGGACCACGACGCCTTGGGCGCCAAACTGGGGCTGATGGATTTCGACGGTGCCGCCAAGCTGTCGGGCGCCCGTTTCGTGGTGCTGAAGGGCCAACTGGCCCGGCTCCAGCGCGCCATCGGCCAGTTCATGCTCGATCTCCAGACCCTGGACCACGGCTATACCGAGATCGATCCGCCGCTGATGGTCAAGGATGCCGCCGCCTTCGGCACCGGTCAGCTGCCCAAGTTCGGTGAGGACCTGTTCCTGACCAATACCGGCCACTGGCTGATTCCCACCGCAGAGGTGCCGTTGACCAATCTGCTGGCCGACGAGATCATCGATGAATCGCGGTTGCCGTTGCGCATGACGGCGCTGACGCCGTGCTTCCGCTCCGAGGCGGGGGCGGCGGGCAAGGACACCCGCGGCATGATCCGCCAGCACCAGTTCCATAAGGTCGAGATGGTCTCCATTGCCCATCCCGATCATTCCGATCTGGAGCACAGCCGCATGACCGCCTGCGCCGAGGCGGTGCTGCAGCGGCTTGGTCTGGCCTACCGGGTCATCGTGCTGTGCACCGGCGATATGGGATTCTCGTCGCGCAAGACCTACGATATCGAAGTCTGGCTGCCGGGACAGGCTCGTTTCCGGGAAATCTCATCCTGCTCCAATTGCGGCGACTTCCAGGCCCGGCGCATGAAGGCCCGCTTCAAATCCGAGGGCGAAAAGGGCACCCGCTTCGTCCATACCCTCAACGGTTCGGGGCTGGCGGTGGGACGGACCCTGATCGCGGTGATGGAGAATTATCAGCAGGCCGACGGCTCCATCACGGTGCCCGAGGTGTTGCGCCCCTATATGGGCGGGTTGGAGGCGATCGGTTAAAATGTTTCCAGCCATGGGGGACCTCGCCAATCTGCGCATCCTGATTTCCAACGACGACGGCATCAATGCTCCCGGCATCAAGGTGCTGGAGCGCGTCGCCCGGACCATTTCCAAGGATGTCTGGGTGGTGGCGCCCGAGCAGGAGCAAAGCGCCGCCGGCCATTCGCTGACCATCCGGCGGCCGTTGCGGGTACGGCAAGTGTCGCGGCGGCGCTTCGCCGTTGACGGCACGCCCACCGATGCGGTCCTGCTGGGGGTCAATCATGTCATGAAGGGCAAGCGGCCGGATCTGGTGCTGTCGGGCATCAACCGCGGCTCCAATCTGGGCGAGGACGTGACCTATTCCGGGACGGTGGCGGCGGCCATGGAGGCGACCATTCTCGGCATTCCCGCCATTGCCCTGTCCCAGTTCATCACCCCTCCCCATCCGGTGAAATGGGCCACCGCCGAGCATTGGGCGCCTCAGATCATCCGCCGCGTCCTGGCGGTGGGGTGGGGCAGGAATGTGCTGATGAACGTCAACTTCCCCGACGTGATCCAGTCCCAGGTCAGCGGCATCGAGGTGACCCGCCAAGGCAAGCGCAAACTGGGGGACAATATCATCGAGCGGGCCGATCCGCGCGGCGAACCCTATGTGTGGATCGGCGCTCAGCGGGCCGAGGAACGCTCCACTCCCGGCACCGATATCGAGGCGGTGTGCCGCGGCGCGGTCTCGGTGACCCCCCTCTGTTTCGACCTGACCGACCGCGAGACCATGCGGGCGCTGGGGTCGGTGTTTCCGTGAACCGGAGCGAAGCGACTGGCGCGTTGAGCGCCCCCGCCCGGCGCTCGACGGCGTCATGAATCCAAGAATCATCCGATTGTTGATGGAGTTGCGGCGGATGGGGGTATCCGACACCCGCACCCTGTCGGCCATCGAGCGCGTCCCGCGCGATCTGTTCGTCGCCGCTCCCTTTCTCGATCAGGCTTACGAGAACACGGCGCTGCCCATCGGCTACGGCCAGACCGTCAGCCAGCCGCTGGTGGTGGGGCTGATGACCCAGGCGCTGGCGGTGGGCGAGCGCATGAAGGTGCTGGAGGTGGGTACCGGCTCGGGCTACCAGGCGGCGGTACTGTCGCGGCTGTGCCGCCGCCTCTACAGCGTCGAACGGCACAAAACCCTGTTGCTCCAGGCCGAGGCGCGGTTCAAGCGCCTGCGTCTGCATAATATCACCTGCCGTTTCGGCGATGGTTCGCGCGGCTGGACCGAGCAGGCTCCGTTCGACCGGATCATGGTTACGGCGGCCGCTCCCGATATCCCGCCGGCCCTGGTCGATCAGCTCAAGCCCGACGGCATCATGGTGCTGCCGCTGGGGGATGTGGGCGGCATCGATCAGGAACTGGTCCGCGTCACCAAGACCGCCGACGGTATCGATATCCATCCCTTCCTGCCGGTCCGCTTCGTTCCGCTGGTGGAGGGGGTGCCCGAGGAGTGATAGAGCAATTCCGTCGCACCGGGAATTGCTCTATAGTGCCGGCCATGAGAGAAATCCTACTCCATCTAGTTGCTCTGTGGGCCTGTCTCGGGCTGCTGACCGCTTGCGAGCCGAGTTGGAACTCGCAGGTTCCGGTGGGGCATGCCGGGGATGGACCGCTGCAGGTTCAGCGGCCGGTGACCGTTACGGTCTATGCCGGCGACACAGTCTATTCCATCGCCCGGCGCTACAGCCTGTCGGTGCGCGAGCTGATCGAGGCCAATAATCTGCAGCCGCCCTATCAGTTGGTGCCGGGAACGGCGCTGCGCCTGCCGGGCGGTGCCGCCAGCTATGTGGTGCAGAAGGGCGATACCCTGTCGGTCCTGGCCCGGCATTTCAAGCTGGATTTCAACACCTTCGCCGCCACCAACAACAAGAAGCCGCCCTATGTCCTGCGGGTGGGCGAGCGTCTGACCTTGTCCGGCGGTCATGCCGGGACGACGGCCGTGGCAGCCGCTTCGCCGGGGGGGGCGCCCGGCCCGCTGGTGGTCACCTCGCCCAATATGGGACCGCAACCGGGGGGCGGACCGCAACCGGGAGTCGGACTGCAACCGGGGGCCGGAACATCGGCGCGGAAGAGCGGGCCGCCGCCGGTGGGCGAACCGGCACTTGTGGCACCATCGGCGCAGGTCGCGACCTCGCCATCGGTGCCGCCGCCGCCGCGGGCCAGCAGCACCTTTCTCTGGCCGGTCAAGGGCGAGGTGCTGGCGGAGTTCGGGCCGCTGGCCAACAAAGGCCAGCATAATGATGGGATCAATATCGCCGCGCCCAAGGGGACGCCGGTGCGGGCCGCCGAGAATGGCACCGTCGCCTATGTGGGCAACGAGTTGCGGGGGTTCGGCAATCTGCTGCTGATCAAGCATGCCGATGGCTGGATCACCGCCTATGCCCATAACGATCATTTGATGGTCAAGCGCGGCGAACGGGTCCGGCGCGGCCAGACCATCGCCACGGTGGGGTCGTCGGGCAGCGTCACCGTGCCGCAGCTCCATTTCGAGATCCGCCACGGCACCGAAGCGGTCAATCCCATGGACTATCTGCACGATACCATGGCCAAGGCAGACCTGCCGCAAACCGCCCTATTTCCGTATTGACCTGGGTTGGGGAACTCTTCACGCTATCCATATAAAAAGAACGGTCGTTTTAAAATGACCGGACAATAAAAGGGTAGGGCAGACGGAGGAGACCCGGCATGGCGAGTGACGACGCGACCGATTCCAAAAATCGGGACCGATTGAAATTTCTGCGCCTCGATGACGAGGCCATCAAGGCCATGCAGGGGGCCGGTTCCATCATCGACGGCGGCATGGCCGATATTGCCGACGCCTTTTATGCCCACCTGCTGCAAACTCCGGAATTGGCCGGCTTGCTGGGGGGCGGCGCCAAGGTCGGCCACCTGAAAAAGGCCCAGCAGGACCATTGGCGCGCGCTGTTTTCCGGCCGGTTCGACGATTCCTATTTCAGCCATGCCGTGGCGATCGGTGCCAATCACGAGCGGATCGGCTTGGACACCAGCTGGTATCTGGGCGGCTATTGTTTCATTCTGGAGCGCTTGATCGGCCTGCTCCACGACAAGTGCGACAAGGGGCGCTTTCCCCAGGTCATGGGGGCGGTTCTGCGGGCCGCCTTCCTGGATATGGATATGGCCGTCGGCACCTATATCGAGCGCGGCGAGGCCGGCAAGCTGAAGCGCGAGATGCTGGCCCTGTCCGACGCCATCGATGGCGAGGTTTCGGTCACGGTGGGCGATATCGAGGGCCAGGTGCGGCGCTTGATCGCCGGCGCCCGGGAACTGACCGATGTGGCGACCACGCTGAAGACCATGGCCGAAGCGGTGGCCGAGGCGATTTCGGTGACCAGCGACAATGTCCGTTCGGTGGCCGACGCCACCGAGGCGCTGGAGGGCACCTCGCGGCAGATCTCGGCCAAGGTTCACGGGACGTCGCGTCTGACCGATGCCGCCCAGGGCAAGATGGAGGAGGCCGGCGGCACGGTGGAGGGGTTGAAGGAGGCCACCGGCCGGATCCGCGACGTGGTGCGATTGATTCAATCCATCGCCGGTCAGACCCGCATGCTGGCCCTGAACGCCACCATCGAGGCGGCGCGGGCGGGCGAGGCCGGCAAGGGCTTCGCCGTGGTGGCCGAGGAGGTCAAGCGCCTGGCTCGCCTGACGGAGGACGGCATTCGCGGCGTCAACAGCCAGGCCCAGGCCATCGGCCAGGCGACCGACCTGACCGTCGCCATGGTGGAAGAGGTGACCATGTCCATTCAGGACATCAACACCATCGCCCAGGAGGTCAACCAAGCCAGCGAACAGCAGATCTCCGCCACCACCGCGATCAAGAGCAATGCCGATCAGGCCGCGGTCCATACCGGCACCGTGTCGGGGCACGCCCAGTCGGTGTTGCAGCAGGCGGAACGCACCGGCGTAACCGCCCAGCGGGTCAATGAATTATCGGCGGTGGTGCAGCGCGATGTGGGCGATCTGCAACGCCGCCTGGGTATCATCCTCCGCTCCTCGGCAGCCGGGGACCGGCGCGCCGTGCCGCGCGTCGCGGTCGGAGTGGCCTTCAAGGGGCGGCTGGGCAACCAGGATCTAAGCGGCCATACCGGCGATCTGTCCGTCAAGGGAACGGTTCTGGCCGGTCTCAACGATCCGGCCCTGGTCCGCCTGTCGGGGGCGATCGAATTTGACGGGATCGGATCGCTGGCTTGCGATGCGGTCGCGGCCAGCGTGCTGGGCCTGCATCTGCGATTCCACGAGGTGGCGCCGGCGGCGCTGAAGGCCATCAAATCCATCCAGGATCAGGCCCGGGCCGAGGAAAATATCTATATCGGGAAGGTGCGGGGGGTGGCGGGGCAGGTTGTCGCGGCGTTCGAGGCGGCGATCAAGGACGGCCAGATCACCGAGACCGATCTGTTCGACGCCCATTACGATCCCATCGCCGGAACCGATCCCCAGCAATTCCTGGCCAAGCATGCCTTCCTGACCGACCGGGTGGTGCATCAGTTCACCGAGAGCGTGCTGGAGGGCGATTCCCGCGCGGTCATCTGCTGCGTCTCCGACCGCAACGGCTATATCGCCACCCACAACAAGAAATACTCGCAGCCCCAACGTCCCGGCGAACGGGTCTGGAACATGGGGAATTCCCGCAACCGCCGGATCTTCGACGACCGGGCCGGTCTGGTGGCGGCCCGCAATACCCAGTCCCATGTGGTCCAGACCTATCCCCGCGACATGGGCGGCGGCAACATCATTCTGCTGAAGGAATTCGACGCGCCGGTCACGGTTCGCGGCCGGCACTGGGGCTGCGTGCGTTTCGCCATCAAGCCGTGATCACAATGCCTTGCCCAGCCGGCCGGCCAGATCCTGGATGAATTGCCAGGCAACCCGGCCGGAGCGGGCGCCCCGGGTCACCGCCCATTCGTTGGCGTCGCGGCGAAGCTCCTCCGTGGCGATGGGCAGGCTATAATGGGCGACATAGCCCTCGACGATGGCGAAATAGGTGTCCTGGGCCACATGATGGAAGCCCAGCCACAACCCGAAGCGGTCGGACAGCGAGACCTTCTCTTCCACCGCTTCGCCGGGATTGATGGCGGTGGAGCGTTCGTTGTCGATCATGTCGCGCGCCATCAGATGGCGGCGGTTCGAGGTGGCATAGAACGCCACATTGGCCGGGCGGCCTTCGATGCCGCCTTCCAGCACCGCCTTCAGCGACTTGTAGGCATCATCCTGCTGGTCGAAGGACAGGTCGTCGCAGAACAGGATGCTCCGGCGGCCGCTGTCCTTGAGGATGCGCAGGCAACGGGGCAGGGACGGGATGTCCTCGCGGTGAATCTCCACCAGGGCCAGGCAAGCCGGCCGCTCGGCGTTGATGGTGGCATGCACCGCCTTGACCAGCGAGCTTTTGCCGGTGCCGCGCGCCCCCCACAACAGGGCATTGTTGGCCGGCAGGCCGTTGGCGAAGCGTCTGGTGTTGTCCAAGAGTTGCTCGCGCTGGCGTTCGATGCCCTGCAACAGACCGATGTCAACCCGGTTGACGTCTGGAATCGGCTCCAGCCAATCGGGATCGGCGTGCCAGATGAAGGCATCGGCGGCGGCGAGGTCGGCCCGGGGCGAGGGCTTGGGAGCAAGCCGTTCCAGGGCTTCGGCGATGCGGAGAAGGGCGGCGGCATAGGGCATGGCGGGGTTCCGGGCAGTGTGCGAACGCCCGGCAACCCTAGCATTTCGGTGCCCGGGAGCAAGGGATTCGCAGAAAGGGCCACTTGGCGTTTGCAACGCGCCGTTTGACCGCTATATTCCGGCTGCGTTTTGCTCGTGGTCCGATTCCGGCGCCTGGATTGCGGGCGTTCAGCTAAACATTCCGTAGGAGACAGAGATGTTCGTGTCGCCCGCTTACGCCCAGACTGCCGGTATCGGCGGCTCCCTGGGTGCCCTCGAACAGTTCCTGCCGCTGGTTCTTATTTTCGTGGTGTTCTATTTTCTGCTGATCCGTCCGCAGCAGAAGCGGATGAAGCAGCACAAGGAAATGCTGGTCCAGTTGCGCCGGGGCGACCGGGTGGTTACCGCCGGCGGCATCATCGGCACCGTCAACAAGCTGGTGACCGATACCGAGGTTTCGGTGGAAATCGCCGAGGGTGTCCGCGTCCGCGTCGTGCGCTCCACCATCACCGAAGTCCTGTCCAAGACCGAGCCGGTCGCAGGCGCGGCGGCGGATGCCGAGAAGCCTGCCGGAAAGTGATGGGCGGATTGGTCGCAACTGAACGGGCACGGATTGGGTCATGAGCCATTTCCCCACCTGGAAAATCGTGGTCGTCGCGTTGGCGACCCTTCTCGGCATCACCTTTGCCGCTCCCAACCTGTTGAGTCGCGCCCAGGCCGATCATCTGCCGTCATGGTTGCAACCGGTCAGCCTCGGACTCGACCTTCAGGGCGGCTCGTATCTGCTGCTGGAGGTCGATACCGGCTATGTGGTGCGCGAGCAGTTGAGCACCCTGGTCGAAACGGTGCGGACGCAGTTGCGCAAGGAGAAACTTAAATACGCCGATCTGGCGGCCAAGGGGGATCTGGTCACCGTTCGCATCATCGAGGCAGCCGAGCGCGATGCCGCGCGGGAGCTGCTGCGCAAGCTGGACGTCGACGCCAAGCTGGAGGCGCGCGACGACGGCACCATGATCCTGAAATACACCGAAGTGGCGCTCAAGCAGCGCAAGCTGTCCGCCGTCGAGCAGTCGCTGGAGATCGTGCGGCGCCGCATCGACGAATTGGGGACCCGTGAACCGTCGATCCAGCGCCAGGGCGAGGACCGCATCGTGGTCCAGCTTCCCGGCGTCAAGGACCCCGACCGCATCAAGGCGCTGCTGGGCAAGACCGCCAAGCTGACCTTCCACATGGTCGATGATTCCACCTCGCCGGAAGAGGCCCTCAAGGGCCGGGTTCCGCCGGGGTCCATGGTGCTGCCGTCGGCCGAGCAGGGGCGAGGGGCGGAAACCTACGTGGTCCGCAAACGCATCGATGTGGGCGGCGACATGCTGGTGGATTCCAAGGCGACCTATTCCGAGGGTCGGCCGGTGGTGAGCTTCCGCTTCAACTCCGCCGGCGCCAAGAAATTCGGCGACACCACCCGCGAGAATTCCGGCAAGTTCCTGGCCATCGTGCTGGATGACAAGGTCATCAGCGCGCCCCGCATCAACGAACCCATCCTGGCCGGATCGGGCATCATTTCCGGCAATTTCACCGTGACGCAGGCCCAGGATCTGTCCCTGCTGCTGCGGGCCGGCGCCCTGCCGGCACCGTTGCAGATCCTGGAAGAGCGCACCGTCGGCCCCGATCTGGGCGCCGATTCCATTCGCGCCGGCACCGTCGCCAGCCTGCTCGGTCTGGCGCTGGTGATCGTGCTGATGGTGACCATTTACGGGACGTTGGGGGTGTTGGCCGATATGTCGCTGATGCTCAACCTGCTGCTGCTGCTGGCATCGCTGTCCTTCCTGGGGGCAACCCTGACCCTGCCGGGCATCGCCGGCATCGTGCTGACCATGGGCATGGCGGTGGATGCCAATGTGCTGATCTACGAGCGCATGCGGGAGGAACAGAGGAACGGCCGCAGCGTCCTTTCGGCCATGCAGGCCGGCTATGACCGCGCCTTCGGTACCATTTTCGATGCCCATGTCACCACCTTGGTGGCGGGGGCGCTGTTGTTCCAATTCGGCTCCGGCCCGGTGCGCGGCTTTGCCGTGACCCTGACCCTGGGCCTGCTGGCCTCCTTGTTCACCGCCGTGCTGGTCAACCGCATGCTGGTGTTCAGTTGGGTCAAGTGGCGGCGTCTCAAGACGCTGCCGCTGTCGTGAGAGGGAAGCGGACCATGAGACTGATCGAACGCCTCCTGCCCCACAACACCCGCTACGACTTCATCCGGTACCGCCTGTTCGCCTTCGGCTTCACGGCGATCCTGATTATCGGCTCGCTCACCTCCATCGCGGTGAAGGGCTTCAATTTCGGCATCGACTTCGCCGGCGGCATTCTGATCGAGGCGCAGACCATCAATGGTCCGGCCGATCTGGCCGCCATGCGGGGCAGTCTGAGCCAGCTCAGCCTGGGGGAAGTCAGCCTGCAGCAGTTCGGCAATACCGGCCGCGACGTCATGATCCGGGTCCAGCGCCAGGATGGGGGCGAGAAGGCCCAGATGGACGCCCTGGCCAGGGTCAAGGAGACCCTGGGGGACGGTTACAGCTATCGCAGGGTCGAGATCGTCGGCCCCAAGGTCGGCGGTGAACTGGTGCATGACGGCGTGCTGGCGGTGCTGCTGTCCCTGGTGGCCATCGCCTTGTATGTCTGGTTCCGCTTCGAGTGGCAGTTCGGCGTCGGGGCGCTGATTTCGACCTTCCACGACGTCATCACCACCTTCGGGCTGTTTTCCATCACCGGGCTGGAATTCAATCTGACCACCGTGGCCGCGGTCCTGACCATTGCCGGCTATTCGGTCAACGACACCGTGGTGGAATACGACCGGGTGCGCGAGAATCTGCGCAAGTACAAGTCCATGTCGCTCTACGATCTGCTCAATCTGGCGGTCAACGAGACCCTGGCGCGGACCATCCTGACCGTTTCGACCGTGTTCGTCACCGTTCTGGCGCTGCTGTTCTTCGGCGGCGAGGTCCTGCGCGGCTTCTCCATCGCCATGCTGTGGGGCTTGGTCATCGGCACCTATTCCTCGGTTTATGTGGCGATGCCCATGCTGGTCTACTTCAACCTGCGGACCGGCAAGGAGCGGGCGGCGGACGAGCAGGCGGAAGCCGAAGCCAGCCAGGCGCCTTAGCCGGGGGCACGCCATGGATATCACCCCGATCATTCCCGCCGGCCGCCAACTCATCAAGAGCTATGGCGATCTCGGCTTCACCATATCCGGGACCCGCTGGGACGGTTCGGTGCTGGTCTTCCCCGAGCACACCCTGGCGTGGGCGCCCCGCACTCTGGCCGAGGTGACCGAAGCATCCCTGGCGGCGGTGCTGGCGGCGCGGCCGGATCTGCTGCTGCTGGGCTGCGGCCGGGGCATGGGGGTGGTGACGGCGGCGTTGCGCGCGGCGTTGCGCGGCGGCGGCGTCAAGCTTGAAATCATGGATACCGGCGCGGCCTGCCGCACCTACAACGTCCTGTTGGCCGAGGACCGTTCGGTGGCGGCGGCGCTGATCGCGGTTTGATACCGTCTCGCCACATGGCGCGAAGCCAAGCGCCAGCGCCCGGCGTCTGAGGGCGACAAGACGGGCCACGCCAGTGGCTCGTCGGTATGAGTGATGGGATGCCACCGGCTTTCGATTATGTCACACTGCGGGTCTTGGAACCGGCGACAGGTGCAGCGATCATGACGACCCAGAAGCAGGACCACATGCTGGCGCTTCACGCCAAATGGCTGAGGGGCGAGAAGGACGGCGTCCGGGCGAAGCTCGACCATGCCGAGCTGGTCGAGGCCGATCTGCGGGGCCGGGATCTGCGCAGTATTTCGTTCCGGGAAACCGATTTGCGGAATGCCGACCTGCGGGGGGCCAATCTCAAGGACAGCAATATGAGCGGCGCCGACCTGCGCTGTGCCAATCTCGACGGGGCGGTGCTGGAGGACGTGGATCTGTCCCATGCCGATCTGCGGGGGGCGTTTCTCGAAGGGGCCGATCTGGAAAGTGCCGATATCTGGCGCGCCAATCTGTTCGGCGCGGTCATCACCCCGGACAAGCTGCATCGCGTGCTGGGCTGTATCGACCCGAAGAAAAAGACCTAGCCCGGATTTCTCACACTGTCACGGATACGACGGAGGTAAAAATGGCGAGAGAGCAGGCAGCAGGCGCTGCGCGATGCGGCGCATCGCGCAAGACTGATAACGCACTCTGTCGCCATTTTTACCCCGCCCGCAGGGTTGCGTTGCGGCGGGCGCAGGCCCGCGATCATTTGGTTTGCCGGCGAAGCCGGCGGGCGCCCGGCTTCCCAACGCCCTCGACGTGGCCACCAGCCACGCCTTTGGTCGTCGGATTGCCGGATCGCCACCCCGCAAACGCAATCGTATCTCGCGAGAGTGTGAGAAATCCGGGCTAGGGAGTTCTGCATGACCGGCACGGCAGTGCCCTCACCCTGAGGAAGCCGCGAAGCGGCTGTCTCGAAGGGCGAGGTGGGGCAAAGACGATCTCTTGAAATTCCAGGATTCTGATGAATAGACCTCTCGCGTTTGCCGTGATCGCCATGCTTGGCCTGATCAATGCGGCCGGCTGGTGGTGGTTCAATCGCCCGGTGCCGGTGGAGCTATCGTTCAACGAACCATTCCCATCGGTGTCGTTCGCTCCGTTCCGGCGGGGCCAAAGCCCCATATCCAGGGTTTATCCGCCGCCCGAACAGGTCGCCGAGGATCTTAAAAGCCTGGTGGGCGTTACCAGGGGAGTGCGGACCTATACCAGCCTGGAAGGCATGAGCGTAGTGCCCGAGGTGGCGCATCAACTGGGACTGGAGGTGACGCATTCCGCCTGGCTGGGGGCCAAGCCCGCCATCAATGATCGCGAGGTCGAGGCACTGATCAAAGCCGCCAACCAGTATCCCGACACCATCAAGCGGGTGATCGTCGGCAATGAGGTGCTGCTGCGCCAGGATCTCAAGCCGGAGCAACTGATCGCCTATATCCGCAAGGTCAAGGCCAGGGTCAAGCAGCCGGTCTCCTATGCCGATGTCTGGGCGTTCTGGCTGAAATATCCCGAAGTGGCCAAGGAAGTGGATTTCCTCACCATTCACATCCTGCCCTATTGGGAGGATGAACCCATCGGAGTCGATGGTTCCGCCGAGCACATCGTCGAGATTTACCGGCTGATGGCCAAGACCTTTCCCGGCAAGCCCATCCTGATCGGCGAGGCCGGCTGGCCGACCCGGGGCCGCTCGCGCGGGCCGGCGGTGGCCAGCATGGAAAACGGCGCCCGCTTCGTGCGCACCCTGGCGCGGGTCTCCAAGGAAAACGGCTTCGATTACAACGTGGTCGAGGCGTTTGACCAGCCGTGGAAGGCCCTGATGGAGGGCACGGTCGGGGCCAATTGGGGAGTGGTCGATGCCGAACGCCGGGTGAAGTTCGCCATGTCGGGACCGGTGGAGCTCAGTCCGTTCTGGCCGGGTCACGCGGCGCTGGCGGTGGTGCTCGGTTGTGCCGCGTCGCTGTTCTATCTGCGCCGCCCCCGGCGCTATGGCGTTAAGGCCGGCCTGGCGGTGGCGGTTCTCGCCCAGCTGGCGGCGGGGCTGTCGGTGTGGCAGGCTGTCAACGCCTTGACCATCGCCTACAACACCGTGGACGATGTCTGGGCCGTCCTGCGCATCCTCGGCCATGCCGCCTTGGCGGTGGTGATGGTTAGGGCGGCGGGAGAAAGCTTCCAGACCGGGGCCTCGCCGCGCTATTGCCGGTGGGGCGAACGGCTGGTGCCGGTCTACGGCTTCTGCGCCATGTCCATGGGGGCGCTCTTGCTGTTCAACGGCCGCTATCGCGACATTCCGCCGGTGGAATTCCTGATGCCCTGCATCGGCCTGACCGCTTTTGCCCTGGCCCGCATGGCGGTCCTGGGCCTGGACTGGCGCCAGGCCTTCGCCGCCGGGGGGCTGTTCGGTGGCGACAGTCTCCGCCGCTTCGCCCTGGCCAAGACATTCGTGATCGGGATGATTCTCGCCACGGTGGCGGCACCGCTGTCCGAGGCGGTGGCGCTGGCGGGGGGCGACGACTTCGTCACCTCCCACCCGAGATACGATGATCGGCTGCCCCTGCTGATCCGCTCGCTGTGGGAGAACCAGGAAATGGTCGTCTGGGCCGCCATGGTGGCGGTGATGACCTTGCCCTTCCTGGCCGAGTGGCGGTTGTCCCGGCGGCGCTAGCCCGACCTATACTCAGTTCACGTCAGAATCCGGCGCCGCCCGCAGGGCAAGCGACGCCACAGGCGGTCCCGCAGGGATGGGCGGAAGGCCACAAAGAACAAAGGGCTCTGCCCTTTACCCGCAAGGAGGCGAGCGTCCTTGACCTCGCTTTAATTAATCCAATGGGATCAAAGGGCCAAGGCCCTTTGCAGGCGTGGGCAGAGCCCACATTCTTCCTCGGGAAATTTTCGGGTTCTCAAGGCGACGGAGTATATTTCGCCAGCAGCCGGGCGGCCTCGGGAGCGGTATAGGTGAGGATGGCGTCGGCACCGGCGCGCTTGAAGGCGGTCAGGCTTTCCAGCACCACCTTGTCCCAGTCGAGCCAGCCGTTGAGCGCCGCTGCCTTCAGCATGGCGTATTCGCCGGAGACCTGATAGGCGAAGGTAGGGACGGCGAAGGCATCCTTCACCCGCCGCACGATGTCGAGATAGGGCATGCCTGGCTTGACCATCACCATGTCGGCGCCTTCGGACAGGTCCATGGCCACTTCGCGCAAGGCCTCGTCGGTATTGGCGGCGTCCATCTGATAGGTCTTCTTGTCGCCGCCCTTCAGCGCCGATTTGGACCCGACCGCGTCGCGGAATGGCCCATAGAAGGCGGAGGCGTATTTGGCGGCATAGGACAGGATCTGCGCGTCCAGCAGCCCGGCTTGGTCCAGGGTCTCGCGGATGGCGTGGATGCGGCCGTCCATCATGTCGGATGGCGCCAGCACGTCGCAGCCGGCCTCGGCCTGCACCAGCGCCTGTCGGCACAGCACTTCGACCGAGGCGTCGTTGGTCACATAGCCGTCGATCACCAGCCCGTCATGGCCGTCGCTGTTGAAGGGGTCCAGCGCCACGTCGCAGATGATTCCCATCCGTGGTACCGCTGCCTTGACGGCACGCACGGCGCGACAGACCAGATTGCCCGGATTGGTGGCCTCGCGGGCATCGGGGGTCTTCAGCGAAGCCTCCACCGAGGGGAATATGGCAATGGCGGGAATACCCAGATCGGCCGCTTCGCGCACCGCCTCCACCAGAAGATCCACGGAAAAACGCGTCACGCCCGGCATGGAGGCGATCTCCTGGCGCAGCCCGGTACCTTCCACCACGAAGACCGGCCAGATCAGATCGTCGATGGACAGGCGGGTCTCGGCCACCAGCCGGCGCGACCATTCGTGACGGCGGGGACGGCGCAGGCGGGTATGGGGGAACCCGGCATGGGGCAGGAAAGAGGGCACGATCCGAGATCTCCTGGCGGTCGAAGGCGAGGGGGCAATCATATCGTCAGAACGCCGCGCTTCCAGTAAACAATCGTCCATGATAACCCGAAAATGCAGGGCTCCACCCTGCCCCCGCCAGGGACTCGGTCCCTGGCCCTCATTCCTTTTATAATCCAATGGGATCAAAGGGCCACGGCCCTTTGCGGGTGTGGGCAGAGCCCACATTCTTTCCTGGGGTTCAAGGCGACGGAGTATACCGGCGAGCCAGGATATGGGCTCGCCGGTATCTCCCCGGATCCGGGCTGGGATCAGGCGGCGTCGAGGGCCTGTTTCAGGTCGGCCAGGATGTCGGCGATATGCTCGATCCCCACCGACAGCCGCACATAGCCGGGGGTCACGCCGGTGGCCAGCTGATCTTCCGCCGACAGTTGGGAATGGGTGGTGCTGGCGGGGTGGATGGCCAGCGAGCGGGCATCGCCGATATTGGCCACATGGTAGAACAGCTTGAGCGAGTCGATGAACTTGCGGCCGGCATCGGCGCCGCCCTTGAGTTCGAACCCGACCAGACCGCCGTAGCCGCCCTTGAGGACGGCATCGGCGCGGCGGCGGGGCTCACCCTCCTGACGGCTGGGATGGATCACGGTGGTGACCTTGGGATGCTTGGCCAGGAATTCCGCCACCGCCTGGGCGTTGCGGCTGTGCTCGCGGATGCGCAGCGGCAGGGTTTCGAGTCCCTGGAGGGCCTGGAAGGCGTTGAACGGGCTGATGGCGGCACCGATATCGCGCAGCAGCACGACGCGGGCGCGGATGATGTAGGCGATGGGTCCCAGCGGCTTGACCGCCTGAGTCCAGACGGCGCCGTGATAGCTGGGATCGGGCTGGTTCAACAGCGGGAAGCGTTTGGCGTGCTTCTCCCAGTCGAAGGTGCCGCCATCGACGATGGCGCCGCCGATGGAGGTGCCATGGCCGCCGATATATTTGGTGGTGGAATAGACCACCACATGGGCGCCCAGGGCCAGCGGCTTGGCGATCAGCGGAGCGGCGGTATTGTCGATGATCAGCGGCACGCCCACCTGATTGGCCAGCCTGGCCACTTCGGCGATGGGGAACACCTGCAGCTTGGGATTGGGCAGGGTCTCGGCATACCAGGCGCGGGTCTTGTCGTCGGTGGCGCGCAGGAAGGCTTCCGGGTCGGCGGGATCGACGAAACGGGCTTCGATGCCGAACTGCTTGAAGGTATTGGCGAACAGATTCCAGGTGCCGCCATACAGGTCGGTGGAGGTGACGAAATTGTCCCCAGCCTGGGCGATATTGAGGATGGCGAAGGTGCTGGCGGACTGCCCGGAGGACACCGCCAGGGCGGCGACGCCGCCTTCCAGCGCCGCCAGACGCTGCTCCAGCACGTCGGTGGTGGGGTTCATCAGACGGGTGTAGATATTGCCCAACTCTTTCAGCGCGAACAGATTGGCGGCATGCTCGGTATCGCGGAACTGGTAGGAGGTGGTCTGATAGATGGGAACCGCCACCGCGCCGGTCGCGGGGTCGGCACGGTAGCCGGCGTGCAGCACGATGGTTTCGGGATTGGTGCTCGTCACGGTCATGGGCCTCAGGCTCCTGATGGATGGGTGAGCCGCCGGTGGCGGAGAATTCGCGGCGATAGCCTCGGCTGAGCCGCGTGGCGTGGCAATATGGAAAAAAATCACACGAAAATTTTGTTGTGTCAACATTATAGTCTATCAATATGGTGGATAATAAGGGGGCTCGCGCCCGAATCGCGGGCTTTGTTCTTGCCTTATGCATATCGACCTGAAAAGGTCATGGTCGATGGTTCCCGGTTGTTTCCGGGGGGGGCGATGTTAAGGACGGAATATGGCCTTGTCTGGCGAAGTGCTGTTTGAATTCCGCCGGGTCGGCAATGCCGTCAAGGTGACGGCCTTTCATACCGAAACCTTGACCGAGATATCGCTGGTGGGACCGGCGGGTGCGACCGAAGCCCACCTTAAGATGGTGGCCCTCAAGCGGCTGGAATACGTCCTGTCCAAGAAAAAGCCGGTATAGCCGCCTTATTCCCGCGATGGCGCCAGGCTGAACTCCTGCAGACCGTCGTATCGTGTCAAGGTCTCGGCCAACAGGGAGGGATCGATGGGCTGGCGGGCGTGCAGCACCAACTCGTACTTGAATATCCTGCCCTGATCGGTCCGGTGAAAGCTCCAATTGGAGACCACATAACCATGATCGAGCATCATCCGGCGAATGGTATCGGTGGAGGCGGCCTTCTCGACCGGGAAGGTGAGCGAAAGGTGGATCTGTTCATGATGGGGCAGGGCTAATTCGATGCTGCGGACACTGCTCATCAGGGCGATGGTGATTACCGCCACCGCGATGGCGGCGCCGTAAAAGCCGAGACCGATGATGATGCCGATGGCTGCGGTCATCCAGATGGAGGCTGCAGTGGACAGTCCGCGGGTGGAAAAGCCGTCATGCATGATCACCCCGGCCCCGAGAAAGCCGATGCCGGTCAGGATGCCTTGAATCACTCGGGTCGGGTCCCCCGTCGCGGGGCCGTGAGCCACGCCTCCAAACCACATGGCGGGATAGGCGTTGACCACGATCATGGCGGTGGAGGCGACGCAGACCAGGGAATAGGTGCGAATCCCCGCCGCCCGTCCATGGTAGGAGCGTTCGTAGCCGATAATGCAGCCGACCGCCAGCGCCCCCAGGAGATGCAGTACGATCAGCCCATTGGTCGCCATCTCGGAGGTCGACCAATAGGATGCCAGTCCGTTCATTTGCGCGAGACCTCCCGAAGGCAAAAAGGCCGGCATCCGTCAATGCCGGCCTTCCAACATCAAAAGCGGGCAGCTTACGGGCGGCGGGGGCGGCGTGTCGGCTTTTCAACGACCTCGGCCGCCTTGCGACCCAGGCCGATCTTCTTGGCGAAATCCGAACGCTGGGCGGCGTAGTTGGGGGCGACCATGGGATAGTCGGGAGGAAGGCCCCATTTGGCGCGATATTCGTCGGGGGTCATGTTATAGGTGGTGCGCAGATGCCGTTTCAGCATCTTCAGCTTCTTGCCGTCCTCCAGGCAAATGACGTAGTCCGGCGTCACCGACTTTCTTACGGCGATGGCGGGCTTGAGGGCCTCGGACTTTGCTTCCGGCTGGCCGCCCTCCAAGGACGAAAGCGATCCGTAGACCGTGTTGATCAGGTCGGAAAGCTGCGCTGCGGGAACCGCATTCTTGGCAACGTAAGCGGCAACGACATCGGTGACCATGCGCAACAGGTCGTCACGGCTGGTCTTTTCGGAGTTTGTATCGCTCATCTGGCTATCCGACCAAGGTTTGTTATAAGGAGTTCATCAATGAATGCATGGCTGCTCTTGTCTGTCAATTAGAAACTGAATCTGGAGAATAATGAATTCTTGCTCATGTCGGCCGTGGCAATAATCAGCCAGCCATTGGCGCCTCCATTACCCCGATGGTCTGTCGTTTCTGGAATGCCTCTACTGGTTCGGGGTGGTAATCGCCGTCTGTCCTGCGATTCCGCGGCGACCGGCCGGGGTGTCCACGGGCCTCCTCATGAGCTTGTGGCGCATTGGCAAGGCGGTCCGATATATGGTATCTAGCGCACTTGTCTTTCGATGATTGGGGCAAGGCTGACATGACCGAGCGGACCATTGCCATAGCGTCGGATCACGGCGGTGTCGAGTTGAAGGCGCAGCTTGCCCAGGACCTGTCCGACTGGGGGTGGCGGGTGCTGGATCTCGGCACGGATGGTCCGGCTTCGGTGGACTATCCCGATTTCGCGCTCAAAGTGGCCGAGGCGCTCAAGTCGGGCGCGGCCGGGCGTGGCCTACTGCTGTGCGGTACCGGCATCGGCATCTCCATCGCCGCCAACCGCCATCCCCATATCCGCGCCGCGCTGGTGCATGACGCTTTCGGCGCCCGCATGTGCCGCCAGCACAATGATGCCAATGTGTTGGTCATGGGCGGCCGGACCATCGGCCCCGAGATTGCCCGCGACTGCCTGAAGATCTTCCTCGACACCGCGTTCGAGGGAGGGCGCCACGCCCGCCGCGTGGCCAAGATGTCCTGAACCTGAATCTTTGCCCTAGACCTGCCCATCCGAAGAGAGAACCGATGACCAGCGCATCCACCGACGCTTTTTTCCGTACCCCGCTTTCCGACCGCGATCCCGAGATTTTCGAGGCCATCGCCAAGGAGCTGGCGCGCCAGCAGAATCAGATCGAGCTGATCGCGTCCGAGAATATCGTGTCGCGCGCCGTGCTCGAGGCGCAGGGGTCGGTCCTGACCAACAAATATGCCGAGGGTTATCCCGGCAAGCGCTATTACGGCGGCTGCGAATTCGTCGATATTGCCGAAAGCCTCGCCATCGAGCGGGCCTGCAAGCTGTTCGGCTGCTCTTACGCCAATGTCCAGCCCAGTTCGGGGTCCCAGGCCAATCAGGGCGTGTATATGGCGCTGCTGCAGCCCGGTGAAGCCGTCATGGGCATGTCGCTGGCGGCCGGCGGCCACCTCACCCACGGCGCCTCCGTCAATCAGTCGGGAAAGTGGTTCAAGGCGGTGCAATACGGGGTGCGCCAGCAGGACGCCCAGATCGACTTCGGCGAGGTCGAGGACCTGGCCCGGACCCACAAGCCCAAGCTGATCATCGCCGGCGGCTCCGCCTATCCGCGGGAGATCGACTTCGCCCGCTTCCGCAAGATCGCCGACGAGGTCGGGGCCTATTTCATGGTCGACATGGCCCATTTCGCCGGTCTGGTGGCCGGCGGCGCCTATCCCAATCCGCTGCCCCATGCCCATGTGGTCACCACCACCACCCACAAGACCCTGCGCGGCCCGCGCGGCGGCATGATCCTGTCCAACGATGCCGATCTGGGCAAGAAGATCAATTCGGCCATCTTCCCCGGCATCCAGGGCGGCCCGCTGATGCATGTGATCGCCGGCAAGGCGGTGGCCTTCGGCGAGGCGCTGCGTCCCGAGTTCAAGCTCTATGCCCGCCAGGTGGTGGATAACGCCCGCGCCCTGGCTGATACCCTGCTGCGGCGCGGTCTCGATATCGTTTCGGGCGGGACCGATTCCCATCTGATGCTGGTGGATCTGCGGCCGAAGAAGCTGACCGGCAAGGCCGCCGAGGCCAGCCTCGAACGGGCCGGCATGACCTGCAACAAGAACGGCATTCCGTTCGATCCGGAAAAACCCACCATCACCTCGGGGGTGCGGCTGGGCACCCCGGCGGCGACCACCCGTGGCTTCGGGCTCGCTGAGTTCAAGGCGGTGGGCGAACTGATCGGTGACGTGCTCGACGGTCTTGCCGCCCATCCCGACGACAATTCGGCGGCCGAGGCCAAGGCCCGCGCCCAGGTTGCGGCGTTGTGCCTGCGGTTTCCGATCTATGCTTAGAGCGGGATGATTTCAAGTCGACTCATCCCGCGACAGAGGCCGTTGAGGCCGAGGCCAAGCAAACCGGAGGTTTGCGCCCGGCGAGGGACATCCAAAATGGCTAGAG
>Ga0316222_1001812_pt1 | contig 24542 bp, 30 predicted proteins | sample TBH18011metaG_FD_206008 | JGI IMG/M metagenome (GOLD analysis project Ga0316222, IMG submission 206008) | Freshwater microbial communities from Trout Bog Lake, Wisconsin, USA - TBH18011 | ecosystem: Environmental > Aquatic > Freshwater > Lake > Hypolimnion/Profundal zone | place: USA: Wisconsin... | reverse complement strand
CAAAAAATACGATTGCAAAAACAGCAAAAATCACGCATTCTCTACCCCAGTTTGAGCCCCTGAAATGACTGTTTCAAGTGGCGCCATTACGCCGAAAGTCGGTGGCGCTTAACGCCGAAAGGTGACATTAACATGGCACATGTAATTTCAAGTCTCATGTATTGCAATTTGCTATTTATGAGTTTGTGTTAATGGGGTGGCGGGTCTGGCGTGAGAAGTGCCAACAACGAACTAAAAATTTCTTCTACAAGAAGGTTTGGCTTGATCCGAGAAATGGATTGACTATTCGCACTTCACCCAACTCTTGTCCATTCTGAAAATCTTCCGACAATAGCTGTGTTACACCGGCATCTCGGGCAGCACTCCAAAGCATCGCGTCCCAAAAGGAAAGTTGATGTAATTCTACGGAGGCAATCGCCCGGTTGAGAGTTGCCGGGCTTGCCGTGACAACAGAAAACAATGCTTGCCAACCTTCAACCTGCTTTTTTGCCTGGGTTGGCGGCAGTTTGCCCTTGCGTGTAACCGTGAAGTAGAATTCGCTCAAGGACTGCAATGTCAGCACACAGTCCTGTGTCAACATAACCTCGATAACTTCCTGAGCACGACGGTGGCGTTCTTCATCTCCGCTATCAACTGCGTATACCAGTATATTGGTATCAAGCGTAAATCTTTTAGCGCTCATAACAGGCTTCGCGGTCAAACTTTCCTATGTGCAATCTGCTTGCGGTCAACTGGAGTATTTTCCAGGCTGCTTGACGTTCAGCAGTAACCACCTTTTCTGTGGTGATAGGCATCAGCTTGGCAACAGGTTTGCCGCGCTTTGTAATAACGACCTCGTCGCCGTGTGTAGCGGCTTCGATGTAGCGGGAAAGATGCTGGTTCGCTTCACGCAGAGTGATTTGCTGTTTCATATATGGCTTTCTGGTTAGTTGCTCTGGATAATTGTAGGACGTTCTACAATTTAAAACAATCTAATTCAATTCTGTCTTTTTCAGTAGCCTGCCAAATGATGTGCTTAGCCATGTCTCAAGCTTTGCCTTAACCGATTTTCCCTGCGCACCTATGAAAAAGCAGAAGCTAACTTCTATAATCTTCGCGAATAAAGGCGCGAATAAAGGGGTCGGAACCCTTAAAATATAGGCATCTATTGACATGGTACGTTGATTGATGGTAGTTTTGCATGAACTTAAAATAAAGGAGCAGCCATGCGAACTACGTTGAATATCGATGATGAATTACTTAATTCAGCCAAGCATCGTGCTCTTGAAGAGAACGTTTCTTTGGTGCGAGTGATTGAGAGCGCATTGCGTGAGACTCTGTCAAAGCCAAGGGTAAAGCGTGGAACGATACGGCTGATAACGACGTCCGGATCGGGCGTGAAACCGGGAGTGGGGCTGGATAATGGACGTTTGTTATTGGACATCATGGACGATCAATCATGATGTTGATGGATGTGAATGTACTGGTTTATGCGCATAGAGAAGATGCGAAGGATCATCAGGCGTACCGTGACTGGCTGGAGTCAGTGATCAATTCCAATATTGCATACGGTTTTTCAGAGCTGGTGTTGAGCGGTTTTATCCGGGTGGTGACTCATCCCAAGGTTTTTGAAAATCCCAGTTCCACGGAAGTTGCAATTGCATTTACACAACAAATCAGATCAGCCGGGCATGCGGTTTGTTTGGCGCCCGGCAAAAGTCATTGGGATTTGTTTTTGAAGTGTGTACAGTCGATATCCGCACAGGGCAATGATATTCCCGATGCCTACCATGCTGCGCTTGCGCTAGAGTGGGACTGTGATTGGGTTACCACGGATAAGGGATTTCGTCGTTTCAAGGGGTTGCGTGTGCGCCATCCCCTCAAATAAAGGCGCACTGTGCCGAGAAAACAGCGCTTTTATGTGCCAGATGCGCCCGTTCATGCAGTTCAGCGGGGGCATAACCGATCAGCAGTTTTTTTCGACGAACTCGATTATCTGGAGTATTTGCGCTGCCTCAAAGAGGCAGCTGTTAGCTGTGGTTGCGCAATTCACTCCTATGTGTTGATGACCAATCATGTGCATTTGCTGCTGACGCCGGAGCGTGCAGACTCGGTGGGGCGTTTGTTTCAGAGTCTGGGGCGGCATTATGTGCGGCATGTAAACGAAACCTATCAACGACATGGTGGTCTGTGGGAAGGTCGCTATAAATGCAACATAATTGAGTCGCAGGCATATTTCTTGTCGTGCATGCGTTATATTGAGCTGAATCCGGTCAGGGCTGGTATGGTGGATGATCCTGAAAAATACCGCTGGTCCAGCTATTCAGCCAATGCGCTGGGAGTAAGCAATGCTGTTTTGACTGCTCACACCGAATATGTAAGTTTAGGCGGTTTGCCCGACGCTCGCCAGTCTGCTTATCGCGGACTGTTTGAAGGGGAGATGGATTCTGAAGAGTTGATGCTGTTGAGGTGTGCATTGCAAACGGGAACGCCGCTGGGGAATAACAAGTTCAAGGAGGAAATTGAAGCGGCCCTGGATTCAAAGGTTGGGTATGTGCGCCGTGGCAGACCGAGAAAAATATCCAAGGGGTAGGGTTAGCCACAAGCGTCTACGTACGCGGCAAACAAATTTTCGCGGCATCCAGCATCGCTTCAGTGTCATCGGTTTCAATGTGGTGCGGCTTTTAACTCCATCAGTGCAACACCATTTTCATAATGATATACTTTGGTTTGCCTAAACCGCTTTCCCCTTCTCCCATGAAAAATCAGAAGCTATCCCCCATAATTTTCGTACTGCTGCTGGTCTTCATGGCACTCGCCATTACTCGGCAGCCCCAGGAGTTTTATCCGGTGGTTAATGTTGTTTTACCTGATCCTTCTGGCGAACTCACAATCAATTTTCTGTTTAATAGTCGCTCAACTTTGCAAGACTGCGAAACTACCAATGGCAAGATTGCACGCGAGCTTTTTTTAAAATGCCCGCAATGTAAAGTGACACTCATTCAATGCCCAAAAACCTTGGATGTTGATCAACAAAAGCAGATGTCCACGACTGCACTTCCAACCCCCTCTGGCCGCATGGCTAACGGTGTGGTTATATTCAATGCTGTCAACCCAAATTTAGCGCAGAGACTGTGCCAGGGCAGCGAAAATCAGACCACCAAGGGGAAAAATCCCATTAAATGCTTCAATGCCAATAGTCCGCGTCCTCAGCTTGACGCAGCCTTGGAGCTCAATCCTTGGTTAATAGCGATCATTCTTGCCGCTTTCTCCGTAGCCTGGTTCAGTGGGTGGCTTATTGTTAAGTACGAAAATCTTCATGCCCACCTTTCACATGACCACATCACCGATAGCCCTCAAAAATTCCACAGCCAGCCTACACCACGAATCGGAGGGTTGATGTTGTTTGCCGGCCTCCTTGCCGCCATGGGCATTATGATCTTCGCCGATGTCTTTCCAATTCGGCACGAATTTGGGCTTTTGCTGATTGCTGGCATGCCCGCCTTCCTCGGCGGCTTGGTGGAAGACCTCACCAAGAAAGTCGAGGTGCTTGATCGTTTGCTTCTCACCATGCTCTCAGGCACTATTGCCGCTTGGGTATTGGGTGCGGTGCTTAATCGACTGGATGTGCCGGGTGTTGATCAGGTAATGAAGTGGATGCCCATTGCGGTTGTTTTTACCAGCATTGCGGTCAGCGGAATCGCCAATTCTATCAATATCATTGATGGCTTTAATGGATTGGCTTCGGGGCTCTCGGCCATCATGCTTATTCCGCTTGCCTTGGTTGCTTATTTGGTTAACGATCCCCTTGTGTTTACGGTCGCCATAGCACTCGCCGGGGGCTTGCTGGGCTTCATGGTTTGGAACTGGCCAAATGGCAGGATTTTCATGGGGGATGGCGGTGCTTATCTGCTTGGTTTTTTGTTGGCGGAACTTTGTGTGCTTCTTCTCGTGCGTAACCCATCTGTCACACCTTGGTTTCCACTGCTGTTATTTGTTCACCCGGTATTTGAAACGCTTTTTTCCGTTTACAGAAGAAAATATCTACGGGGAAGTTCACCCGGTAAACCGGATGGAATACATTTCCATACGCTGATCTACAAACGCATCGTGCCACGCGAAGCACGCTCTGGTGAAAGATTCAGCAATCTTCAGCGAAATAGTCGTGTGGCTAAATATATTTGGATGCAGGCAGTAGTGGTTGCCTTGTACGGAGTGCTTTGCTGGAAATCCATCCCTGCGCTCATATTGGGGATTGTCCTTTATTGCATTTTCTATACGGTCACATATTGGCGCATCATGCAGTGGAAGAGTGATCGCTGTCTGCCATTTTCACTTTTATATAGGACGCCTCAAAAAATCAGGCACACAAAATAATAAAGATATTGCACAAATGAAGATGGGATGCCTGTGGTGCGGTAGGTCAATACATGATGTCTAATTAGGAAAGTGAAAGGCATAGCAACAGAATTTTGATGTGAATGTTTGAGCCAGAGTCGATTTTTCTTGTTAAACTTACCGCTCGGAAGTTTTCCACAAAAACACTCAAGATAATATTCACCTATTAGTGTCATCAGGCCAACCATATGATTTCAGAACAAACCATACAGCAAGCCGCGCAGCTTTTAGGTGAGGCCGCCAAACCTGCTAAAGTTATTCTGTTTGGCTCTTATGCGCGCGGTGATGCACAGGAAAATTCAGATTTGGATTTTCTGGTTATTGAGCCGTTACTAAATGATAAATTTCACGAAATGGTGCGGCTGAGGCAAGTGCTACGTCCGTTAAAAGTGCCGGTAGATGTGTTGGTCTATTCGCAAGCGGAAATTATCCAGCAACAGAATGCCTGCTCTTCAGCCGTCTATTGGGCATTGCGCGAAGGCAAGGTTTTATATGATGCTGCCCATTGAGCGTGCAGGTAGATTGTTGGTGCTTGCCGAAAGTGATATTACTTCGTTTCGTGCGTTGGCAAGCCATCCTGAAGTGGATATTTCGGCAACCGGATTCTTCGCCCAGCAGGCTGTGGAAAAATGCCTCAAAGCTGTGGCAGAGTATCACGGCATTGTGTTTCGCAGAACCCATGATGTGGACGAATTGGTAGATTTGCTTCAACAGCATCGCATACCGATGCCATTTCCATCGAACCAGTTCAGCGAACTTAATCCTTTTGCTGTTATCTTGCGTTATGAAGAAACTCCATACATCAATATGTCGTTACAAGAAATGAGCAAATTGGTTGATCTTGCTTACCAATGGGGTTGTGATTTGATTGGGAGGACTAAGTAGAGTAGAGAGAGTTTGGCAAATTTAATTAGCGCATCAACAGGCTCTTCGTCGGTCGTCCCGCGCTAATATTGGGCATAGTCCTTATATTGCGTTTTCTATACGGTAACGTATTGGCGCATCATGCAGTGGAAGAGTGATCGCTGCCTGCCATTTTCACTTTTATATAGGACGCCTCAAAAAATAAAGCAAACGAAATAATATTTAGTTTAAGCAGCAATACGCCATCCCTATTATTTGTAAAAGATATAGTATTGGACACCATATAGCTGTCTGGGATATACTTCTGCGCTATGCATGAGAAGTTTAAGGGGCCGAGCCATGACTACTACTACCGTATTCACTAACAACCGCAGTCAAGCCATCAGGTTACCAGCGGAACTGCGCTTGCCTGATAATGTCAAGCGAGTTGACGTTCGGGCACGGGGTTGTGAGCGCATCATTGCGCCGCTAGGCCAGACGTGGGACAGTTTCTTTTTGAATAGCCAGCAGGTGGCCGATGATTTCATGAAGACTCGCGCCAGCCAGGATCAGCCTGAGCGCGATGCATTGTGATGCTGCGTTACTTGCTGGACACCAATATCGTGATCTATGTGATCAAGAATAAACCACTGTCGGCATTGCAGTTGTTCAATGAACATGCAGGCCACATGGCAATTTCATCCATCACGCTGGCCGAATTGCTGCACGGTGCAGAAAAAAGCAACGCGCCTGCGCGTTCTTTGGCTGTGGTGGAAGATTTTTGTTCCCGTCTGGAGGTGTTGTCCTATGGACCCAAGGCGGCGCAGCATTACGGCAGCATTCGCAGCACTCTGGAAAAGAGGGGGGAATCTATTGGTGTAAATGACCTGCACATTGCCGCCCATGCCCGAAGTGAAGGGTTGACACTCGTTTCCAACAACCAACGGGAGTTCGAACGCGTGGAGGCGTTACAGTTGGCCAACTGGGCTATTTGATGGTGAATCGCGGGAAGATTTGAATAGTGATCGCTGCCTGCCATTTTCACTTTTATATAGTACGCCTCAAAAATCAGGCACACAAAATAATGTTCATCGTCAAATTATTGATGTTTCCATAATTAGGTGACTTTTTTCCACGCTCTCTGGCACTCTGAATAACTAACTATCCACCTGACAAAGCTGCACAAAACGTAGCAAGTCATTGTTTAACCCAGAGGGGGAGGGGACAGAACCAACGGGGGCTGGGGAGGGGTTTGGGGCAATAGTGTCATGTATTTTGGAAATCTCAATAATATTTTGATATTTTGCTTGTCATGACGTTATCCGGACGTTGTTATGGATCAGTCTATTAAGTAAGGAGTTGCAATGTCGACCTTTAGCGTTACTAAAACCGAACGGATTGATGTTCGTGCCAGCGCATCTGCAAAGCAATTGCTTCAAGAGGCAGCACGTTCCTGCCACAAAAATGTCAGCGAGTTTCTACTGGATGCCGGTATTACTGCGGCCAATCAAGCACTGGCGGATCGTCACCACTTTGTTCTTAATGACAAGCAGTGGGATGCTTTCCAGACGGCACTTGATCGTCCTGTACAAGCGAAGCCACGCTTGAAAAAATTGTTGTCCGAGCCGGGTGTTTTGGGTTGAGTAGAGATGTATTCGGTACGGTAGACGAACCCGAATTACAAGTCGCCAAAGACTTCTTCTGCTGACAGTGTTTTCATGCGACCGTGGTCACAGGCGCGTAGCCTGTGAAGGGCTTCCTCTGCCCATACCTACTTATTCCGTCCAGTTTTCCAGCCGCAGACCAGATACGTGTTCAAACTCACGAGTGTTATTTGTAACCAAGATAGTATGGGTTGCCAGTGCGTGAGCAGCGATCATTGTATCTAGCGTACCGATTGGCTGACCGCGTCGCTCAAGGTGCGTACGAAGTTCGCCATAATGCCAAATTGTAGTTTTATCAAATGGTAAAATTTCTAGTGTAGATAAAAACATTTCCAGAGCCTGTCTATTTCGCGCTGAGCCACTTTTGGCAACACCAAAAGCTAACTCAGCTGCGGTTACGCTAGAAATGCCAATATCCCCCAATCCTTTCTCGCGGAAGTGATCCAATACGATTTTAGGTTTTGCATTGATCACGTAGATACAAATGTTGGTGTCAAGCATATATATCAAAACTTAATCTCCTCACGTACTTGTGAATCGGGTTGTTCACGGCTAATTTTAAAACCCTCTTCAAAAGTATTTAGTGCGGCATCCAGCATAACCCAAGGTTCATTTAACGGCATAAGCAATACACCATTGCCAAAGTGTTTTACTACAACCTCCACACCCTCAAAACGATAAGCTTTTGGCAAACGAACAGCTTGGCTTCGCCCTGATTGAAAAAGTCGCGCTGTGTCCATGATTTATCTCCGGATAAGTTTGATAGATATCAATGATAGTTACTATTATGGGAAATTGCAAGAATTAAACTTTCTTGGGGTTAGTAATTCACAGCCATCCCTTATGGTTTCAGCCCGAACATGTTGAAAGGGCAGGTCTTGCTATTTCAAGGCGATCCTCGTGGAGAAAGATTACGGTCTTTTTGAATACTGCAAGCCGCGCAGCTTTTAACATGAAACTCGCGAAGCGAGACTCTGCCCCCCCTCTTCTGGGTGCTCGGCTAAAAGCTTTTCAAACATCGTGGGAGGGCTGGGGATAACCAATCACTTGCTGAGTTTTTGCAGCTTAGTGAGATGGCTAGTAGTTCCATCAGTGAGAAACTCTGTGTACAGTGGTCTCACCAAATCGTTTTTACATGCGGGTATGATTGTATTTTTTCGTCCTTCGTAACTACAGGGACAGCTAGCTTGCGCGATGTTGCAACGATCATGCGGTCTGCTGGGTCTTTATGAAACTCTCCCGGTAGTACAACAGACTTATTAGCGATTTCCATGTCCACCGGAAGAAACTTAACTCTCTCAATTTCTGCAACTGTAGCAAGCCAACTGCTCACATCCATTGACAATATGAGCCGCCCTTTTTCTACCAACATGGTTATTTCCCAAGCTGATATGGCAGATACAATAATTTCTCCGCTATGCTGCTCGCGTTCAATCACTGTTTTCGCCTTTTTGCTAAGTTCTGCGTCGCCAGTTACCCACCATACGAGAGCATGTGTATCAAGCACAATCACAACGATGCTTCCCATTCGTTCTCTGCCACGGATTCGGTAGGGTTGTCATAGCGCACCACTGAACCACGCAATATATCGAGCGGAGCGCGGCTAAGGTCACGATATGGACGTACCTCTAATGCGGGTTTCCCGTGGTCAGTGACAATAATACTTTCGCCGGATGTTTCAATCTGGCGAAAAAATTCAAGAGCTTTTGCTTTGAACTCTGATTTTGAAATTTGATTGTTGTTCATATTATAATCCTATGGTCACATGCCTATAGTCATAATAATAACGGGCCGTTACCAGAGCTGCAAGCCATTTTTTTGTAAGTACCACATTGCGCAGAGGGGCACGGGGTCAGGCCCTGCATTTACATTTGGATACAGGCAAAAGTGGTTTCCCGCGCACCAATGCTCTTCTGCTATCGAGTATGAACTGGAATTAGCACAATGAGCTATATTCGGCGATTCCGTAATTGAGCTAATTCACAAAATTCCATGAAATTCACCACCTTCGTTTCCGTCATTTTAGTGGCTACACTTGATTTTTTTAATTAGCCAGACTAGACTAATAGCATGTAATTCAGGAGGAGTATTATGCATATGGTAAATATGTTGCAAGCAAAATCCAGCTTATCTCGTCTAGTCGATGCTATTGAGCAAGGGGGGGAGCGAGAAATTATTATTGCTCGAAACGGGCGGCCAGCGGCCAAGTTGGTGCCATTGGATAATTCGCTGCCTGGGCAGAGAATTGGCGTAGCTAAAGGGGTATTCGAGGTTCCTGCCGATATTGATGCCAGCAATGAGATGGTAGCGAAACTTTTTTTGAGTGGTGTTGAAGCTTGAATATTTTGCTTGATACGCATGTGGCTTTGTGGGCCATAGTTGACGATCCCGGTTTGTCTAACAAAGCGAGGGACTTGATTCTCGCTCCTGGCAGTACAGTATGGATAAGCTCTGTCAGCATATGGGAAATTTCAATCAAATATAGTTTGGGACGCGGCGATATGCCTATTTCCGGTCTGGATGCACTGCATTATTTCCGTCTGGCAGGATATCGCTTTCTCTCCATTGAGCCTGAACATGCAGTTGCGGTAGAGGAGCTTCCCAAACATCACCAAGATCCGTTTGATCGGCTTTTAGTTGCTCAGGCACTTGTTGAGCCTATGCGGCTGATTACTCACGATACAACGATGGCTCGATATAGTGACACGATTATTCTAATTTGAGTACTCAGTTAATAAGAACGAAATAGAAGGAAGACTCTGCAACCGCTTGAAGTCAAAATGCACGAGGGAGCCTCAAATTTTTAATTGTGAGCTTTAATGCAGTCATCAATCGAATATTACAGATATAATTTGTAGCATCCTCGGGTGCTCCCTTGGCGCTCTCAATCATGCACAGGATCATTTGGATGCGTTTTCCCCAATTTATAATTTTTGTTCTGATTGGCTTTATCTCAGGCTGCTCTGTTGATCCTGCATCTCAAGTATTTATCGATGCCTTCCACCTCAATCGGGGGGAGAACACCACTCATTCGAGTTCCAATTTAAATCCCAATTTTAGTTATCTGCGCGTACAGGTTGGCAAGCGTGTTGTTTTGATGGTCTTGGGCTATGTGGACAAAGATCGGGATGGCGCTGTTGAGGTATGGTATAGCGCTCTGGGGGAAGTCATTCGCTTACGCGATGGCCGTCTGGTTGGAGCCACGATGAATATGGGTACAGATTGGTTGTTGGTTTCTTTCAAACAATTGCCCCGCTGGGAACAGATTGGTGCTCAAACTGTTTTTGAGCGTGATCGGGACACAAGCCCGGGTTATCAATACGGCATTAAAGAAAAAATGCATATTCAACCGATCCCTGAGCCTAAGGATAGTCAACTTCAATTGATTCAACCTTCATCTCTGACTTGGTTTGAAGAGTTTGCTGAAGGTCCGGATGCTTTGCCTGCTGCACGTTATGCAGTGAGCATGAGTGCCATTCCCCGGGTTATGTATGCCGAGCAGTGCCTTTCGAATGAGTTCTGTTTTTCATGGCAACGATGGTCACCGAAGAAAGAGAGTGGACATTGAGCTCTGAATATTTATTATCTGCTGAATTTAATATGCCAAAGCTGGCGGGAATCGAGTTGTTGAGTTTTCTAAAATGTTTGGTGCTACAGTCCCCAACCCCCTCCCTAGCCCTCCCCCGTGGGGAGAGGGGACAGAACCCTCTCCTTCTGGGGGAGGGTAGGGAGGGGGTAAAGCTGACATTTATCCTGAAAACACCAAGAATTGTAATTGTCTGGATGTTTAGCTCATTGATATTGGCATTGATATGTTCACATGAAGCCAATGCAGATACTGCAACCCTCGTCGAAACCCCAATTCATTTAAGCCAATGGCTAAACACAAATCCGGGAATGCAGCAGAATCTTGTTGATCAAGCGCCAAATGGTAAACAGTATGTGCCCTATTTACCTGGCCTACTCTGGATGGTTCCTGAAGAAGTTCATGAACAGGAACGCATGAAGTCGCAACTTCTGGATCACATCAAAGACGGCAATAACGCGCCGGGTGTATCTCGCTCAGATGCAGTGTCACTTGTTCATTTCGTTGAATCGTTGCCTATCACAGGGCGGGTGGTACTTGAGAGAACCGATCCACGCTGGCTTGAAGTGAATCCGCTGCACGATCCTTTGTTACAAAAAGGACAGCGAATTTTAATTCCTTCTCGTCCCACCTCAGTTTCGGTTGTAGGGGCAGATGGTCACATTTGTCAGGTGATTCATTCAGTCCAATTGTATGCGATGGATTATGTGCGTGCCTGCCATTTGAAACATGCTACTCAGGTCGCCTGGATCATTCAGCCGGATGGCATCGTTCAGCGGCGCGGGGTAGCAGGCTGGAATGAAGTTGATCAAGATCCCCCGGCACCGGGGGCATGGATTGTAACTGACGACGCTACCATTCCGTGGTCAAGTAATATTCTGGAACAATTGGCGCGTTTGCTGGCCACTCAAGGTGTGGCGGCGGATAAAGACCCATCAAACATTCTTCCTCAACCTACGGTACAGAATGAACTCTTTACCGGCCTGCCAGTTCGGCCTAGAAGTCAGGTTTTGAACGGTAACTTATTGCAAACACCGACTGCACGTATGGGCAATGCCGGTGATGCCTCGCTTAATTTTAACCATACGACCCCGTACCTCGACATTAATGCTGAGCTGCAACCATTCGATTGGTTTGAGGTGGCTTTTGGCTATTCTGCTTTTGCAAACCATCCCTATGGGACAACCAATACTCAATCTTATATAGATAAATCTTTGGATGTTAAATTCAAGCTGATGAATGAGAGCTACTTGTTACCTCAATTAGCTATGGGGGCTAATGATTTATTGGGAACTGGCCTGATGGCGGGTGAATATGTTGTAGCCAATAAACGGACAGGGAATTTTGACTGGTCGATGGGGTTGGGCTGGGGGTATACGGGGGCACGTGGAAATTTGCCCAATCCACTCTCCATTTTTGGCTCCAGATTCAGCACCCGCCAAAAGGGTACACAGACGCCAACTGGTGGACAATTTAATATCTCAACGATGTTCACGGGGCGAACCTCGTTGTTTGGCGGTGTCCAGTATCAAACACCCTGGGAGCCCTTGATACTCAAGCTTGAACTGGACGGCAATAATTACCAGCATGAACCGTTTGGGGTTACCTTCAAACAAACTTCCCCAATCAATGCCGGTCTGGTTTATCGCTGGACACCGGATGTAGATCTTTCCCTGGGATGGGAAAGGGGAACCACACCCAATATGGGGGTAAGCTTTCATGGCGATTTGAGCAAACTGACAACCCCTAAAATTAATGATCCCCAGCCGGAAAAAGTCAGTGCCATTTATCCAACGGAAGATCCCGACTGGAACACTGTGGCCAATATTCTGGAAGAAAAAACTTCCTGGCATGTGCTGCAAATTAAACGAGCCGGAAGTGAAGTAGTGGTCCGCTTCGAACGTGCGAATGCCGTTTACTGGAATTCTTACCTTGATCGTATTGCGTCGGTATTGCATCGTTATGCCCCCGGACGAGGGGTGACTGTGTTTCGCATTCAGTCTGCGGAATATAATCTGGGCTTGCACGAATACCTGATCGATCGGCAAGCCTGGGTCGATTCCAAAACGGGCTATGTCTCCGTTCAACATAAGCAAAATACGGTTTTTGAACAACCGGAATCCAAGGGGTTTGTTTATCCTGTTTCAAACACTTTGGTCGACAAACCGGCACAAACGTTTTATGACCATACCGGGTTAACTTACGATCAGGGGCTCGGTGGACCGGAAGGATTTTTGTTCAATATTGGGATCGCAACCAAGGCCAATTGGTATGTGCAACCGGATACCTGGGTGACGGGGTCTCTCGCACATAAAGTAATAAACAATTACAGCAAGTTTGAATATCTACCGTCCTATGACGCTCTCCCCAGAGTGCGAACCTATATTGAAGAATATGTCAGCACACCGGGTGTAACCATGCCGGTATTGCAGATGACCCATGTCGGCAAACTGGATAATGAGAATTTTTACAGCGTTTACGGTGGCATGCTGGAAATGATGTATGGCGGAGTAGGGGCAGAATGGCTGTATCGTCCATGGCAGAGCACGGTGGCGTTTGGGGTGGATATCAATGAAGTGAAGCAACGAGATTTCAAACAGGACTTTTCCTGGTTAAACCCGCAATACAAAATCATGACCGGACATGCCAGTCTTTACTGGGAAGGAATCAATGACATTAATGCAACTCTTAAAGTGGGACGCTATTTGGCGGGGGATAGGGGAGCGACGCTCGACTTGTCACGCGTATTTGAAAATGGCGTAAAGATGGGAGCTTATGCCACCAAAACCAATGTCTCGGCAGCTCAGTTTGGTGAGGGAAGTTTCGACAAAGGTATTTACGTCAAAATTCCATTCGATGCATTCTTAATCCGTTCAAGTGATAGTGTCGGGACATTTAATTATCACCCGCTGAATCGGGATGGCGGCGCAATGTTGAATCGCGAGGTGACCCTGAAAGATCTGACCAACAAGCAAAGTGGAAATCTGCTCAAATGGCACCCCTATAATGAGGAGAGAACGACCCAGTTTGGAGATGTACCGGATAACTTTGTGGAAACATCTCATTATTCGGTATTTAACGAAGCTGAAAAAGATTTGGTTCATTTTGGGCGTGCTGCGACGACTTGGGATTTCTGGCAATCCATGGCTGTAATCGGTGGAATCAGTCTGGCCTCTGCTGTCGTCGATAAGCCTATTGATAATAAAGTGGCCAAGCATGTGAATAATAGCGGTGTAAAAATGGTGGCCTCACTAGGTAGCGATTTGCCGTTTATAGCGATGGGTTATGCGGGTATTGCTTACTTGGCGAATGACACTGATAGCAGGCTGGGCGTAACCAGTTACAGTTCTCTGGCAGCTGGTTCAATAGGTGCTTTGTCTTCATTGGGGATAAAGTACGTGGTGGGTAGGGCGCGGCCCAGTGCCGATCAAGGTGCTGCGAGCTTTACTCCTGTGAGTGCGAATAATGGAAACACCTCATGGCCTTCTATGCACACTACCGTGATGTGGGCTGCAATCACTCCTTATGCAAAAGACAATGATGCGCCGTGGCTTTATGGTGTCGCTGCGTTAACTAATGTGGGGCGGGTTGCCGGACGCAATCACTGGTTTTCAGACACGGTTGCAGGATCTTTAATGGGCTTCGCGATTGGGGACTTTATGTGGGAGTCTCATAAAAACAACAAGCATGGCGTGAATTGGGAGGTATCACCACAAGGTGTGACGGCACACTGGAAAATTGACTAGGTGGTTTGCGAGCGTGCGTCATAAAGGAGACAGAAAACATCTCATCTGATTACTTACTTATCAACTTGAAACTGAGCTTTCTGTCGCAGCCACTCAAAAACGTTGTTGACAAGAGGTGTTCTGGGTTCGAGTTCGCTATGACACCTTTGATTCCAATGAAACGCTGTTGGCAAAGATGATCGCCGGGAAAACCGGCTACGACATTGTCATTCCCTCGTCAGACTTTGGGGGGATCATGATAGATGGCGGATTAGTCTCATGGTGTCGCACCTGGATCCGGGCAATGAGTACATGGCCCCTTGGCTGGGAGGCATGATTGCGGTTGGATACAATGTTGATAATGTCAAAGCGGCTCTGGGTAATACCCCGATTCCTCCCAATCCGTTTGAATTGGTGTTTAATCCTGTCTATACTTCTAAATTAAAAAATGCGGGATTTCCATGCTCGATGCAGCCAGCGATGTGTTCCCTTCGGCGTTGTTATATATAAACAAGGCACCGTACAGCAAGAGCCAATCCGATTATCAGGACGCAGCCACCATGTTGCAAAAAGTCAGGGATGACATCAGTTTGTTCAGTTCACTCGGCTACATGACAGACTTGGCCAGTGGCGCGTTGTGCATCTCCCTCGGTTACAGCGGCGATTTCGACAATGCGGGCAGACGTGCAAAGGAAGCTAAGAATGGCGTACACATCGAGGCGCCGCTTCCTCCCAACGGGGCGCAGTTCGGCTTCGAGTCAATGATGATTCCGAACGACGCACCCCACCCCGAAAATGCGCTGAAATCGATCAACTTCATTCTTCGACCTGATGTACAAGCTGAAATAACCAACAAGGTCTTGTTCATGAGTCCAAATTTGGCCGCACGCAAGTTCATTAACAAAGATGCGCTGGCCAATCCAATCGCATTTCCTCCTTCCGATTATCTAAAGGCTAAAGCGCATTTCTACGAACCGCGAAAAAGCGATACTCGACGGATCATGAACCGTTTGTTTACGAAATTCAAATCCGGCCTCTAAAAAAACCTCAATAATATTTAAGGAAAATTTCTATGGATTCTTTTAATAAATTGTCCCAAACTGGCGTAGCGGTGGCAGCTGCCGGACACTATCGAATGCCCGCTGAATGGGCACCGCACGCAGCGGTGTGGTTGCAATGGCCGGACGAAGCGATGCGTGACTATCCCGGCTACGCTGTGAAACTTGAGTCCACCTGGCTGGAAATGACTCGCGTTATGCATGAGCATGTCAAAGTGCGTATTGTTGTGGGCGGGGAACTTCATCGTGACCGCCTGCAAGCGCAATTCAGGCATTTCGGCTTTGATGCCACCAATATCGAATTAATTGTTATTCCCCACGACGACGTATGGGCACGCGACAATGGTCCGATATTTGTTTTTGATTCTGCCGGGCAACTGGCAGTGACGAGCTGGCACTTCAACGGTTGGGGAGGGCGCAGCCCGTCGGCGCGCGACACGAGAGTGGCTGAAACAGTGGCCTCCTTGCTCGGCCTGCCGCTGGTGACCGCACCTTTCACCGCTGAAGGGGGGGCTATGGAAGTGGATGGGAACGGAACATTTATGGCGACGCGAAGCTCGATACTGAATGCAAACCGCAACCCGGGGCTGGAGGCGGTTGAAGCGGAAAAAGTGTTCCGCGAACTGCTTGGAGCAGAACACTTTATCTGGCTTTCCGGAGCACCGCCCGAGGTGTGTGAAAAGCTCGGCGACTGCACCGACTACCACATTGATATTGCGGCTCGCTTCACGCCGGATGGCGCTATCCTGTATTGTGAGTCCGCTGATCAATCGGATGCAAGGCACCCATACCTGAGCAGGCATCGCGCAGAACTTGACGGCGCAGTCGATGCCCAAGGAAAACCCTTCGATTTAATCGCTTTGCCCACACCCAAAGTGTATTCGACCGGGATTGCTTCTATCGGAATTCAGAATATGTCCGGAGCCTCCAAAAATCCGGGACGCTTGACCGATGCGTCCTACACCAACTACCTGGTTACCAATGGTCTGGTCGTGGTTCCTGTTTATGGCTGCGCGGAAGATGAGCGGGCCAAGGCAATTCTATCCGAGCATTTTCCTGGGCGCCGTGTGGTCGGTATTCCAACGGTTTCCCTGACCGAGGAAGGTGGGGCGATCCACTGCGTGACCCAGCAACAGCCGCTTGTTCCGAATTCTTAACTTAGGAGACCCATTCCATGACATCCCGTTTGATTAAGGTTGCAGCAGTCCAGATGGCTTCCGGGGACTGGCAATTGGAACGCAATATCGAGCGTGCCGAAAAGTTGATTCGTCAGGCAGCAGGCAACGGCGCGAATCTGGTTCTTTGCCCGGAACTATTCATGTGTCCCTATTTCTGTGTTGACGAGAACAGCGATCACTTTGAACTTGCCGAAACGCTTGAAAGTAATGACAAACTGGCGCATTTTGGCCGCTTGGCGGCGGAACTGGGTATTGTGCTCCCTGTCGGTTTTTTTGAGCGGGCCGGAAAGGTTTTCTATAATTCAATCGTTGTATACGATGCCGATGGAACCCATCTGGGCGTTTACCGCAAGACCCATATTCCGGACAATCCGGGATATTCGGAAAAATTCTACTTTACTCCCGGCGACACGGGATTTAAAGTGTGGACGACCCGATTCGGGCGCATTGGCGTCGGTATCTGCTGGGATCAGTGGTTCCCGGAAACGGCGCGGGCCATGGCGTTGATGGGTGCAGAAGTATTATGCTTTCCGACGATCATTGGCAGTGATCCGGTATTCCCGGGTCTCGATTGCTCGGGTCATTGGCAACGTACCATGCAGGGACATGCCGCAGCCAACATGCTGCCGCTGGTTTGTGCAAACCGCATCGGCACGGAAACAGGTAAAGGTAATGCGGCTCATTCGCCTCTGAGCGTGACGTTTCACGGTCGCAGTTTCATTACCGACGGCACCGGGGACAAAGTCGCTGAATCAGGAGCGGATGATGAATCAATCATCATGCATGAATTTGACCTTGAGCAATGCAGGCGAGCGAGGGAGAACTGGGGGTTGTTTCGGGATCGCAGACCGGCTATGTATGGAGTATTGAAGACCAGTGACGGTAGTATTCAATGACTTCGTAAGCCTCAGGCAGACTTACTTCTACTTTTATAAACAGGGTTATTCAGGAGGATATTCTTGCTGCCAAAAGCCTGGTATATCAGAACAGGTCGCGCATGCGATACCACAGCTTGCCAGCTGCCTCGATGGGAGCCGCAAACAACTTGCCGCCGGGAAAGGGGGGATTGGAAAGTTTCATAAAGCGGAGTAAATGGGTATCATCCCCCAGCAAAGCCTCAGCCAGAACTCGTCCCGCAACACAGGTGGGCAGCACGCCGTGGCCGGAAAAACCCTGTGCCCATAGCACATTGCCGCGTCTCCCGAAATCAGGGGTGCGGCGTACCGTACAGTCGATCATTCCACCCCAGCCAAATTCAATGCCGACATTTTTTAACTGAGGAAATACGCGCTCAAGTGCAGGTCGCATGGCAGCCGGAATATCACTTGGCGTGCCCCCAAGATAAGTGCAGCCACCGCCAAACAAGAGGCGTTCATCCGGCGTCACCCGAAAATAATCAAGAATAAATTGGTTATCGGTGACACAGACACCGGAGGGTATTAGCGCCTGTGCCCGTTCTCCAAGTGGCTCGGTTGCCACCATGAAGGTGCCGACAGGAATAATTCGGCGGCGCAGCTTTTTGTCTAGATCACCCAGATAGACATTGGCGGCGAGCACAAGTGCGTCGGCAGTTACTTGTCCGTGTGAAGTTTCAACAGTGACACGGTTACCGTGTTCCTGATAACGCACAGCAGCGGTTTGCTCGAAAATTTGCATCCCAGATCGCTCAGCGGCTTCGGCCAGGCCGAGCACATATTTGAGCGGGTGCAAATGTCCGGCTGCTGGGTCATACAAACCCGCGCAATAGCGATCAGTACCCAGCCAGTCCGGCAGTTCATTTTTGGGGATAAAGCGCAGTTCCTCATAGGCCCATTTTTCAGCCGCTTCATGTTGCCATGCGTGCAAACTATTTTCTCGGCGAGGCAGGATGGAAGTCCAGAGATGTCCGTCGCGCCAGTCGCAATCAATATTGTATTGGGCGATACGCTGGCGAATTTCAGTGGCGGATGAACGCATCAGGTTCCAGATTTCGCGTGCTTCGTCGTAACCCAGCTGCGTTTCAAAGGGGGTCATATCGCATGAAAAACCTAGAATAGCCTGTCCGCCATTGCGACCCGATGCCCCCCAGCCCACGCGGGCAGATTCGAGTATGACTACGCGTTTTCCTGCCTCGGCCAACCGTAAAGCGGTATACAGGCCTGTGAATCCGGCCCCGACGATACACACATCGGCCTCAATGGCATCGGTGAGTGCGGGGCGGGATACCATGCGATCTGCCGCGCTGGCTGCGTAATAGCTGTGCGGATAACTATTCATGGCACGAGGGGAGTGAAGTTAATCCAACCGAAATTTGTCGAGCAACCCGTTGTGCTGACCCAGTGTGGGAGGAGCATTCTCATAGCGGATCGGGGTATGCGAGAAATGAATGGGATTGGCTACCATTTTTACGCTTCCATCCGGATGAGGTATATCGAGGACCATGCCGCGTGCTGCAGCCTGAGGCTCTGCAAGCGCTTCGGCTACCGTATTAATCGGACCACCGGGAATGCCCAGCTTTTCCATGCCAGCAATCCAGAACTGTCGCGGATGAAGCATTACAGCTGCCTGTATCTGCGGGATCAGAATTTCACGATGAATGACACGCCTCTGGTTGGTGGAAAATCGTTCGTCCAGAGCCCATTCTGCATGATTACACAGACCGGCAAAACGGGCGAATTGTCCATCGTTGCCAACAGCGACAATCACGTGGCCATCTGACGTTTCAAAAACCTGATAGGGAACGATATTGGCGTGTGCATTACCATAGCGGGGGGGCTGCGCATTGCCAACCAGATAGTTTGAGGCCACATTGGCCAGCATCGACAACTGACAGTCAAACAAGGCCAAATCAATATGCTGGCCGATACCAGAGCGATCGCGATACGCAAGTGCCGCCAGAATTGCCACCGTGGCGTACAGCCCGGTGAAAAGATCGGCCACTGCCACGCCCACTTTGTTTGGCTCGCCTTTCGGGTCTCCCGTGATCGACATTAATCCGCCCAACCCCTGAATCATGAAATCGTAACCGGCTTGATCTGCACGCGGTCCATTCTGGCCAAAACCGGTGATTGAGCAGTATATAAGATCGGGTTTGATGGCACTCAGTGCGGCATAGTCAAGATTGTATTTTTTGAGTCCCCCCACCTTGAAGTTTTCGACCACCACATCACAGCTTTTCACCAGTTCATGCAAAACTGCTTGTCCTTCAGGAGTGGCCATATCTATGCAAACGGAGCGTTTGCCGCGATTGGTACACAGATAATAAGCTGACTCTCGCGTGGGATTATCATTGCTATCTTTGAGGAAAGGGGGACCCCAGCCACGAGTATCATCCCCGCCGTCGGGCTTTTCGATCTTGAGGACTTCGGCGCCCATGTCAGCCAATTGCTGGGTCGCCCAAGGGCCGGCAAGAACGCGGGATAAATCAAGTACGCGAAGATGGGACAGTGCAGACATCACGATGCCTTATTGAAACGGCGATGCCAAGACAATGACATCGTCGGTGGGTTGATCTAATCAGCTGGAAAAAGCTTGCAGTCCCGTTTGCGCCCGTCCAAGAATCAACCCATGCACATCATGCGTGCCTTCATAGGTATTAACGGCTTCCAGATTCATCACATGACGGATAACGTGAAATTCGTCGCTGATGCCATTTCCACCATGCATATCGCGGCTGATGCGGGCAATATCCAGCGACTTACCGCAATTGTTACGCTTGATCAGACTGATCATTTCCGGTGCAGCACGGCCTTCATCCATCAATCGTCCCACTCGTAACGCTGCCTGCAGGCCGAGGGATATTTCGGTCTGGAAGTTGGCCAATTTCATTTGAACCAATTGGGTGGCGGCCAAGGGTCGGCCAAACTGGATACGATCAAGGGTGTACTGGCGGGCAGCGTGCCAGCAGAATTCGGCAGCCCCCATAACTCCCCAGGCAATACCATATCGTGCCTTGTTCAGGCAGCCAAACGGTCCCTTCAGGCCGCGAATCTCGGGGAACGCGTTTTCTTCGGGAACAAATACGTCATCCATGACGATTTCGCCGGTGATCGAGGCGCGTAGTGAAAATTTACCTTCAATCTTGGGGGCGGAAAGTCCTTTCATTCCCTTCTCCAGAACGAACCCGCGAATCTCGCCTTCATCGTCTTTCGCCCACACCACAAATACATCCGCAATAGGGGAATTGGTGATCCACATCTTGGCACCCGAAAGGGTATAGCCACCTTCAGCCTTGCGGGCGCGGGTAATCATTGAGCCCGGATCCGAGCCATGATTGGGTTCGGTCAGACCGAAGCAGCCTATCCATTCGCCGGTTGCCAGTTTGGGTAAATATTTTTGCCGCTGCGCCTCGGTGCCATACTCGTTAATAGGGTGCATCACCAGCGAGCTTTGCACGCTCATGGCAGAGCGATAACCGGAATCTACACGCTCAACTTCTCGTGCTACGAGACCATACGCGACGTAGTTTACACCGGCACACCCATAACCATTGATGGTCGATCCAAGGAATCCCAATTCCCCCAGTTCATTCATGATTTCGCGGTCAAACTTTTCATGCCGGTTTGCCAGCAGCACGCGGGGCTGTAATTTGTCCTGACAATATTGGTAAGCCGCATCGCGGATCATGCGTTCTTCCTCAGTTAACTGATCATTGAGCAGCAACGCATCATCCCACTGAAAATTTGGCCGTGCCATATAGATTTCCTTGATTAGTACTACCGAACTAAAACTAATATCACTAAACGTGCAATGCTACTTTGCCCGGACATTCGTGTAAAGCTGCAGCGAGTTTTCCGAAGTTAGTTGTTTTAGATATTTCGGGTCAATGAGGGGGGGCCAGAATCATAAGAATCATTTCAGTTCATGCGCAGCATCATGGCATCTTGATCAACTTTAACAATATTACCGGATTATTGCGGATCAAAGAAACGAATCAAATTTCTCTTGGCATGTGACTCATAAGCCAAGACAAGTTTAGATCAGTTTAACCTGGAGCTCGCAGTTGTCTGTCCCTGTCCATTGGTCAGGTAATATAAGCGGCTAGGCGATATTATATTCAGCCACAACAACAAATTGGAAACCCCGAAAAGTAATGCTGCAGGATAAGTGAAGGTTGTGGTTAAAGTAATTGATGCGAGGAGCATGCATAAGGAAGAAAAATGTAGCCACATCTGCAATCTGGCGCGAGACTCGGGTAGAATTTCCCTGACATTGGGAACCTTGGGGCCATTTCCGCCCCGTCTGCTTTGCAAGTGAAACCAAACTAAAAACGGTACGATCTTATAGAGCATGCAGTTGATAATAGACATGGCAAACCCAACAATCATCAATATTCCCAGTAACAATTCGTACGCATCTGAATTCTTTATTGCCGGTACGATTTGAGCCATGAACCAAAGTGCGATCGCGAGCAAGAGACTGATCATGCCTACACGCCAGAAATTCAGAGTCACGTCAGGCAGCTTGCGCCGCCGTTTTGACTGTAGCCACAAAGTAGTCAGCGCAAAGGTGGCAAAGCCCACAGCCAGAATGGCTTCCAACACCCAACGAAATGCTGGCGAATGGCTTGTAGTGGCAAGGCCCAGAAAACAAGTGAAAAGCAAACCTGCCAGCCAACTTGTGAGTTTGGCAGGATAGTGGGGGGTAAGTTGGAACATCGGTACCACTTGGTAAGCGACCCCCACTACCAGCAAGCCCACCCAACCCAATAACCCCCAAGTAAGATGAAGATTGACCAACATTTCGCGGTCTTTCAGCCACCAGCCGAAAACGTAGTTACTCAGCAAGGTCAGCCCGAGCAAAACTGTAGCAGCCAACATCAGCGCAGCCATGCGTATCGCTCGTACGGTCACGTTCTGGGGCATAGCTCGACGCAACGTGATGATGACCAGAACAACAAACAGCAATAATGCAGCTCCCAGCGCCACCATTGATATTTCAAGCGCGACAGGAACAGAAAAAATGAGTCCGGAACACAGCAAAAGTATGCCACCTGTGACTGATATGTGAACAATTGATGCGATAAGCTTAGGGCGTTGCATCGGTACGCCTGCGACAACAGGTAGCATTTGCAGGATTGCTCCCAGCATGATCAACCCCATGTAGCCAAGAGTCAGCAAATGAGTGGTTCCCAATAGGGCAGGATTCCAACGACTGCTTAGTAAATCCGGCCCCTGCCACAGCAACATCAAGGCGGCAAACAGTGCAAATAGCGGTGCGGTAAGAAAAAATCTGAACGGCACACCGATAGGCGGTGCCTGATCTAGAGAAAGTTCTGCCGGGTTGCTCATGGCTTGCCAGGATCACCTAGTCGGGCAATTTGATCTTTGTGACATATGATAATTTCGTAAGTGCCATCATCCGAGCAGTTTGTCTGATACGAGTAGCCCCACTCTTGCAAAATAGGGAACAGCATATGGGGCATGCGATGAATAAGAAGCCGTAACTGCCCATTCAGCTCAAGGCTGCCTAGAGCGTCAAGGGTAAGCTCCATTGGCTCGGGTGGTTCCAACCAGCGTGCATCGATAATATGCTCCTGCATCGGATCAGGTCACGGCGCGCATGCGTCCGACCACCTCGTCCAGTTGTCCTTCTAATGCATGATCGGCCATCCGGTAAAGCATCTGCTCTTCCTTCAAGTTGTGCTGCTGCATGAGGATGAGCAGGGTGTCGGCATCGCCAAGAAATGATTCCCTGTCTTTGCCCGCCACTGCGTGCGCCAACTGGTTAAGCAGGTCTGTCATTTGGCAATGTTCGGCGCGCATCATCGACGTCGGTCCTTGCGCCATGCCGGTACTTTTCTCGAAGGCAGGGAACATGACTTCTTCTTCCATGGCGAAATGATGTGTCATGGATTTATGGAAATGGCTAAATCCGGCCGTAGCACTATCCCAGTTACCACTTGCAGCATCCGCTTCCGCAGAGGCAAACAAATTGTCACAGAGTTGGTGGTCGGGTGCGAGAAAATCACTAATCGTTGTCATTGAATTAAAATCCATAAAGATTAAACACTAAAACGCTAATCCAAATTATCGTAGAAACTAAAATTAGTTGTATTGATCTAAATCAAGGAAAATCAATTGGATTATTACTCTTGTAAACACGCCCCAATACGATGAACGTATAATCCAATACAGTGAAAGAAGGAGTCGCTTTGTCCAATACAATAAAAATACCTGCTATTCTTTCTAACATCGCACTCTTTCGTGAAATGTCGCCGGAAGAAATCGAGTGTATAGCCCAAGGCACGAGGGCACTTAATCTGGAACGCGGTGATGTCTTGTTTCAACGTGGTGAACCTTCCACCGGCTTTTACGTGGTCATTCATGGTCAAATCAAACTGACACTAACCTCCCCACAGGGTATCGAAAAAGTGGTGGAATTGTTCGGCCCGGGGCAGACTTTTGGCGAAGCAGTGATGTTCATGGACAAGCCTTACCCAGTGAATGCGCAAGCTTTGACAGATTGCCTGACCCTTCATATCAATAAGGATGTAATTTTTAGAGGTATTGAAAGCGATCCGGCGTTTTGTCGCAAAATGCTGGCGGGGCTTTCTTTCCGGCTGCACCGCATGATTAATTACGTGGAATCTTTTTCCCTGCACTCCTCGGCACAACGCGTAATCGGTTACCTTTTACAAGATATTGGGGAAGTCAATGCAGGTGGTGATATTACAATCAGCTTGCAAGCCAACAAAAATGTGATTGCTTCTACTCTAAACATTACTCCGGAAACATTTTCCCGCATCCTGCACCATCTGTCAGATGAGAATTTAATCGAAGTGAAAGGCAAGGATGTGTGTATTCTGGATATCGACAAATTACGCGCATACGAAGGATGAGTCGCCCAGCTTTCTTCCGGGCAACGCATTTTATCCCTTCCGTCAATGAAGCACTTGCCCCCGTTTTATGTTGCGTGGCATTAGCGTTTGACAATGAGAGTGGGCCTTTTTTCTGAGCGTAAATCATCCGCTCATTTAAACACGTCTTCATTTTTCTTGACTCACATCAACCGAGATTTTCCATTGGCCGGCGATTTCTAATGGAAGCCATTAGGCTAGGAAGTTGATTTTTCTTAAGTTTAGATCGATTTTGAGCTAGAGTTTAGGCATCGCGATTTGAGTGCAGAGGAAA
>Ga0316222_1001809_pt1 | contig 24575 bp, 27 predicted proteins | sample TBH18011metaG_FD_206008 | JGI IMG/M metagenome (GOLD analysis project Ga0316222, IMG submission 206008) | Freshwater microbial communities from Trout Bog Lake, Wisconsin, USA - TBH18011 | ecosystem: Environmental > Aquatic > Freshwater > Lake > Hypolimnion/Profundal zone | place: USA: Wisconsin... | reverse complement strand
TCTCCACCATCAGCGGCAAATCGTGTTGGACGCCGCTTATGCCCGCCACCCAAACCGCTTCGTCCGGATCGCACCTCAGGCACCGGCGCTCCCGACCGCCGCCTGGATCAACCCGCCTGAAAACTCGAAGAAGTTGGCTGCTTAAACTGATCGGAACGCTGTCTCAAAATCGTTGACGCGCGCCGGGACGGAGAAGTCCCTGATCCTGGACATCCCCCAGGGATCAACCTGGCGCCAGCTGGACCTCAGATATCCGATCCTGCGCTGCCGGCACTGCGGCACCAAACGTAACCTGCGGCCCGACTGGCTGGACATCACCCGCCCCATGACCAGTCGGCTGGTCTCCATGATCGAGCACGAGAGCCACAACCAAACCACTACCGAAGTGGCCCGGCGGACCGGCGTGGATCCCCGAAGCATCTCAACCATCTTCGACGAGGCGGTCAAGCGATGGAAGCCAATCGTGGGGGCGCTCGCTCCCCGTCGCCTCGGTATCGACGAGGCCCATATCGGCGGCAAGGATCGGGGCGTCGTGGTCGATCTCGACACCGGACATCTGATCGCGATTCTGGAAGGGAGGAGCGCGGAAAAATTCGACTCTTTTTTCGCCACCCTGGAAGGCCGCGAGGCCGTGGAGGTGGTGGCCATCGACATGACCCGGCTCTATGCGTCACTCGCCAAGCAGTATTTTCCCAATGCCGAAGTGGTTGCCGATCGCTGGCACGTGACGCAGATGGCCCGCGCAGTGGTCAACACCTGGCGCATGAGGATCAGGAAGCCAAAGGCGCCGCAAAGGTCAGCAAACAGGCCGGACCGGACGCGAACCTCCCAAAAGAAGTGTCCTCGGCAGGGAAGGAGCAAACAGCCAAAACCCACCGTCATCAGGGCCATGTTGCAGAGGCGCGCCGATAGGCTGACGCACTGTGAGCGCGAGATCCTTGGGCGGGTGCTGGCTGCCAATCACGAACTCAGTATCGCCTACGAGATACGAGAGACGCTGTTCAAGGTATTTGACGAGGAGGATCCGAAGGTTGCCGACACCAAGCTCACCAACTGGCTGAACCGGGTTGATGAGGTCGTAAAGGACGTGCCGCAGCTGCGGGCGGTGGCGAATGCCGTCAGGGCGTGGCGTGGCCCGATCTTGGCCTATTGGTCGACCGAATGGAGCACCAATGGCATGACCGAGAACACCAATGGCCGCATCAAGCGGATCCATCGGGAAGGCCGGACAATGAGCTTTACCCGGCTGCAGGCAAAGGTGAGGTACCGGCTGGGTGGGCGCACGCCAATGAGCATCGCTGCCAGCGAGATGGCCTGGGCAATAGGGACCCTGATCAAGCAGGGGTGGAGCATGGAGGAAGTCCGGAGGCAGGTTTCGGTATACGCCGCCCAGATCCTCCATCCCGAATGGGGACTGTTGGACATGCCGGGTAAATTTGACGGATGGTGAGGCGTGGCGGCCGTCTGTCTGAATGATGCAATTGGCTTTTCTACGGCCCAACCACTCCTCGTCGGATCTCTTCCGCCCGTCGCTGGAATAGAATAGCCGCCAGTTTTGGCCCCGACTCATGGCCTGCGGTGATCAGGTCACGGGCCGTGATGGCCCCCGCCGCCCGCAGGGCGTCGCGCCAGATTTCCACCTGGGGATAGAGATCATCATCGTGTCCCTGTCGACCGCGCTTGTCAGCCTCGGCAGCAATCAGCAAGGCATCAAGGCGTTCCGGCCGATGAAAAGCATCGGCGGCCTCCAAAACCTCGACCACAGTGCCTAGCCGCAATTCATCGATCTTGTGGACAAGACCGTGCCAGCGGGCCGCCAACTCTCCCAACTCGGCGAAGAGATTGGGGCCTGCCAGCCTGCGCACCATCGGGCCTACCAGGTCGGCACCGGCGTCCTCGTGGCCGTGATGGCGCGGCAGTATCTCAGGCGACGTGAGTCCCTTGCCGAGGTCGTGGACCAAAGCGGCGAAGCGAATCGCGCGATCCGTGGTCAGGCGGGCGGCCATATCCAGCACCATCATTGTGTGGATGCCGGTATCGACCTCGGGGTGATAATCGGCCCGCTGGGGGACGCCGAACAAGCGATCAATCTCGGGATGCAACCGGACCAGTGCGCCGGCCTCGCGCAGGGCGAGGAAAAAGCGGCTGGGCCGCTTGGTTCCAAGCGCCTTCACCAGTTCCTGCCATACCCGCTCGGGCGTCAGGTTGTCCAGCGCGCCGTACTGGGCCAGACGGCCCATTTCGGCCATGGTCTCCGGTGCGACGGAGAAGCCTTCGAGCTGTGCAACCAGACGGGCGGCGCGCAGGCAGCGGACCGGATCATCCTCGAGGCTGCCGGGGTTGTGGCGGATACGACGCATGTCGAGGTCGGCTCGGCCACCGGTGGGGTCGATCACCCTCCCTTTTTCATCCTCGGCCAGGGCGTTGATCGTGAAGTCCCGGTGGCGGAGATCGTCTTCCAGCGTTGCGGCGGGATCGAAGGCCGCATGCTCGCCCCAGCCGATGCGGGCCAGGGCGTATTCCTCTCCGCTCTGGGGATGCAGGAAGACGGGGAACCCTTTGCCGACCCGCTGGAATCCCTGAGCGATCATCTCCTCAGTGGTGCCCTCCACCACGACCCAATCGCGATCCCGCATCGGCAACCCGAGCAACCGATCTCGAACAGAACCTCCGACGAGATAGGCTTTCATCACTTCTGCTCCCGTGTCCGTGCCGCACGGACCGAGGCAAGGACGCCTCGGTCTTCGGCCGCCGCCAGCGCCTGGGACAGCGGCACTTCCACGCCGTTTGCGTCGAATATCCGCACCGGCTTTCTCTGCTCGAGCGCCGTCACGATGGTATGCAGCGTGCCACGGCTACGGGTATCCCAGAAGGCGACGATTTCGTCAGATGCGACGACGATCTGCCCGTTGCGGATTGGCCCGGCCTTCCGCCCCAACCCGTCCCAGTCGGCGCGAAAGATCAGCGTCGACAATCCGCGCGCAGTCGCTGCTCCCTCCGCAAAGCTGTCGATCCCAGCGGCTCCTCCGGAGACGACGACGGCATCGGCCGGCAGGGACGCCACGAATGCGGCGACCAAGTCGGAACGCGGATAGTGGCGGGAACCGACGATAGCGATCCTACGTCCCGCCATTACTGCCCTCGGCCAAATATCCCTGGAGCCACATCGTTCCTCGGATGTCGTCGCCGAGCCGAGGTAGCGGCCCCTTGAGACAGGTGTCGGCCACATAGAGGATGATGTCGAACTCCTGATCATCCACCACCATGACCGGAACGCGGATCGCATGGATTGTCCAGCGCTCCAGCTGGAACGACGATACCTCGCGGACCGGTCCCTGGAACTCGTATTCGTCGCAGTCCCAGCCCTTGAGGGGGAGGAGAATGGTGGCTCCTTCCAGCCGGAATTCGATGGCGCCATCGTCGGTCAATGCCAACTCCTGGCCAACTTGCTCCCACATCCGGCGGTGCCGCTCAACCGCCTCGGGTTCGGTGATGCGGATCGGCTCGTGCTTGATCGCCTCGACGGAATAGGCCAGACCGGCCAAGGAGAATGTGTATTCCTTGCCGATCTCGTACGAACGTCCGTTGACGTGGAACAGGGTGTCGAAAAATCCGACGAGTGCCCCGTCGGCGAAGGTCGCCTGTATCCTCGCCTCGGCACCGTTGCTCCACACCTCCATCTCGTCGACGACTAGGCGGTGCCGGACTCCCGTTTTGGCAAAGGGATAGGCCGACCAGACCTCGTTACTCTCTGGACCGGCCCCGATCAGGGCCAGGGGCCGCAGATCCGTTCCCGGATTGGCGAGCGAGAACATCTGGGTCGGCTTACCGGTCTCGGGGTGGGGCGCCTGAAAATCCTTGTTGACGAAAACATCACCGTCGCCATGGGCAATCGCCACCGGCAGCAGCTCGGCGAACGCCTCTTTGAGGTCTCCGAAGCACCCCCAATGATCTCCGTGTCCTTCCATGGCCCCCTCCGTCGTCAGCGGTTTGAGGATGAATGACGGCCGTGACAATCCCGGTCACCTGACGATCGGTCCTGTCCGCTGGAATCACCAACGACGACAATCTGGGAGCGCGTACTTGATGTTGAGGTAAGCGCACCGGGAATCTTCCAGCGCCTCATCCCGCGAAACAAACGGCCCATTGGGCCGGCACCATTGTGGCTCGCTCCAACCGAACGAGTACCAGCCATCTTGCCCGCTGGCTACGGGGCCGCCGTACCACTTCTTACCCACGCCGGCCTTGCGATAGGCAATGAATGGATCCCAGAGCCGCTTGAGAAGGTCGGGTAACTTGACATCTACGGCAATCGGTCTCCCCATTCGCTCGCGCGCCTCTACCCACTCGGTGAACACACTGGTTTCCTCCGCGGCGATCAGTGCCTGTAAATAGGGGATTTCCTTTCCGACCGCGTCGATCAGGGTGACCGGAATACCGGCGGCACGGGCATGCAGGATGGCCATCAACGTCCGGCGGCTTTCTCCGTCCCAAAAGGCCATCAGACGGTCCGGATCGTCGCGGATCAGCGCGTCGTCCTCGACTGACCCGGGTACAAGCCGGGTCGCCAATCCGCACGCGATGGCTTCCTCGTGGGCAACGCTGTCTACGCCGGGGGCACAACCGGTGACGACCGTCACACTAGGCGGCAGGTGACGCACATACCAGCGCACCTGCCAGCCAGACTGGTAAGCACGACAACCGACTACGGCCACCCGTTGTCCGGGCCAGGATTGGACCGGCGACGGGGTTCCGACGCCGAGCGGGTCTTGGCCGAATGTCCGTTCAAGAGCGTTGATCTGAGAGCGCACCGCAGCTGATTCGCCCAATGTGATCGGGTATTCCCAGGCACAGCGGGGAGGTTCGATGCCGAAGCGATCCTGGAGCAGGAAAGCACGGTCCTGGGCCGCTTCATCAAGATAGATGACGGTCCAGTCTGGAAGCTCCACCTTGACCGCATGGGCCAGTTCCAAGCCCACGGCCGAGAACTCCTCGATATCCATGTCCCTTTTATTGGCATCATGGTCGTAGGCGATATCGAACCACCAGTTCCACTCCTCAAGGCGACGACGCAGGCCTTCGCTGATTGGGAGACCCTTCTCACCGGTATTCCAAATACCTTCGGCGCCGAAATCGCAGAAAATGCGAACCTGCTTATCTTTGCTCACGGCCTTGATTCCCTGGAGATCGTATCGGAATAGCGGCTTCAGCCGCCGACAAGAAATTCGGGATGACAGCATTGGTCAATCAGCGAACACGCCATCAGCGAGCAGCATTCAGCGATCAGTTCGGGCAGCTCCAACCTGCAATCAGTGGCCTGGAAGGGCCGAACATTGGAGAACCGATGCCCGAGGGGAGCGTGTGACCGGGTCCGGAACACACGTAGCTCCTGAGACCTCCGCTGCCATCCCCCGACCAGTTCCGGCTCCGAACGGGCGTTGCTGTCCATTCGGTGTCAGGATGGCCGGATTCGATCTATAAAAATCCTTCCGCCGTCAGGACCGCCGCGTCCTCTGGGGAGAGGGTCAATTGCGATGCCACATTGGCGGCCAGAATGTGGTCGTTGATATCGACCATGACCCTTTTGGTCGCAGCCAGTTCAGCATTGATCGCGCGCACGTCTTCCTCGGTCAGGAGTTCTACCGAGACCTTTTCTCGGTCGTAATGGCCATCCCCTTTCTCGAAGCGGCTTTTCCGTCCAGCCATCTCCGCCATCAGTTCCCCGTCGGCCACCGAAGATTTGGCCTTGGCCAGCCTCCCCAAGATCTCCACCCGTTCACGCTGATGATTGAGCTCTGCAACCATGGCGGCAACGCCGGTAGAAGAGTTGGCCTCGGCCAAGCGCGCGCGGATACCGTAGCGAATCCGCTGAAGGTCGTTGATCTTGGTTTGCCGGGCCTTCAACTCTCGGCGCGCATCATCACGCCGGGCCACAGCGTCGCTGTAGATCGTCACCTCGACCCTGGTTTCAAGCTGGGCTGCCAGTTCCGCCACTCGGCCTCGAATGGCCTTCTCGACGTGAGCCGCCTTTCGCAGATTGAGTTCCATCTTCCAGTCTCCATCAGATCTTGGCCCGCATTGCGTGCCAATCAGCATCTCCCGAAGGGGTGACCATTCCGGTCACCCCTTCACGCACACCACCTGCTTCAGTGTGTGGACGATCTCGACCAGATCGCTTTGCGCCTCCATCACGGCGTCAATGTCCTTGTAGGCAGCGGGCGTCTCGTCGAGCACCCCCTCGTCCTTGCGGCATTCGACGCCTTCGGTGGCCTTGGCGTGGTCGTCGAGGGTGAAGCGCTTTTTGGCTTGGTTGCGGCTCATGGCGCGACCGGCACCATGGCTGCACGAGCAGAAGCTCTCCGGATTACCCTTCCCCCGGACGATGAAGGACTTGGCCCCCATTGACCCGGGAATGATGCCGAGATCGCCCACTTGCGCGCGCACCGCACCCTTGCGGGTGACCAGCACCTTCTCGCCGAAATGCTTCTCGGTGTTGACGTAGTTGTGGTGGCAGTTCACCGCGACCTCGTCGATGGCGAGGTAGGGGAAGAACCGCCCCAGCGCCAACAGCACCGCGTCCATCATTAGCTGACGATTGGTGCGGGCGAATTGCTGCGCCCAAGACACCGCCCGCATGTACTGCTCGAAATGCGGCGTGCCCTCGGGGAGGTAGGCCAAGTCGGCGTCGGGGAGCGTGATGTGGTAGCGCTCCATGTCCTTCTTCGCCAGCTCGACATAGAGGGTGCCGATCTTGTTGCCGATGCCGCGCGAGCCCGAATGCAGCATCACCCAAACTTGGCCGGCCTCGTCCAGGCACAGCTCGATGAAGTGATTGCCGGTGCCCAGCGTGCCCAGGTGCTCGGCGGTGCGGGCATTGGCCAGCTTGGGCTGATCATCGAGAACGCGCTTGAACTCTTCCTCCAAGACGCTCCAGGCCGAGCCGCAACGCTCGGGCACGTCATGCCACGACCCACGATCACCCTTGCCGCCGTTGTCGGTGCGACCGTGCGGAACGGCGTTCTCGATGGCGGTACGGATGGGGTGGAGATCGTCGGGCAGATGTTCGGCCTTGACGGTGGTGCGCACCGCCATCATGCCGCAGCCGATATCCACACCGACCGCGGCCGGAATAATCACCTTTCGGGTGGCGATGACGCTGCCGATGGTCGCGCCCATGCCCCAGTGGACATCGGGCATGGCCGCCAGATGATGGAACACGAAGGGGAGGCCGGCGACATTGACCAGCTGCTGGCGGGCTTGATCCTCGACCGGAACACCGTTGGTCCAGGCCTTGATCGGCACACCGTTCTCGACGGGAATGAAATCGTATCCGGCCATGGGGATCTCCTCTGGAGGATTGGCGCCGAGGGCCCGAATCGAACGGACATCATCGCGTTTTCAGCGCGCTGCATGGACCACCACTGCCACCTCGGCGAATATGCTGGATGTGCGGGCCGGACTCGAACCGGCTAAAGGCAGCTTTGCGGGCTGCCGCCTCGACTCTTCGGCGTCCGCACGTCAAGTCGTCAGTCGGTGTCATGCCGCGAAGGGAAGGAACACCTTCCAACTTTCGTGCAGGCGCCGCTGTTGAAGAAAGAAGTCGGACCGGGCCAACTCATCGATAGAGGGACGCCATGGCCTCCACAGCAGTTTCATACGAGCCTGCTCGGGGGTGCGGTCGGCTTTCCTCTGGTTGCAGGCAGCACATGAGCCAACCAGATTCTCCCAGCGGTGCGAGCCACCTTTGGCGCGAGGGATGACGTGGTCGATGGTCAACTGCGCATGTGGAAAGGTGCCGCCGCAATAGGCGCAGGCGCATTTGTCCCTAAGCGTCAGCAGGTTGTGGCGGTTCAGCGCCGGCGCCTGGGGCCTTGTGACGAAGCGCTTTAGGGCGATCACCGCCGGCAGCCGCACAGTCAGCGACGGCGCGTGCACCTCGGCATCGTGCGAGATGACCACCGTGACAGCGCCGGACAAGGTGTTTTGGACGGCGTCTTGCCAGGTCATGACCGACAACGGCAGAGTGGAGACGGGGCGGAAGTCGGCGTTCAGCACCAGGGCCGGAAACGCCGAAAGTCGTCTTTCGGAAGTTGAAAGGGGCATGGCGCCCTCCGGTTCTGGTGGAGAGGAAAGTGCATGGATGGACCGCGGTGGGCGGCAGAGCCCAGGGGCTCCACCTTTCGCGCCGCTGGACGACGCTTATCCTAAGGACGCCATGCCGCCCACCCACCGGATCGGCCGGCGGGATCGGAAATATTTGGTAGCGGAGGCCGGACTCGAACCGGCGTTATTCCGGGTATGAACCGGGTGCTGGAACCGCTCCAGTCGACTCCGCAGAAATGAAAAAACCAGGGCCGTTATTGGGCGCCACGGCCTGATAGGCGCTCGATCGATCCGCGCTGGAAACCAGAGGGTGGGCCACCACCATCGCCGCAGGCATTCGCCCACATCCCTACCAGTCGCTTTCGCCGCCCCTTTCGGTGCGGGCTTGATGGGGCGTCTGCCCCGAATTCAGATGCCACCAGGGCAATAAAAAACCCTCCGGCCAGGGGGCTCGGAGGGTCCGATGGATCGATGCTGTAAATATCAGCTTCGATCGGCACCTCCCGAGCCCGGGGTAAAGCCATAACCGGCTTCCAGGGACTTTCCCGAGCAACCGACGCACATGGGCAGGCCAATGGCTTGCCGGTGGTTACCAACCATGCTGGCCGCGAATGCACCCGTCCCTGCGCCAAGCGCGGCGATGGCGTGTTCCCGTTTGGCTATGGTTGAAAGAGAAAGCATGCGTCCTTCCTGGCTGTGTCTTGCGGCCGCCCCGAACACCGAGGCCACCATGGGCCATCCGTATATCCGAGCTCGATGAACCGGGCAAGAATAAATTGCACATAATGTGAAAAGTTTTTAGAGTGCCGCCATGCCATCCATTCCCGCCGACATCCTTGCCGCCGCCCGAACCCTTGCCGGACTGAGCCAGGGCGGCCTCGCCTCGATCTCGGGCATGACCCGGCGCACGGTGGTCCGGGCCGAACAGGGACTGCCGATCCACGAGCGCAACCGGGTCGCGCTGCTCGATGCCCTGAAACGGCGTGGAGTCGACGTGGAAATTGCCGAGGATGGAGGGGTGACGCTGCGAAAGGCGCCGCTGCCATCGCCGTAAATCCGGCATCATTTTTCCATCACCGTGACCACGACCCTATCCTTGATCACAAGACCGATGCCATCGACGGTGATGCGGGTGGCCCCCGCCTCGATGGCCGCCAGGTTGGCGGGCGAGAGAATCGTCTGCTCGATCAGCGCCACGTCGATCTCAAGAATACGCTCGATGAAGCGGAGCAGGGCGTGGGCGCTGACCTTGGGCGCCTGTGGAGCCGCCTGACGGCGTGCCAGTGCTATGTTCGCCCGGTTCAGCTCATCCGCCACCCGGCCACGTTCCGACTTCATCTCGGCAACACATTGGCTCAAGCGTTCCTTCTGCAACTCAAGGCGCGTGATCAGCGCCTCAAGTTCGTTGATGGGCATATCCTCGATCTTCCTAGCCATCGGCTTCCCCCGTCATTTCCCCAAGGATGACCGCAGGCGGTGACCAATCTGGTCACCCATCCCGGTCAGGCTGGTGACGTGACAAGGAGGGAACCATGATTCCAGGCGAGGTTCGGAAACGTATCCACCAGGAGCTTGATCGCATCGAGCGCGACCACGACGTCCGCATCCTGTTCGCGGTTGAATCGGGCAGCCGCCCCTGGGGCTTTCCCTCGCCCGACAGCGATTACGACGTGCGTTTCGTCTATGTGCGGCCGCTGTCCTGGTATGTGCGGCTCTCGGTCGGACGCGACGTCATCGAACGCCCCATCATCGACGATCTCGACATTGGCGGATGGGATCTCCGCAAGGCCATGAATTTGCTGATCAGGGCGAACCCATCTTTGATCGAATGGCTGTCATCGCCCATCATCTACCGGGAAGGGCGCGAAGCCGTTGCCATCAGGGAATTGGCCGAGGCGAGCCCACACCGCCATTCGGCCCGTCATCACTACCGGGCCTTGGCCTGGAATAACTATAGTCGCTACATCACCGGGCGGGGGTCGGTGAAGCTCAAGAAGTACATGTACTGCATCAGACCGGCGGCCGCGCTCCGGTGGCTGCGCACCCGCCCGGACCGAGTGCCGATGGATTTCCCGTCGCTGCTGGCCGGCGTCACGTTCGAGGCGGACCTGCAACAGGCTGTCGACGCGTTGCTGGCGCTCAAGATGAACTCGTCGGAATTGGGCGAAGGTTCCCGCATCCCGGCTATCGACTCGTTCGTGGAGTTTGAAGTCGCCGGTGCGGAACACTCTGGTGGACCGCCCGCAGAGGATCCCCGTTTCAGGGAAAGGGCAGAAGCTCTGTTCCAGGCCATCGTGTTTGGCCTGGATGCGGCCGACTGATCCCGACTGGTCGGCAGCCTCAATCCCTCCCGAGAATCCACGTCTCGATATGGGACTTTCTCTCGGTCCAATGGGCCTTGTAGTCCATCTTGTATCCGATGGCCGGTCCCATGTCGTATCGGGTTGCGCCCTCCTCGCACAGCCACCTGATCTGCTCATGCTGGAGCAGGTTGCCGATGGAGGCGGACCGCCATTCATCGTCGTAGCTGAACTGTTGGCCGCGATAGATCTTTCCTGCCATTCCGCCGAAGATGAAGCCGATGTCCTTGCCCTCATGCCGGGCAAACATGACGCGGGCATTCCTTGAATGCGCCAGCCGTTCCAGCATCAGCCCGTAGTATTCCTTGCACGGGGATTCGACCATGCCGCAGCGCCCCTCGCCTTTCCAGCTCGCCAGTTCCACCGCCAGCATCCGCGAATAGACGGCCTCGGCTTCCTGAGGTGATGCCGGAGCATGCCGTTCGAACACCATATCCCTGGTGGATGCGTGACTGATCGCCTTCTTCAGGTTCTTGCGCAGGTTGGCCGACCGTCTCGCCAGGTAGCCGTCGAAACCGCCGGCAAGCGAGGCCGAACATTGCACATCCGAACGATGGCGCCAGAACCGGAATCGATCGTCGAGGCGCCTCTTCAGTTGTTTGTAGACGGACCCATGCGGGGCGATGCCGCTGATCACCAGCCGCGGAAAGCGCTTCCCATAGTACCTCTCGACATCACCCATGGTGTCGGCGAGCAGATCGACCGCGTGCCGGCCGAGCAGGGGACTTCCGAAAAGCCAATGGGGCTCGACGGGCGTCAGGTAAATGTCGTTCTCGGAAAAGACCTTCTCGGCGAAGGCGATCACGCTGTCCGCCGATTCCCGGACCAACAGGCGGCGCTTGGGGCTGAAGGCGTCGTGAAATGCCAACTGCCAATAGGTCAGGCAGCAAAACGGGTCCGCCTGTCGCGTGCTGAGGGCCGCCTTGTTCCACGCCGTGTCGCGCCGGTACCAGCGTTCCTGATCGGCCACGTCTGCAGGGGCAAGGAACAGGTTCGGCTTGCTGTTGCGCGCCATTGCTCACCACCCCCGGATGCTTGCGACCTGTCGTTCCGCAGGCAGGTTAAGAACGGTCGCGGCTGTCGCCTTACCGCTGACGCCACGCTCCGCAAGCACATCAACGATATCGTCCAACAGCACCGGCGCCAAGGCTATGGCGACAAACAGGGCAATGCGGGTTGAGAGCGTCATCGGGCATTCCTTCCAATCGTGTCGATCTTCATGAAGGTATGCTGCTCGCTACATGTGCCCAAATTGGTCATATGTTGCGGCCCGATCGAGCTCGCGGGCGTAACGGGGATCCCGCCAGATCATCTCAAGCATTTCCCATTGCCGTTGACCGAACGGCGCCGCCACACGACGAACATAGGTGGGGATCAGCGAGAAGTAGCCGGCCAGCGCCGCCCGCGAGGCATGCCAGCACTCGTCGCGTTCGCCATCAGGTTCGAGCCATCGGCCATGGCGCCCAAGAAATGGTACGTCTGGACGAACGGACACAAGGCCCTCGGGTGATGACCGCCAGCAGCCGAATTGGTTATCCCAGCGACCGTAAAGGCGGCTGCCATACGGCCCATCTTCCATCAAGATATCCGCGCCCAGGCGCCATTTGGAGGCGCGTGGCGGAATGACCAGAGGGCTGAGGCGAGCGATGTGATCCATGGTGACATGGTAGCGCAGGTCCATGCCAAAAGTGGGCACTATTTGTTCTTCATGGCTGGATAAGGATCCGGTCGATTATCAGGGGGCATCTTCACACGCGACGGCATGTGCGCCACAATCGGTCACCTTTCCGGATGGGGGAGCTTCTATGCGCTTTGAAAAGGCCGACAATCTGCTGCAGCTTGCCTTGGAGATGCAGGCGGCCCGGGGCGGTCTGACGCTGGCCGACATTCAGGAGAAATTCGCGGTCGGCCGACGCACCGCCATGCGCATGCGCGATGCCGTGCTGCGCAACTTTCCCCAGGCCGAGGAAGTGGAGACGGATGAGCGCGTCAAGCGCTGGCGGCTACCGTCGGGGACGCTCGATCGCCTGATCAATTTCACCGCTGACGAACTGGCGGCGCTGGAAAACGCCATCCGGCTGCTGGACCGCGACAACCGCGAGGATGAGGCCGCCGAGTTGGCGACGCTATTGGGCAAACTGCGGGCGTTGATGCGTCCCGAGGTGGCGCGAAAGGTCGAGCCTGATCTGGAGGCCCTGCTGGAGGCCGAGGGGCTGGCCATGCGCCCGGGCCCTCGGCCACGGATCATGATTACCGTGGTGGAAGACCTGCGTCAGGCCATCAAGGCCTGCCGCAAGGTCAGAATTCGCTACCGCAACCGCCGGACGGGCAAGAGCAACGACCGTCTGGTCCACCCCTATGGCTTTCTGCACGGACATCGGAACTATCTGATCGCTTGGCACGAGAACCCCAAGGCCAACAAGGTGGCCCTGTTCAGCCTGCCCAACATCGAGAGTGTCGTGAGCCTGGATGACGGGTTTGTCCGGGAAGACGGCTTCGACCTTGCCGCCTTTGCCGCGCGATCCTTCGGCCTGTTTCAGGAGGATCCCTATCCGGTGGTCTGGCGCTTCGCACCGGAAGCTGCGGCCGACGCCGCCGACTTCGTCTTCCATCCCACCCAGACCTTGGAGCCCCAGAGCGATGGCTCGCTGATCGTGCGCTTTACCGCCGGCAGCGACCTGGAGATGGCGTGGCATCTTTACACCTGGGGCGACAAGGTCAAGGTGCTTGAGCCAAAATCCTTGGCCGATTTGGTCAAGGACAGCCGGGTGGCTTGGTCTGCATTGCCGTAGCGCCACTCTGCGCGCAGCCCTTCCTCTTCCGTTCCATAAGAGATTGTTGAAATCCCTAGGCCCGGCGAGATTTGCTGCGCCCTGTGGGAGCCGCAGCTATTCGGCAGCCCCTTCATCCGCCAGTCCCAATGCCCTAAGAATCCGCCAAGCGTTCTCCAGTCGCAGCCCGCCGTTCCCCCTTTCCAGTGCAATCACGGTTACGTGGCCGACACCAGCCAGATCGGCCAGGGCTTTCTGCGACAGCCCGGCACGCTTCCGTCGCTCCACCGCCAGGGCGGCGATGGTCTTCAGGTCCGGCAACTTGGGAATGACCGTATCAGCCATCGATCCTCTCCCATGCGGCGGCGATCGAGGCCTTGTAGGCCCAGCTGCGGCCCTCAATCAGGCGCAGTCCCTGTTCCAGTCGTCGCTCCAGAGCCGGCTTGCGTTTGCCCAGTTCGGTCAAGACGCCTTCGGCGGCGCGGCGGGTCAGCCCGATCTCCTCGGCAATGCCAAAAAGCAGGGCGCGGTCGTAGCGCCCCCAATGCAGCCGATCCTCGCCAATGGCCAGGCCGAAGCGGGTGGTGTAGCCGGACTCGCCATAGATGTAGCCGTTGAGGACGTCGTAGGCCGGCGAGAGTCGCAAGCCCTCTCCGGTCTCCACCAGGCTCCAGTTCTTCAGATGGCAATCCACATTGCCGAGCAGCACGTAGGCGGCCAGGCGCTTGAACACGCGGCGGGCATCCAGGAGGCGCGCGGCCGAATGGCCCAGTGCCCGTCCGATGGCGTCGTAGCCCGCGTTGTACTTGCCCTGGTGGTCGAAGCCGGGGGGCTGGCCGATCACCCCTGCGAAGTCCTCGCAGCGAAGCTTAGCCGCCCCGGCACGGTCAAAGCGGCTGGCCACCAGGGCGGCGCCCTCGATACCATCGACCATCGCCAGTCTTGCCGGTGCGACCTCGGCCTCGCCCAGCAGGATGCGGGCAAGCTCCAGGGTCGTCACTTCGTTGGCCACCATGTCGGGCAGGCGGCCTTCCGGGAACTTGGCGATGAAGGGAGCGGGCTCGGCAGCGCCCGCCGGACGAAATCCACCGGCGCCATTGTCGGCGCAGAGGATCTTGGCCTGGACGCCGCTGATGGTACGCTCGACATTGACTGCGGCGGCATCCATGGCGACCGTTGCCGTCTTCAGGCCGACGCGGTCATGGCTGTGACCGGGGTCAATGATGCCGACAGCCCCGATGCAATCCGCGCCGAAGGCCAACAAGACGCCGAAATCGTCGTCCCTGTCGATGTCGGCGAAAGCGCTCTGCCGTTCGCGGAGCCATCCTTCCGGGGCGAGATGGGCAAAGAACGGATGGATGCCGAATGGATGCTCGTGAACCCGCCTGGAAGCGGGCAGCGCGCAGGCAATGGACTGGTCGATGCCGTCATCATAGGCAAAGCGGGTGCCGCCGCCGGCCAGCTCCGTGAGGGTGCCAACCGGTTGGTTCTTGAAGGTCACGATGCCGTAGCGGAGTGTCGCCATGGTATTGCTTTCCTCACCCTCACGGCGGGCCGTCTGAAAAAACGGTATCGTAATTAATACTGGAGCGACTTTTGGTATTTATTACTATACCGAAAGCGGCTCATCCGTCAAGGCATGGTATCGAAAACAATACCGTCGGCGCCGGAACGCGATTATCCAGAGACCCGGAGCGGAAGCGAGCGCCGGCGATCCAGCGCTCGCGCCTGCCGGCGGCACATGGCGGCATCGAGGTGACGGCGCGGTTCTCGTCCGCGCTACTTCGGATCCCTTCCGCCATTCGATTTGATGGTCCGAACCAGAAGATTCCGTTCGGCGTCCAAGGTCTGCGCCAGACTGTCCGCTTGAGCGGCCGCGAGCTCTTCCGGCCAGTCCTTGGTGGCGCTTCGGCAATCGACGAGAATGCCGACGGCTTGATCTCGACGGAGGCCGAGCGTCTCGGTTCCAAAGCGCAAGGTTCGATCCCACAGGGCGATGTGGCGTCCGCCGGTCGTGAGCGAGAGGTCGCCGTAGGAAAGCGCCAGCGTCATGGCGTGCTGCGGCCAAGCCCTCATCGGGGCCGGGTCGTAGATCGGTGTGAACCGGGCCTCGTGCCGTTCGCCGAGCACGGAGATGTTCTCGAGGTGGAGATCCGAATTCCCAGTCGCGAGGGCCATGCAGAGGCGCTTGAAGAACTCCTTCTCCTGTCCTCCTGCAAGGCCGACCGGGCTCCTCGACAGGGCATTCGCGACCAGTTCCAATCGCGGGATGACCCCGTTGGTTGCGGAGGGGGCCGACCAGCGATGACGAACCGTGCCGCGGCTTGCCGCATGCAGGACGGAGAGCATGGACTCGCAGGGTATCGGGGTGCCGTCCGGCTTCCTGTCGAACCGTTCCGAGACGAGCAGCGGAGAGCCGGACGAGGTGCTCCGCAGCCAGGTGCGCGGAACCTTGCATCCGGATGCCTCGTGCATCCGGTAGCAGCGCTCCTCAAGAGCAAGCAGGCCGGCATACATCAAAGGCTCCGTCTTGACCAGGGCGCGGATGGTTCCGGAATCCGGTCCGAGCCACCCGGCGTCGACCGGCATGAGCAGCTTCGGGATCATCCCGGTGATGCCTGGCGGCGACGGTCCAAGCTCGTCGGTGAGCGCGTCCATCCGCTGGGATTGGATCATGCCGAGGCCGAGGTCGCGGACCGAGTCCCAGATCCCGCGCCGATCCGCTCCATCGCCCAGCACGCGTTCCGGTCTCGTCGTCCCATACCATCGTTCGGCCAGGCCATCATGGGCGAACACGTCCAGATGCCCGATCGCATCCCTCCCCATGAGGAGCAGAAGGTGCCAGAACTCGTCGCCGGCCGCCGGAGCCTTGCCGCTCTTCGCCAGGTATTCGAGTCCGATCAGCCATGCGGCGCCGCCGCGTTGCGGGAGCAACGACGAGAGGAAAGGCGGGAGTTGGAAGACGGAATCCACCGGGTAGGAGATCGTCGTTCCGGCCAGCCGCTTTGGCGAGTGGACGACCGTGACTCCGCAGGGCGCGCCGGCCGTGTAGGTCAAACGCAGCTCGCTTCCCGTATGGACGATGTCGGCGATCTTGACGGCGTCGCCGAAGGCCCGGGTCCAGATGACGGCCGTGCGGTCCATCAGAAATCTCCCAGAAGGCTGCCGGTCATCACCCCTTCGACGTAATCGTCGTTCGGGATGACGATGAGGCGCATCTCCGCAGCGGCGGCGAGCCTCTCGATGGTGTCGAGACGCCCGCCTCCCTTCTTCGCCCGGCTCAGCCCTTCCTGCGTTATCCCGGCCTGCTCGGCGAGCTTGCGCTGCGACCAGCCGTGCGTCTTCTTCGCGTAGCGAATGATGTCGTTGATTAGGGCGTGCGTTGACATATCGGTCAATCTTGCGGTTATAGCTTTCCATAATATGGCTTGATTGATTATATTATCAATCATACTGTGCGCTCCACCGATAAGGCGGCAACGCCAAGAGGCCCATGGCCACCGGATGCGTCGGATCGGCTTTGGTTCGTCGGCTCCAATCCTATGCTCCTCCTGCCAACCGGGAGACGGGACAGAGGTTCAACAACGCACGAACGCAGTGGCTGGAGCCGCAACAGCTCCCCCTCTTCCGTTTCATAAGCGATTATTTGGAATCCCTGTGCTCGGCAGGATCGGCTGCGCCTTGTGGGCACCTCCGCTATTCACGCTGCTTCATCATAGGGTTAGCACACGCCATCAAATCGGCGGCAGGATCGGCAAAATTCACGATTTGAAAAACAAGAAACTATTTAATATCATTGTGATAGATGAATTCGCTGATCGGCACAAATATGCCTGTTGAACCTGTCGAAAGAATTGAGCCCTGCCGGCTTGACGATACGGGCGAGGAGATCGCGGACGTCATTGCCGATCTGTCCGCCGCCGCAACCACGCTGGGGCTGCGCCTCCATCCCCGCACCGCAGGCAGTCTCGCAGATCTCGTGCGGATCATGAACACCTACTATTCAAACCTCATCGAAGGGCATGACACCCATCCCAGGGATATCGAGCGCGCGTTGGCGGCGCAGTTCGAGGCCGAAGGGGGGCGTCGGAATTTGCAGATGGAAGCCCTCGCCCATATGCGAGTGCAGAAGGAGATTGAGAACCTGTATGAGGCCGGAAAGCTGGATGAACCGGCGTCGTCAGAGTTCATCCGCTGGCTGCATTACGAGTTCTACAAGGATGCGCCTGCCGAGATGCTCCACATCCATGGCGCAGGGCGCGAATTCGATATGGTTCCTGGAGAATTCAGATCCCTTCCCGAGCATGAAGTGGCCGTGGGGCGCCATCTGCCTCCTTCAAGCGACCGGGTGGGGGCTTTCGTCGAACACTTCGAGCAGCGCTATCGCTTTCGGGAGATGGGAAGAGGCACCCGGATCATGGCCATGGCGGCGGCCCATCATCGGCTAAACTTCATCCATCCCTTTCCCGATGGAAATGGTCGCGTCAGCCGTCTGATGAGTCACGCCATGGGTCTGGCCGCTGGGATTGGAGCCCACGGGCTATGGTCCGTTTCCCGTGGCCTGGCGCGCGGGCTTGAGCGTCGCTCCGAGTACAAGGACAAGATGGACTACGCCGATTCGCCCCGGCAGGGTGATCTCGACGGCAGAGGCAACCTGTCTCGCAACGCTCTTCGCGATTTCGTTCTGTGGTTCCTGCGGGTATGCCTCGACCAGGTGACCTATATGGGCAGCCTGTTCGAACTGGAGGAACTGATCGCGCGGCTTCGGAAATACGTCTCCCTTCGCGACAGATTGCGGCCGGAGGCCGTCTACATTCTCGAAGAGCTGGTCCTGAGAGGAGAGATGGCGCGTGGTGACGCTGCCCGTATCACCGGCCTTGCGGAAAGGACTGCGCGCAACGTCCTAGCTGATCTTCTCCTCGATGGAATCATCGGGTCGGACACGCCGAAATCTCCGGTCTATCTGCGCTTCCCAGTGCACGCTGTTGACGTGCTATTTCCCCGCCTGTTTCCCGAGGCCTAGCCACAAAATTCCGGAACGGCGTGGCGTCGTCATTGTGCTTCCGTCAGACAAAGCGGAGAGCGGAGGTGACCGTGATGGGCCGAAGGCGGAAGGGCGGCTATCGGACGCGGAACAGGTAAAGCTGACGCTGCCGTGGAAAGGTGCTTCGGCAGCTCCTGACCCACAAGCGACGTTAGGGGTTTCGATCCAAAACGCTTTGCACCCCAAATTGGAATAGGGTCAAATCGGAGACACGCATTACCTAGAAATGGGTAAGAACCGGATATTATATCGATGACTCCCAGTGTCTTCACGCGTCAATGGCTGTTTCTCGGAGTTTCTCTGCTGATTCTTGGTGGTTTTATCGCCATTAATCTGTTTGAGGATCATCAGCGCATTGACATTCAGGAGCGCGAAAGGCTGGCTGCACTGGCTGACACCGTCGCAAAAAATATTGCGCCGCAGGTGGTATTGGCCGATCACATAATTACAAACATCATGAATGCGCTGCCCTCCTGGCAGGCGGAAAACGACGGCTTGAAACGTGCCAATCGCGAACTAAAAATCATAAACGACACAATAAACGGAATACCTCCGCTTTTAGTCATGGATGCGAGTGGCTCCGTAGTCATTTCTAGTGACCCAAAACTCCTCGGGATGAATTTCTCCTACCGGGAGTATTTCAGGACAGCCATCAAGACATCTGACCAGAGAGTTCTCCAAGTCAGCGCGCCATTCAGAACGGTTCTCAACGATTTCGCGTTTACATTGTCGCGAACGATCCGGGGACCGGCAGGTGAATTCGCTGGTGTCGTAGTGGTCACGGAGGTCCCTGCATATTTTAAGAATTTGTTGGATTCCGTTCGGTATGCGCCAGATGTAAGGACGTCGATTGTCCATGGCGATGGAATGCTGTTCCTCTCGTCGCCTTATGTTGACAGCATAGATGGTATGGATTTGGCTAAGCCCGGGACGTTTTTCACACGCCATCGGGAGAGTGGTCAGCAGGCAAGTATTTTTACTGGAATCGTCTATTCGACTGGCGATGAGCGCGTAATAGCCCATCATACTGTACAGCTTCCTAACGGTCAGATACTGGACAAACCTCTTGTAGTCGCCGTTGGCAGGAAACTTGATGCCATTTATGCGTCCTGGTATCGGGACGCATTTGTAATGGCTGGATTATTTGTGGCACTGCTTCTTGTTTCTGCCTTTGGCATGCTTTTCTATCAGAGGAAGCAAAAAGTCTATGACCGCCTAGTGGATGCGCAAGAGGAGGAGCGCAAGCGGTCCGTAGCGGAATTGCACGACAAGAACACGGAACTGGAGCGCTCCAACGCCGACCTTGAACAGTTCGCCTACGTCGCCTCACATGACCTACAAACCCCGCTCCGGAATATCGTTCGTTACGCCCAATTGTTAGCGCATCGCTACGAGGGCCAACTCGGCACCGATGCCGACGATTTTATCGGGTTCATCGTCGATGGTGGCAAGCAGATGACCCGCCTGATCAACGATCTCTTGGAATTTTCCCGAGCCTCGCTCCAGTCAGAGCCGCTGAGACCGATATCTGCAGGGGAGGCCGTCGCCCAGGCTCTGAAAAATCTCGAACTGGATGTAAGCAAGGCCGGGGCGGAGGTGATCGTCGGTGACCTGCCGGTGGTGATGGCCGATCAGACATATCTCGCCAGTCTGTTTCAGAACCTACTGGGCAACGGGATTAAGTATCGTGCGCCCGACAGGAAGCCGGTGCTTTCGGTAAGTGCGGAGCGTGTCTCATTCGACTGCTGGCGCTTCGCCGTGGCGGATAACGGGATCGGCATTGAGCCGCAATACCATGACAAGATATTCGAGATATTCCAGCGGCTGGACCCGACCTCTAATGCAGATGGCACTGGGATCGGCCTTACCTTGTGTCGGCGCATTGTTCACCGTTTTGGCGGAACCATCTGGTTGAAGTCGGAACACGGCACCGGCACGACGTTCTTCTTCACGCTCCGGGATGGTGCCATCGCAACCTGATCAAATGCATTATGGCCGGTCATGGTACCCAGCAGCCGAAGTCGCGATTCAGCAAGAGGTCCGCTTTGGGAAAACGGCACAGATTTTCGGAACGACCGACATGGGCGCTAACCCGCCGGAGCGGCCCATGACAAACGCCGTCCAGACACTGGTTTCCTTTCGCACGACCGGCTCCTTTCGTGTCCGAACGCCGAAAGGAGGAAGAACTGATCCGACGGGAGGCATTCTCCGGATCTCCGCGCTCCAATCTCCATTCGTCCAAAGCCCATCTCCCGAGTTCGAGAGAATGGCTTCCTTTCGCCCGATCGGCTCCTTTCGCGTCCGAACGCCGAAAGGAGGAGAGCTGATTCGAGGGGAGGCATTCTCCGAGAATCTGCCCTCCAATCTTCATTCATTCAAAGCCCATCTCCCGAGTTCCAGAGACTGCTTTCCTTTCGCCCGATCGGCTCCTTCCGCGTCCGAACGCCGAAAGGAGGAAACACTAATTCGAGGAGATTCCCGACAAGAGGATCGTGAAGATCGCCAAGCCGCTCGGTGCGGATACCCTTAGCCGGAACATGAGCTACCGCTCCAATTGGCTCGCGCCGTCCGTAGGCAATCAGTCTGATTCATGACGGGATGTGCCGACTGTGCACCGAGCTTCAAGATTGGCGCGTGTTGCACAGATTAGGCGCGGCCGACATCTGTTGCCAGCCGCAACTCGTCGTGTTCGAACGCCGTCTCCATGCGCTCGATCTCCGACGGTTTGATGCTCACTGATGCGGCCACGGCCCGCCATTGCAGCGTGGCGGCGGCGACCTCGCGGATGATGGCGTCGGCCGAAGACAATGTCAGACCGAAATGCCCGGCATTCTCGCGCGCCAGTTCAATGGAGCAGGTACCATCGTCGAGGCTGATGTTGGTGGAGAGGATGTGCGCCCTGATATCGACAGGGACTGGGTTCAGGTCGTAGGCGGGAGAAAGCCGCCAGCCCTTCCCGCCGGCCCACAGAAAACCATGGTTGCGCAGATGGTCATCGACGTTGGAGACCAGGATGCTGAACACCATTCGTCGGAACAACTCGGCGGCGTCGGCGTCAGCCTCGGATCCGCAGGTGCGCAGAACATCAACCAGCTCGGGATAGCTGCTCCGATCCCCATCGACGAGGTTCATCATCGACATGGCCGAAAGGAACGGGAAACGGCAGCCGCCAGCGGCACGGTCGAAGCGGCGAGACAGCATGACCGGCTTCCCGGCGACTCGTTCCAGGCGGTGAGCGGCGGTCCGGATGCCCGCCATGTTCGCCAGGCGGAGGGCGACCTCCTCCCAGCTTTCAATCGAATAATCGTCATCATCCTTAGGGAACTTAGCGACGGCGAGATGGCCGTCCCGATCGGCGACCGACGCCTTCGGCCGCGCGCCACCGAGCGAAGATCCCGGAGCGAACAGCAGCAGCAGGTCATCGTCCGTCTCCTCGTCGCGAAGTACCCGCTCGGTAACCGAGAGCAGTCGCGGCAATTCGACGAAAGGAGGAACCCCTTGGCCATCGCGAAGCGGAGACTGGAACACCTCCTCTCCAGCAGGGCGGAACCTCAGGGCGCCCAAGCGAGCGACATCGGCCACCCCCAACAGGTAATCGGCCTCGGTGAGCGTCCGCACAGCGCGGCCTTCGCGCTTCGCAGTCCGCCGCTCCATTCGCTGCATCAAGCGCCGCCCCCAGGTGTCTGGAGCGGAGTCGCCGATGGACGCAAACATCTCGCGGCCTTTCTCGAGGGTGAAGACACCGCCGCCGACCGTCATTGCCGGCTGCAGCGAGAAGTGCCCCGCTATCCGGCCCCACCCATCGTCATAGATGAAGGTTGCGCTGTTGCGCCCACCACGGACTTTCACCCGCAGCGTCCCGACGAGATGGGACGTGCCGTCGAGATCGGCGTAGACGTCGATCTCCGTGCCACTCATGGCGTGGCCACCTTCCGCATCCGCACGCGCTTGGGCAGCTGCTCGGTCTCCAGATCAGCCCCGACTGGATCATCGGCCAGCAGCCCGGCAAGCGGGCCGATCAAGCCCAGAGCCTGCATCACTGATGCATAGATGCCGAAAGACACGGCAGGGTCGCCGTGCTCCACGCGGGACAGTGTTCCCCGGGAGATGAACGCCCGCGTCGCCACGATCTCCATTGGCAGGCGGCGGCGGAGGCGAGCCTTGCGCAGGTCATCACCAATCCGCCGGATGGCCTGCTTCGCGCCGAGAGTCGGGGTGTGCGGCGTTGCCATTGGTATAATGCACTCTTGGTCTTTCTTTATCTTTTATAACGTACGCTCAAGCTATCTTTATTTCAAGATGCACGACAGCCTCAGCCGACGGAGGCGATCAGCCTTAAGAGGGCGCCTAGAGGAACGAGCCTCATCCGGTACGAACCGCTTCGAGCGTGGTCATATCTCCTTCGATACCAGGACGGCTTGCGTTTGAGCGCTATCCTCCACCACGCTCCCTCCGCCGGCGCAAGGCGGCGCCGCCCGCCAGGCGATCGAAATTCGCCTCGGCTCGGATGTGAGCGTAATACTGCTCGATCATCTGGATCGAAGTCAGGGTGTTTTCGGCCACCACCATCTGCGGCACCCCTTCCAGCAGCTTCTGGGTGATGTAGTAGTGCCGCAGATCGTAAAGACTCCGGGGCATGTCGTTGGGGCCGATTTCCAGGCCGCAGGCCCGCAAAACCTTCTTGAAGGCGGTGTTGATGGAATGGGGATGGACGTCGATCAGAGGCTGGTCGTCATCGCCGTTGCGGGCATTTGACAGCCGTTTGATCGCCTGCCAGGCCGACGCGTCCGGGATGATGGTGCGCATGCGCCGACGATCCGCCTCCCGTCGCACGCCCTTGTGGGTGAAGCCGACCAGTTTGTAGCCGCAGTCGGAAATGCGCATGTATTCTGTGGCGAAGGCGCTTTCCTGGTCATGCTCACGCGGCTGCACCATCCGCATCTTAAGATTGGCAAGAGTTGATGGGCGCATCCCGGTGCCGGCCAAGATATCGATGACGCACCAGAGGACGAAGCGTCCCCAGGAGGTGGGGTCCGCCTTCCAGGCCGTCGATTCCAACTGCTCGGCAACCGAGGCGCTCGGATGGCGGTCGAGCCAGCGTTGCATGGCCTCGTCATGGGCCTGACCGTAACGCTCCTGGGCTTTCCGCTTGATGGTTTCAAACTCTTCGGGAGTGAAGCCGAACCGCGCCACGCCATCCTGAACGCTCCGCGTCCGGATGCGGGGGACGTCGCTGTGTCGGACATTGCCACGCGCGACAGCGAATTCCATGATCTTGCGAAAGATCGACAATTCCTTGTTGATGGCGGCGGTCGAGACATTGGCCCGGATATAGCCGAGGCTGTCCTTGGGCAGATAGTTGTTGATGTCGGGATGGAGCCGCTTGAGCCGCTCGGAGGCGTGCCAGCGGGCGGTCGCCTCCTGGATTCTCTGGTCGACCTTTTCGCGCATCTTGACCACCAGTTCTACCCGCTGCTTATCCCGCCAGTGCGAGTATTCGCGGATGTGGGCCTCGGAGAGCTCGTCAAGTGGGCGGCGACCGATATACTGGCCGAAATAGGGAATGAGGTAGTCACGCACCTGCTTGCAGATACCCTGGCGGGTCTTGATCTGCTCGTTGGTCAGCCGCTGCGCGTTCCACTGCCGCTCGGTGCCGACATGGTCGGCCAACCACAGCTCGGCAATGTCGGGAAAATAGAGAGGGCGGGCGGCCATGCCCTTGCGTCGGCGTTCCTGGGCATCGGCCAGCATCTTGCGCGCCACGGTCTTCGCCACGGCAAGGTCGGCGGTTCCGGTGGACTGCCTCAGCTCGTCACCATCTACGTATGCGTAGAGGTGCCAGCGCCCTTTCTTCGCACCGGCTCGAAGAAAGAGATGGGCTCCCTCGTCAATGTCGAACCGGATGATCGGGGCGCCGGGTTTCGGCTGCTTGCGGGCGGCGGTGGGCATCATCTCCCTCCTCGAATACGGCATTCGTTAAATTTGTGCGGTCGATTTGTGCGGTGCGCGGAATTTGTGAGGAAGCATGGCTGAAATGCTGGGTTTCGTCAATGCCTGAGGGAGAAAAAACGGCATTTTGCCACCTCTAAAAGCCGCGTAAACCCTAGATTTCAGGTCTTTCGTAATGCGCGGGCCGAGGGTTCGAATCCTTTCGCCGGCACCATATTTTTCAAGGCTCTATTCGCAATTCGTATTGATCTCGTGTAGACTGGCGGAAACGCGGGAGGTTTTGCGCGATGGATCGGAAGGAATTTCAGGCGTGGCTGTCGGCAGTGGACACGCTGAGCGAGGCGCAGA
>Ga0316222_1001807_pt1 | contig 24615 bp, 23 predicted proteins | sample TBH18011metaG_FD_206008 | JGI IMG/M metagenome (GOLD analysis project Ga0316222, IMG submission 206008) | Freshwater microbial communities from Trout Bog Lake, Wisconsin, USA - TBH18011 | ecosystem: Environmental > Aquatic > Freshwater > Lake > Hypolimnion/Profundal zone | place: USA: Wisconsin... | reverse complement strand
TTCGTCCGGATCGCACCTCAGGCACCGGCGCTCCCGACCGCCGCCTGGATCAACCCGCCTGAAAACTCGGAGAAGTTGGCTGCTTAAACTGATCGGAACGCTGTCTCAAAATCGTTGACGCGCGCCGGGTGCCCATCAGTTCCTTCGCCGGACAGCCTCAACTGGGAGCTCCGGGCGCTGACCGATTGTTGGGGCGATGTGAGCGAGGTGGAATGCCCAGTCGTGCTGCCACTTGATGATCAGGCCACGACCGCGCTGCAGGACTGGAACGATGCGGCCTGGGAGAGAGTAGCCCGAGCGCGACAATCACTCCTGTTCGAGACCCCGGTCGCACATTTCTTCGTGCGCGCTTATCTCAGCGAGGGCATCGACGAGGTGCTTGGGCACCTGACCGCCATCGAAGCGGCACTTGGACTACAGGCGGATTATGAGCAGCGGTTTCGGCCCAAGTCAGAAAGGGGCCCAGGGGCGACAAAAAGGGTCGCGGCGCGGGTCGCGGCTCTTATTGGAGCCCGGAGCTTCGCCGACCAGTATGAGCATCTGTTCAACGTTCGGAGCACCTTCCTTCACGGACGCCCGATGGGTGCGATCTCAACGGAGGAGCGGGTGCTCGCGCGCAAGCTCTCACGTCAAGTCGTCACCGCGCTCATCGATCGGGCCACCAGCAACGCCGATGCGAGCCGAGAAGAGGTTTTGGGGGCGCTGCTCGAGGATGGTCTGCAGCTTCCCTGAACGGAATGCCCGTCAAGGCACTAAATGACTTGCGGTGGAGTCGCCAAACCAACCGCCATACCTGCAGAAAGCCAGATCCGTCCCAAATAAAGATGTCATTTTCGGATCCATCCAGCCTGGAGCCAGTAACCAATCCAGCTTAAAGCCATCAAAGGCCGCCTTATCACGACCTCTCAGTCCAAGTTATGTCTGGAACCGACAGTTAGCGGAAGTTTTTTGAGGGCCAAAAAGCTTGGCATCCAAGGATTTCTGCGGCCTCCGTCTCATTTCTGGGCCGGCATCGGGCAGTCCACATGTAATTGCTCACCGGGGTGGCGAAAGGCTTGCGCTGCGACTCGGAATATGAGTCAACGTATGTATGAAGCTGCCGGTCCGCTATCGCCTGAGTGACGCTGAGAAGGACGCCCTGCTGACGGAGCAGGCGGCGTTGATCGAGCGTATGGCGGCTCGGATCGCCGAGCTTGAGGCGGCGGCTGGCAAGCCGAAGAAGACCTCGTCGAATTCGCACACGCCTCCTTCCAAGGATGGCCCCGGACGAGAGAACCGCAAACGCGGTGAAAATCGCAAGCACCGACCGTCTCGGCCCGGGGTATCGCGCCCGCTGGCCGAGGCCCCCGACAAGACCGAGCGTCGCATGGTTACGGACTGCCCCCATTGCGGCACGTCGGTAGCCGAGGCATCGCAGCGCTGCCGTCATCGCTATGATCATATTGATCTTCCCGTGATCCGTCCGGTGGTGACCCGGGTCGAGTTGTTCGGCGGCCGCTGCGGCGGATGCGGGCGACGCTATCGGGCCGAGCCTCCCGTCGGTTTGGGTCCGGGAACGCCGTTCGGGACGGGCATCCGCTCGCTGCTGCTCTACCTCCACCACAGCCATCACATCGGCTTCGAGCGCCTGTCGCGGATGCGGAAGGAGTTGTTTGGACTGGCGATCTCGGAAGGCGCCATCGCCAACGCCTTTCGCCGGACGCGGAGCGGTCTCGACGTGGCCGGCGCGGCGATCAAGACCAAGTTGCTGACCGCCCGGGTGCAGAAAGCGGTCGCGCGTTCATCCTTGCAAATCTGGAACATTTATCCATAATTGCGAGGATGATTGACCGCATCCTACTCCCCCGGCTGATCGAAAGGATCGACAGCTCCCCCGCCGTCGCCCTGCTCGGTCCCCGGCAGGTGGGCAAGACCACGCTCGCCCATCAGGTTGCTGACGGACGCCCTTCGCTCTATCTCGACCTGGAATCCGACCGGGACCGCGCCAAGCTGGCCGATCCGGAGCTGTATCTGGCAGCCCAGGCCGACCGGCTGGTCATTCTCGACGAGGTTCATCGCCTGCCCGACCTGTTTCGGAACCTGCGCGGGCTGATCGACCAGGGCCGTCGCGAAGGCCGCCGAACGGGCCACTTCCTGCTGCTCGGCTCGGCCTCCATGGACCTGTTGCGCCAGTCGGGTGAGAGCCTGGCCGGACGCATTGCCTATCTCGAGCTCGGCCCCATCAGTCCTCGGGAATATCCCGGCGGGATGGATCGCCTGTGGCTCCGCGGGGGCTTTCCCGACAGTCTGCTCGCCACCGACGATGGGGTCAGCCTGCGCTGGCGTGGCGACTTCATCCGCACCTATCTCGAACGCGACATTCCGCAGATGGGCCCTCGGGTCGCGGCCGAGACACTGCGGAGGTTCTGGACCATGCTGGCCCATCGCCAGGGTGGCCTTTTGAATGCCGCCGATCTGGCCCGCGCCCTCGGGGTCGATGGCAAGACGGTGGCCAGCTACCTCGACCTGCTGGTGGATTTACTGCTGGTCCGTCGCTTGGCGCCCTGGCACGCCAATGCCGGCAAGCGACTGGTCAAGTCACCCAAGGTCTATATCCGCGACAGCGGTTTGGTCCATGCCCTGCTGGGGTTGGGTGATGCCGAGGCGCTGCTCGGCCATCCCGTCGCCGGGGCCAGCTGGGAAGGATTTGTCATCGAGGCGCTGATCGCCGCTGCGCCCGAGGGAACCGTGCCGTCCTTCTACCGCACCTCGGCGGGGGCCGAGATCGACCTCTTGCTGAGCTTGCCGGGAGGGCGCTCATGGGCGGTAGAGGTCAAGCGAAGCCTCTCGCCGAAGCCGGAAAAGGGCTTCCACATCGCCTGCGCCGACCTGGGGCCGGAACGGAAGTACGTGGTCTATCCCGGCGCCGAAACCTTCCCGGTGGGTCACGGAGTAAATGCCATCGGCCTGGGGGCGCTGTGCGCGGAACTGATCGCCGCCAGCCCGTGTGGGTAAGCGGCTTGGACGCAAGATGCGGTGAGCCTTCAACCTCAGGGTTCTGGCTTGGCCGCACGCGTGGGGAAGCCCGCACGGTTTGGGGGCTGTCATCGGGCTGGACCTGCCGCCCCGATCTGTGCCACCCTCGAAATTGGACAGTGACCGCGTCCAGTGATTTCAAAGGGTTGGCGACAGGGCTCCTTGATTCCTAGTCCCCAACCAAGCCCTCCAAAACCGGTCCAAGTGGCCTGTTTTTTCATTTGAAATCAACGCAGTCGCCATCTGCAATGCAACTCGTGTCGGAGTGAACGCGGCTGCTGCACATGAGTGTGACCCATACCGCCGCCCAGATCCTCCATCCTGAATTGGGACTGTTGGTGATGCCGGAAAATACGAAGAGTGGTGAGGTCCGTGGATGCGGCTGATACGTTGCAGGACGTGCCAGCGTCAATCACTCGATCCGCACCCACTCCGGAATTTCCGTGTCGTCGTCCATCAGCTTGTGCTTCTCGAGCAGCGCCTCAATCCGTTGCGGTGCTGACTGCTCATAGAGGTGGGCCGCATAGGCCCGGGTCCACTGCATCAGCAGGCGGCAATTCCCGGGCAATTCCGCGCCCGGATTGGGATCATCGCTTCCAGCCGCCGGATTTTGCCGTCCGAATAGCGGCGCCGGAGCCCATCCCAGTGTCGGCCCTCGTCGATCGTCTGGAAACCGGAGTCCTACCCTTTCCCCGGAAGAGATCCGCGGCGCCTGGATCTGATACCATCCTGGCATACAAGGCGATTTGATCAGCGTTAAACAGCCCTGGCTCAAGCCCGAACGGGATCGAACAATTCGATGACCGCCGGAACCTCAAACAGCCGGTCTCGCGCGGCAATTTGGCCTTCGGAGGACCGTTGCCGCAGCACGCCAAGTTCGACCAGTTCGGCAATCCCGGCATTGACGGTCTGGAACACGGGAGCGGCCGCCAATGCCCGCTGAGCATCCCGAACCGTGAAGACCGGCGTTGTAAGGGCAAAGGGAACCAGCTTATGAATCACTGACTGGCGACGGTACTTCGCCGTCACATCCTGCCAGGTCCGGTAAAGCCCCCCAACTGCGTCAAGCCGCTGGTGATTCGCCCGCGCCGTCTGGCGGATCAAGGACAGGCAGGTCCGTACAAACGCCGTCAGATCACCCGTTATCCGGCCATCCCGAAGCGCATCCACATAGAGGCTCTTATTCAGGTGAACGCCCTCTCCCATGAAGGCGCAAGCCTGGGCTGTTGCCTGTTTTTGCCGCAGCATCAACGGCAGGAGCAGCCTTCCGACCCGGCCATTGCCATCCGCGACGGGATGGATGTGCTCGAACATCCAGTGAGATAGGCATTGCCGTACCAGTTCGGGCTGGGCGCCATCGGCAAGGGTGAACATCTCCCATTCATCCAGAGCGGCTCCTAAGGCATCGGGAGCGGTAAAGTGGAATGGCCCTCCCTGAGCCGAATCGAAGGTCGAGTTGGGAATGGTCTTCCAATGTCCCGCCGTCGCCACGACATAAGGGTCTTTCGCCCGTTCAAAAAGGCGCCGATGAATCAACCGCACCATTTCCCCAGGAGGCTGTGGAGAGGACGAAAGTGCATCGAAGGCATCGGCGCAACCTGCCACCGTTTGCGCATCCTCCCGATCCCGAGCTTGCTTTAACCCGGACTGAAACCCCATCAGGTCGGTAAATGTGGTGGTCGTTCCCTCGGCGCCGGAGCTATGGACGGCATCCAGGCGGGCGAACAATTTGCCGATGACATTGGCGAGAGGAAAGCTCCCCAGCACTCGGTCAAAGTCCGAGATCGCACGCAATGCCGGATCAAGCCGATCCCACAGATCGTCGAGACGCGGGAATGGGGGGACTGGCGGGCGGTAGCACCGTCTTCCGTGTTGATCGACATCATAGGTTCCAAAAGTTTGCATGACGGCCCCCGCTATTCTATCTTCTATAATAAACTTAGAATAGCGTGCGGGGCCATTCAATCTTTCTCGACCGTGGCGGGGCGCGAGACCGCCGGCTTGGTCACCCTGGACGGCATCACCCTGCTGCCGCAGATCGCGCCGCCGCAGCCTGTGGTGATGCCGACCGCCTATGGCCCGGTGCAGACGGCGGTCGGTCGTGACAATGTCAGCATCAGTGGCCGCCAAGACCGGCCTCTTCATCGTGGTCGTGCGCTTCCTTGACGGCCACCACATGCTCCTGCTGCGTTTCGGGGTGGGCCAACTGCTTGATGATCAGTCCCGCCGCCGCGATCAGTCCCGGAATGGCGATGATGGTGAAGATTTCACCAAAGCCCAGGGCACGACGCGACAGTTCGGCCACCAGCATGGAGCCGACAATCCCGCCGAAGCGGCCGATTCCAAGCATCCATGCCACACCGGTGGCGCGCCCCTGGGTCGGATAGAAGCCGGCCGCCAAAGCCGGCATGGAGGATTGTGCCGTGTTCATCAGGGTGCCGGCCACCAGGACCAGCACCACCAGGAGGCCGACATTGCCCACCGCCTGGCCGATGGCATAGATGGACGCGGCGGTCAGCACATAGCCGATGGCGATCACCCGGTTGGCGTTGGTGCGATCCATCAGCCAGCCGAAGAAGATCGCGCCGACTCCCCCCAGGGGAAACAGGGCGGAAATGAGCGTGGCGTTCTTGGGCTCAAGACCGGCGTCCTTGAGCAGCAGGGGCATCCAGTTGATCAGGCCGTAGAAGATCACCAGTCCCATGAAGTAGGCCAGCCACATCATGACCGAGCCGACGACGTAGTTGCGGGACAGGACGACCCCCAGCCCGCTCCGGGCGCTGGTCCTCGGCGCCGCCTCGGTCATGACGAAGGACGTGGCCGCGGCCACAGCCCGGGAAATGCGCATCAGGACGGCGCGGATCCGCTCCACCGGGAAGTCCTTGGCCACCATGTAGCGAATGGATTCGGGCAGGACCCCGAACATCACCATGACCAGCACCAGCGGGGCCAGCCCGCCCAGCAACAGGACGCTGCGCCAGCCCCATTGCGGGATCATCCAGGCCGCGAGGAACCCGCCGCAGGCCGCGCCCAGGGGAAAGCCCGAGAACATGGCATTGGTCAACAAGGCGCGGCGGCTGTCGGGGCAGTACTCGCTCATCAGGGTGATGGCGTTGGGCATGGCGGCGCCCAGACCGACCCCGGTCACGAACCGCATGATCGTCAGCATGTCCAGGCTGTCGGCATAGGATGAGGCGAAGCTGGCCATGGAAAAGATGAGAGCCGCCTCGATCAGGATCAATTTGCGCCCGAAACGGTCGGCCAGGGGGCCGGCGAGAAGGGCGCCGGTGGCCAGGCCGAACAGGGCGGCACTCAGCACCGGCCCCAGGGCCGCGCGACTGACGCCCCATTCCTTGAGCAGCGACGGTGCGATGTAGCCGATGGCGGCGGTGTCGAATCCGTCCAGCAGGACCACGAAAAAGCACAGAGCGAAGACGATCCACTGGTAGCCGGAAAACCGGCTTTCATTGAGGAAAGTCTGCACGTTCAAAGGCTGGTTGTCGGTCATTTGGTTTCCTCCATCCGCCGCCGGGCGGAATTTTTTTATGGTTCCCGCCCGTTTGGACAAACGGCAGCGCTGGGCCGTGCCGTCGGCTCCGGCTTCGCCGCCAAAGCGGGGCGGACGATCAATCCTCGAACGGCAATCCCACGTAATTTTCCGCCAGCGTCGTCCGGCCGGCGTGGGAATGAACGACATAATCCAGTTCGGCTTCGAGCGCCCTTTGCTCGAAGGGATTGGTGTCGGGGAAGCGATGCAGCAGATTGGTCATCCACCAGGAGAAGCGCTCGGCTTTCCAGATCCGGCGCAGGCACCGCGCCGAATAATGGTCGATGCCCGCGGTCCCGCCCGCGTAGAACTCGATGAAGGCGCGGGCCAGATAGCGCACGTCGGATGCCGCCAGATTGAGCCCCTTGGCCCCCGTCGGCGGCACGATATGGGCGGCGTCGCCGGCCAGGAAAAGCCGGCCGAACCGCATGGGTTCGGCGACGAAGCTGCGCAGCGGCGCGATGCTCTTTTCCAGCGACGCCCCGGTCACCAGCGCCCCGGCGGCTTGCGGGTCGAGGCGGCGGCGCAGTTCCTCCCAGAAGCGCTCATCCGACCATTCCTCGACCTTCTCGGTCAGGGCGCACTGCAGGTAATAGCGGCTGCGGGTCCGTGACCGCATGCTGCAGAGCGCGAAGCCGCGCTCGTGGGTGGCGTAGATCAGTTCATCGGCGACCGGCGGCGTGTCGGACAGCAGCCCGAGCCAGCCGAAGGGATAGACCCGCTCGAAATTGGCGATGGCGGTCTTCGGCACGCTGGCCCGGCAGATTCCGTGGAATCCGTCGCAGCCGGCGATGAAATCGCATTCGATCTCATGGTGGACGCCGTCCTTCCGGTAGGCGACCCTGGGACGTTCGGTGTCGAAGTCCCGGATACTGACCTCCTTGGCCTCGTAAACCGTCTTCAGGCCCGCCGCGCTCCTGGCATCCATCAGATCCCGGGTGAGTTCGGTCTGGCCATAGACCATCACCTGCTTGCCGCCGGTGAGGGCGTGGAGGTCGATGCGGTGGCGAACGCCACCGATCAACAGTTCGATGCCTTTGTGCGGCAGGCCCTCGGCGTGCATGCGGGCGCCGACCCCGGCCTCGTCGAGCAGGTCGACCGCGACCTGCTCGAGCACCCCGGCGCGGATGCGGCCCAAGACGTAGTCCGGGGTATGGGCCTCCAGGATGATGGCATCGATCCCGGCCTTGTGGAGAAGCTGGCCCAGGATAAGTCCCGCTGGGCCGGCTCCGACGATCGCGACTTGGACTCTCATCGTCGTTTCCTCGGATATTTTTGTTCGGTTATACCGTGTCTCGATGAGTGCGACTCATCGAGACACGGTCGGGCGCGACTGCGACCGCGCCGCTCGTGCGGCGAAAGCCAAGGCGGGCGGAGCTCCGCCGCCCGGCGACTGAGGGCCCGTTGATCGGTTCCGATCAACGGGATTTGATATTATAGGGTTTCCATGGCCAGAAGGCCGGACGCCGTGTTGGAAATCGGGATGTGGTAGTTGGAATGCACCGGGACCACGTCGCCCAGCAACGCGCCGCGCGCCGTCACCCAGTTCAGCAGTTCGACGCCCTGTGTGCCGGTCAGCTCGACCAGCTCGGGAACGGAATAGCGCGTCACCCACAGCGGATCGGTGATAAGCTTTTCCATGAACATCAGGTCGAACTCCTTGTTGATGAACCCGGCCCGCTCGCCGTCTAGTTGATGCGACAGGCCGCCGGTGCCGATCACGACGACGCGGGCGTCGCTGTCCCAGGACTCGATGGCGCGGCCGATGGCGCGGCCGAAATTGAAGCAGCGTGCCGCCGTCGGCAGCGGAAACTGCACCGTGTTGACACAGACCGGAACGGTGCGGACCGGACATTGCTGCTGGTTCGGCCACAGCAGTTCCAGGGGCAGGGTGAAAGCGTGGTCGACCAGCATTTCCTGGCAGGTGGTGATGTCGAATTCCGCCTCGACCAGGGATTCGATCATGTGCCAGGACAGATCCTGGTCTCCCCGATAGGGCGGCAGGGTCGGAATGCCCCAGCCCTCGTCGGCGTTGCAATATTCCGGCGCCGCCCCCACCGAGAAGGTCGGCATCTTGTCCAGGAAGAAGTTCAGTCCATGGTCGTTGTAGACGACCACGGCGATGTCCGGCTTGACCTTGGCCAGCCATTCGCGGACAGGCGGAAAACCGTCGAAGAACGGCTTCCAATAGGCATCCTGCTGCAGGTTGTTGGCGATGGCGCGCCCGATATAGGGCACATGGGTGACAGTGATCCCGCCGACGATCTTGGCCATCAGTTCTTCCCCGCTTCAACGAGTCTGGCCTGGAAGGCCTCCTTGGTCATTCCGGTTTGCTGCGCGCCGATATCCTGCATATCGAGCCCGAAGATGCCGCCCAGCTTCGCCAGGAAATAGGCGTTGCCGCCGGCCGCGATCATCTTCAGCACGTTGAGGCTGAGCACCGCCTCGCGCTGCTGGTCGGTCAGGTTGTACTTGCTGCAATAGGCGTCCTTGTCCTTGAGGAATTCGGCGCGGTTGTCGGCGGAATTGAACGAGAAGCACATCTTGTTGAGGGCATAGCCCTTGCGCGCCTGATCGCCGTCGAAAATAGTCGTGCCGGGTATGACCCGTTTCTGCTTACCGGTTGTCATGGAGTACCTCCCGTGGTTCGGATTTGAAGTCTTCAGTGTCGATTTCCCGCTGGGTGGCCGGGTTGTAGCGCGCCCCCGCGACGGTGTTCTGATTGATGAGCGCGTCCAGCCGATGGACGACGCCACGCTCCAGCTTGACGGCGGCGGCGCCAAGGTTATCGTCCAGATGTTCGGGCGAACGGGTGCCGAAGATGGGGATGATGTCGTCGCCCTGGCTCAGCAGCCAGGCGAGCGCCAACTGCGGCGGGGTGCAGCCGATTTCGGCCGCGATGCGCCGATAGTCCGCCAGCAGATCCAGATTGCGCGCATAGTTGGCCGGTTCGAATCGCGGCATCTGGCGGCGGATGTCCTTAGCCTCCAACTGGGTCTCGGGATCCCTCAGGGTGCCGGTGAGGAAGGCGCGGGCCAGCGGGCTGAAGGCGACGAAGGCCACGCCCAGTTCGCGGCAGGCATCGAGAACGGCGATCTCGGGGTTGCGGGTCCACAGCGAATATTCCGTTTGCAGTGCCGCGATGGGATGCACCGCATGGGCGCGGCGCAGAGTCCCGGCCGAGACTTCGGACAGGCCGATGGCCCTGATCTTGCCTTCGCGCACCAGTTCGGCCAGGGCGCCGACACTGTCCTCGATGGGAACCTGCTTGTCCCAACGGTGCAGGTAGTAGATATCGATGACATCGGTTTGCAGCCGGGTAAGGCTGTCCTCGCAGGTGCGCTTGATGGTCTGGGGGCGGCCGTCGATGACGCGCTTGCCGTCGACTCCGGCCATGCCGCATTTACTGGCCAGCACGATCCGGGAGCGGTGTTGCTTCAGCACCCGGCCGACCAGGGTCTCGTTGGCGCCGAAGCCGTAGAGCGCGGCAGTGTCGAAGAAATCGACACCGCGATCAAGGGCGCGCAACAGCAGGGCCTCGGCCGCCTCGGGGGCGGGCGGGCTGCCGTAGGCATGGCTGAGATTCATGCATCCCAGGCCGAGGGCCGAAACATGGAAGGAGGCGATGCGACGCTGTTCCATGGCTAACGCAACTGCTGCTCAAGGTGGTGCAGGGTGCGATAGCACGGCAGCACCTGGGCCACGCTGGCATTGGGTTCGCGGCCGTCGCGGATGGCGGCGAAGAACTCGCGGTCCTGCAATTCGATGCCGTTCATGGACACGTCCAGTTTGGACACGTCGATGGCATTGTCCTTGGCGTCGACCAGATCGTCGTAGCGGGCGATATAGGTGCCGGTGTCGCCGATATAGCGGAAGAACGTCCCCAGCGGACCATCGTTGTTGAAGGACAGCGACAGGGTGCAGATGGCGCCGGTGCTGCTCTTCAACTGGATGGACAGGTCCATGGCGATGCCGAGGGTCGGATGGATCGGGCCTTGCACCGCATTGGCGGCGATGATCTCGCCGCCGGTCTGGTAGGCGAACAGGTCGACGGTATGGGCGGCGTGGTGCCACAGCAGATGGTCGGTCCAGCAGCGCGTCTGGCCGAGGGCGTTGATGTTGGTGCGGCGGAAGAAATAGGTCTGCACGTCCATCTGCTGGATGTTGAAGGAGCCGGCGGTGATCTTGCGATGGATCCACTGGTGGCTGGGATTGAAGCGCCGGGTATGGCCGCACATGGCGACCAGCCCCGTCTGGCGCTGCAACGCCACCAGGCGCTCGGCATCGGCCAGATTGTCGGCCATGGGGATCTCGACCATGACATGCTTGCCCGCCTCCAGGCAGGCGATCGCCTGGCTGGCATGGATCTGGGTGGGGGTGCACAGGATCGCCGCGTCCACCTCCGTCAGCGCCAGGGTCTCGGCGAGGTCGTGGGCGACGTGGCCGATGCCGTATCTGGCGGCGATCTCGGCCGGATTGTCCTGCTCGCGGCTGACCAGCGAGACCACCTCGACACCGTCGATCTGCGCGATGGCGTCCAGATGCTTGATGCCGAAGGCGCCGGCGCCAACCAGCGCGACCTTGATGGGCTTGCTCATGTGTTCTCCAGGATCAGGTGGCCGACGGCGGTGTTGCTGGCCGGCACATGGTAGAAACGATGGACGACGCGGGGGGCGTCCTTGCCGGAATTCCCGGCCATGGCCCCCCGGGCGATCAGCCACATCACCAGTTCGATCCCTTCCGAGCCGGCCTCGCGGACATAGTCGATGTGCGGCTGGTGCGACAGGCCCTCGGGATCGGCGATCAACCGGTCGAGGAAGTCGCGGTCGAAGTCGCGGTTGATCAGTCCGGCGCGCGGCCCCTGCAACTGGTGGCTCATGCCGCCGGTTCCCCAGATCTGCACGTTCAGCGGCTGGTCGAAGGCGGCGACCGCCTTGCGGATGGCCTGGCCCAGGGCGAAGCAGCGGCGGCCCGAGGGCGGCGGAAACTGCACCACATTCACGGCGAAGGGAATGATCGGGCACGGCCAGGCGGCCGGCTGACCGAACATCAGCGACAGCGGCACGGTCAGGCCATGGTCCACATCCATCTTGTTGACGATGGTCAGATCGAAATCGTCCTGGATCACCGACTGGGCGATATGGGCGGCCAGTTCCGGATGGCCCTTGACCACCGGCACCGGGCGAGGCCCCCAGCCCTCGTCGGCCGGCTGGAACTCGGCGGCGCAACCGATGGCGAAGGTCGGAATCAGGTCCAGGCTGAAGGCGGTGGCGTGGTCGTTATAGACCAGGAAAACCACATCGGGCGTATGGGTCCGCATCCATTCCTTGGACGGTTCGTATCCCTTGAACACCGGCTGCCAATAGGGCTCGCCGCTTTTGCCGAGGTCGAGGGCGGCGCCGATGGCCGGCACATGCGAGGTGTAGACGCTGGCGGAGATCCTGGCCATGGTCACGCCCTCCCGGTCCGGCCGGCCCGGCCTTGGGGCTGACGGTGGGCCTGGGCATCGCCGTCCTCGCCGATCACCCGGTTGCCGGCGATGGAACGGCCGCCGGCGATCATCATGTCGCGGTATTCCTCCTCGCTCATGCCGGTCATGCTGCCCGCCATCTGCTGGAACGACTTGCCGTCGGTGGCGCCGATCTTGGCGAGAAAATAGATGTTGCCGCCGAGCGCGATGCAGCGATTGAGATCGCGCGCCATGACCGCCTGCTTTTGATCCTCGCTCATGGGCCAGGCGTCGAGGGTGGCCCGCTCGTCCGCCTTGAAGCGGGCGCGGTTCTCCGCCGTCATCAGCGACATGCAGAACTGATTGAGGTGGTAGCCGAGCCGCGACTGTTCGGCATCGAAAATGGTTGTGCCCGGAATGTCCTTGTAGGGTTTGTCCAACGCCATATCACACCTCCGGCCAGTAGAGCCGCATGGGGTTGTCCACCAGGAGCTTGCGCTGCAACTCGGGCGTGGTGGCGATGTGGGGGATGAAATCCACCAGCAGGCCATCATCGGGCATATGGTCTTTCAGGTTGGGATGCGGCCAGTCGGTACCCCACAGCACCCGGTCGGGAAAGGTCTCGACGATCCGCCGCGCGAACGGCACCACGTCCCGGTAGGCGGCGCGCTCGCCGTTCAGCGCCCGGGGACCGCTCAGGGACAGCCGCTCGGGACAGCTGACCTTGCTCCAGACATTGGCATGGTCGCGCATGAACCTGACGAACAGCTCGAACTCGGGACCGTCGACCGGCTTGCCCACATCCGGGCGGCCCATATGGTCGACCACGATGGTGGTCGGCAGCGCGGTGAAGAAATCCCACAACTCGGGCAGGTCCACCGCCTCGAAATAGATCACCACATGCCAGCCCAGCGGGGCGATGCGGGCGGCGATCTCCATCAACTCGTCCTTGGGGGTGAAATCCACCAGCCGCCTGACGAAGTTGAAGCGCACCCCCCGCACCCCGGCGGCATCCATCTCCTCCAATTCGCCATCGCTGACCGAGCGCCGGACGGTGGCGACGCCACGCGCCCTTCCGCCGGAATGCCGCAGGGCGTCGACCATGGCGCGGTTGTCGGCGCCGTGGCAGGTGGCCTGGACCACCACGTTGCGGGCGAAGCCGAGATGGTCGCGCAAGGCATAAAGCTGCGCCTTCGAGGCATCGCAGGGGGTGTATTTGCGCTCGGGCGCGAAGGGGAACTCCGCCCCGGGGCCGAAGACGTGGCAATGGGCATCGACGCTGCCGGGCGGCAACGTGACGTGCGGCGTCGAGGGAGCGGCATACCAGTCGAGCCAGCCGGGGGTTTTCTGGAATTCCATGGCATCAGCCCTCGATCTTGGGATTGAACCCGGCTTGGGATTGAACCTGGCGAGGAGGCGATCCGCCTCTACCCGCCAATCATCACTTCGCGCGAAGGCCGCGCCGTCCTTGGCGCCGAACAGCCCGTCATCGGCCAGATCGGCGACCCAGGCCTGGCGCTCGGCCGTGCCCTGGGCCGAATATGGCGTCAGGCCGATCTCGCGCACCGTCTCGGCGGCCTCACCCATCTCCTCGGCGCGGCGGCGCCCGTGCTGAATGACCCGTTGGAAGAAATAGGCGCCCAGCTTTTCCCAATCCAGGGCGGGAAACGTCTCGCGCAGCGAGGCGATCACCGCATCCTCGACGCCATGGGCGCGCGCGGCGGTGAAGCTTTCGATCACCATGGCCTCCAGGCCCTTGATCATCACGCTGCGGCACATCTTGGTGGCCGAGGCGATTCCCAGCTTTTCGCTGGCGATTGTGGCGTTGAAGCCGAGCCGGTCCAGCCCTGGGGCCAGATCGGCGGCATGGGGACCGCCCAGCAGCAGCGGCACCCGGATGCGGTGGGGCGGCACCGACGTCATCACCGCGCCCTCGACAAAACGGCCGCCCACCGCGTCGATCAGGCCGGCGGCCTTGACCTTGGCTCCCGGCGAGGCCGAGTTGAAATCAAGGACCCAGGCCCCGGCCCGCAGGGCGGACGCGCAGGATGCGGCGACCGGCACCGCCTGACTGGCGGTAACCGCCGAAATCACCAGATCGGCCGACGCCGCAAGTTCGGCATGGCTGGAGGTCAACCGCACGCCGTGCCGTGCCGCATGGGCGCGAAGCGACGCAGCCTCGGCACCGCCAAGCTTGACATCATAGGCCAGCACGGCCGCCACACCGCCCGCCCGCAGATCCTCGGCGAGGATGCGCCCGACCTCACCGTAGCCGATGAGGCCGATGGTCCAATGCCGCGGATTGGCAGGCAGGCTCATGACGCTAGTCCAGATACTTGAGGCCGGCGGCGGCCAGGGATTCGCGCATCTTGTACATGTCGAGCCCCAGTTCCCCGGCGGCCAGCCGCCGACGCTTGACGGTCTCGTTGTTCTCGCGGGCCTCGGCGGCATCGGCGGCCTGCTGGGCGACGGCGGCCGGAACCACCACCACGCCGTCGTCATCGGCCACCACCACGTCGCCGGGATTGACCAGGGCGCCGGCACAGACCACCGGGATATTGACCGAGCCCAGCGTCGCCTTGATGGTTCCCTTGGCGCTGACGGCCCTGGAGAACACCGGAAAGGTCATGGCGGTCAGATCCTTGACGTCGCGCACACCGGCATCGATGATCAGGCCCACGGCGCCGCGGGCACGGAACGAGGTGGCGAGCAGGTCGCCGAAGAAGCCGTCGGTGCAATCGGCGGTGACGGCGGCCACCACCACGTCGCCGGGCTGGAGCTGCTCGGCGGCAACGTGCATCATCCAGTTGTCCCCCGGCTGCAGCAGCACGGTCACCGCCGTGCCGCAGACATGGGCGCCGGTATAGATCGGCCTCAGATAGGGCTTCATCAGGCCGACCCGGCCCATGGCCTCATGGATGGTGGCGACGCCGAAGCGTGACAGCTTGTCCACCGCCGCCCGGTCGGCGCGGAGGATGGTGCGTTTGACGATGCCGAGATCGTTGATGCTCATGATCATTTTCCCTTGGCCGTCAGCGCCGCGTCGAGACGGGGATAGACCCGCCGCGCATTGCCCTCGTAGACTTTGAAACGGTCTTCGGGGCTCAGGTTCAGCGTCGCCTCGATATAGCGCTTGGTGTCGTCGTAATAGTGGCCGGTCTCGGGATCGATGCCGCGCACGGCGCCGATCATTTCCGAGGCGAACAGGATGTTGTCGACCGGGATCACCTTGGTCAGCAGGTCGATGCCCGGCTGGTGATAAACACAGGTATCGAAGAAGATGTTGTTGAGCAGGTGATCCTTCAACAGCGGCTTCTTCAGTTCCTGGGCCAGACCACGGAAGCGGCCCCAATGATAGGGCGCCGCCCCGCCGCCATGGGGGATGACGAATTTCAGATCGGGGAAATCGGTGAACAGATCCGAGGTCAGGCATTGCATGAACGCGGTGGTGTCGGCGTTCAGGTAATGGGCGCCGGTGGTGTGGAAGCAGGCGTTGCACGAGGTCGAGACATGGATCATGGCCGGCAGGCCGTATTCGACCATCTTTTCGTAGATGGGATACCAGTGCCGGTCGGACAGCGGCGGCGAGGTCCAGTGACCGCCCGAGGGATCGGGATTGAGGTTGATGCCGACGAAGCCGTATTCCTTGACGCATTTCTCGATCTCGGCGACGCAGGTCCTGGGATCGACCCCCGGCGATTGCGGCAACATGGCGGCGCCGATGAAGTGGTCGGGAAACAACTGCGCCACGCGATGGCACAGCTCGTTGCAGATCGCCGCCCAGGTGGCGCTGGTGTTGAAATCGCCGATATGGTGGGCCATGAAACTGGCCCGCGGCGAGAAGATGGTGAGGTCCGAGCCGCGCTCGCGCATCTTCCGCAACTGGTTGGTCTCGATGGTCTCACGCAGTTCGTCGTCGCTGATCTTCAGATCGGCGACCCTGGGCGTCAGGGCGGGATCCTTCAATCCGGCGATCTGGCGGTTACGCCAGTCCTCCAGCGCCTTGGGGGCGGTGGTGTAATGGCCGTGGATGTCGATGATCATGCGGATTTTCCTTCCCAGACGGATGCGGGGACCATGACCTCGCCGCGCATCAAAAGACGGGCGGTGCGCAGCAGGGCGGCGCGAACCACAGTCTGCGGATTGGCCGGATCAAGCCCCAGTTCGACGCTGAACTCGCCGGTGGGATGTTCGACGGCGATGGTCTTGACCAATCCCGGCGGCATCATCGCCAGCCCGTCGGCCACCGAGCCTTCGAGCACGCAGGCGGTCGCGACGGTGACCGCCGCCAGCACGCCGATGGCGTCGTGGCAGACATGGGGAATGAAGCAGCGGGTGGCGATGCTGCCGCCGGCATGGGGCGGTGCGATCAGGCACATCTTGGGATAGGTCTTGGCGGTGACGTCACCCAGGCCCATCAACCGGCCGGCCTTGAGCCGGAGGTCTTCGATCCGCGCCTTCAACCCGGCGTCGCCATTCAGCTCCGCCACGCTTTCAAGACCGGTGCGGCCCATGTCGGCGGCGCGGAACAGCACCATGGGCATGCCGTTGTCGATACAGGTGATCGGCAGCCCGTCGATCGCGTCGCGCACATTCCCGGTGGGCAGCAACCCCGAACAGACCGAACCGGCGGTATCGAGGAAATTGATGGTGATGGGGGCCGCGCTCCCGGGAACGCCGTCGATCCGGGCCTCGCCGGCATACGCCACATGGCCGCCGGGAGTCCGCACGGTGATGTCGCACTGCATGTCGGTGTTCAGCGTCAATACCCGCAGCGTCGTCGTCTCTCCCCGCGGGGCGACAAGGCCGCGCTCCAGCGCGAAGGGCACCACGGCGGCAAGCATATTGCCGCAATTGGGCGTCGTATCCACCGTATCGCGGTCAGGCTGGAGCTGAGCGAAGAGAAAATCGAGATCGACGCCGGCAACGGCGCTGCGGCGCACGATGCCGACCTTGCTGGTCAGCGGATGGGCGCCGCCGAGGCCGTCGATCTGCCGCTTGTCCGGCGATCCCATGATCGCGAGCAGGACCCGGTCGCGCAATGCCGTGTCGCCTGGCAAATCGGCTTCAAGGAAAAACGGCCCTCGCGACGTGCCGCCACGCATGAACAGGCAGGGGATCGGGGTTTGCATCGCAAGGCTCCAGACGTTCGGCTCGGCCATCTTGGCAAATTCACCATGCCGGCGTTAGTCCCCCACCGGCACTAACAGCTATCCCGTTCTGCTATGGGCGGAGCCGGCACCATCGTCGATCGCCGCGACGAGGTCGCGCAGCAGGCGGGTGGCCCGCCGCCCCAGCGGCGTGATCGGCTTCTGCGCCGATTGAGCCAGGAACAGGGTGCTGATCAGGCCGGGTTCGGCCAGCGGGCGATGGCTGAAGGCCTCGGGCCGGCCCGAGGCGGCCAGGGCGGTCTCGGTCAGCACGGCATGGCCGTACCCGGCCATGACCAGATCGAGAATGGACGGCACGCTTGAGACCTCCAGCACCACATTGAGCTTGAGATCGGAAAAGGCCGCCTGGGTTTCCAGCAGCTTGCGCATGGCATGGGTGCGCTCGGGCAGGATCAGCGGATAACCGACCAGTTCGGCCAGGGGCAACGGCGCCGTTCCGCCCCCCTCGGAGGCCGCCGGACCGATCAGCCCCAAGGCCTCGTCCAGGACCGGGGTCACCTCGATGGCGGGATTGGGTTCGGGATTGTGAACCAGGCCGAGATCGACCCGGCCGGTGGCGATCCATTCCGTCAGGTGGGTCGACAGCCCCTCGACGATGGCCAGCCGCGCCTTGGGCAGGGTGCGGCGGAAGCCCTCCACCAGCGGCAGGGTCAGCCGCCGGCCGATGCTGGGCGGCAGGCCGATGACGATGCGCCCGGCCGGTTCGTCGCGGGTCAGTTCGATGTCGTCGGTGGCCCGCGCCACCAGTTGCAGGATGCCGACGCTGTGGTCGAACAGGCGCTGTCCGACCTCGGTCAGGACCACGCCGCGGCCGGTGCGCGTCAGCAGATTGACCCGCAAGTCGGTCTCGAGCAGCCGCACCTGCCGCGACAAGGCCGGCTGGGCGATGTTGATGATCATGGCCGCCTTGCTGAAACTGCCCAGTTCGGCGACGCGGACGAAATATTCGAGTTGCTTGAGGTTCATCTCGCCACCACGGATGAGGCTGTTGACCGCCCATGATGGCACGAGTGATTCCCGCCAACGACTGTATTTCGGAGCGCGAAAGCGCGGTTGCAGAGTCCAGTCGGAGACGGATGGCCCGATCAGCCGGGGGCAAGGGGGCACTGACACCGCCGGCCATGCCGTCATCATTGGGTTGGCCGTCCTGTCCCCCATGATCAGACCGAAAGCCCCATCGGGGGAAACTCGCAATCCCACCAGATCGGAAGCCCGCTGAGATTTTTCCGGGAGAATATCGGGGCAGGCAAAGGAAAACCCCCGCCAGTGTCCTGACGGGGGCCTTGCCGACGAGTCCACCATCCCGTTGCCGGGCGGGTGGAACCGGTGATCAGACGCTGTAGTACATCTGGAACTCGACCGGATGCGGGGTATGCTCGAACCGGTAGACTTCCTCGTATTTCAGCTCGATATAGCTCTCGATGAAGTCCTTGGAGAACACATCGCCCTTGCACAGGAAATCGCTATTGGCGCGCAGGGATTCCAGGGCCTCGCGCAGGCTGCCGCAGACGGTCGGCACCAGGGCCAGCTCTTCCGGGGGCAGGTCGTACAGGTTCTTGTCCATGGGATCGCCGGGGTGGATCTTGTTGGCGATACCGTCGAGGCCGGCCATCAGCATGGCCGAGAAGGCCAGGTAGGGGTTCGCGCCCGGATCGGGGAAGCGGACCTCGACGCGCTTGCCCTTCGGCGAGGCCGAATAGGGGATACGGCAGGAGGCGGAGCGGTTGCGGGCCGAATAGGCCAGCAGAACCGGAGCCTCGAAGCCGGGGATCAGGCGCTTGTAGCTGTTGGTCAGCGGGTTGGTGAAGGCGTTGATCGCCTTGGCGTGCTTGATGATGCCGCCGATGTAGTAGAGCGCGATGTCGCTGAGGTCGGCATAGCCCGAACCGGCGAACAGCGGCTTGCCGGCCTTCCAGATGGACTGGTGGACGTGCATGCCCGAACCGTTATCGCCGAAGATCGGCTTCGGCATGAAGGTCGCGGTCTTGCCATAGGAGGCGGCGACGTTGTGGACCACGTATTTGTAGGTCTGGATCCAGTCGGCGGCCTGCACCAGGCTGCCGAACTTCATGCCCAGCTCGTGCTGCGACGAGGCCACTTCGTGGTGATGCTTTTCGATGGGCAGGCCCATCTCGCCCATGACGGTCAGCATCTCGGCACGCATGTCGACCGAGCCGTCCACCGGCGGAACCGGGAAATAGCCGCCCTTGACGCCGGGACGGTGACCCAGATTGCCTTCGGCGAACTCCTTGCCCGACGACTCGACGCCGTCCTCGGAATTCAGCTCGTAGTAACCCTTGTTCATGCCGACGGAGAACTTGACGTCGTCGAACACGAAGAACTCGGCCTCGGGGCCGAAATAGGTGGCGTCGCCCACGCCCGACGACTTGACGAACGCCTCGGCGCGCTTGGCGATGGAGCGCGGGTCGCGGTCGTAGAGCTGGCCGGTGGAGGGCTCGACGATATCACAGTTGATGATCAGCTGCGGCTGGGCGGCGAACGGATCCATCACCGCCGACGCATTGTCGGGCTTCAGGATCATGTCGGACTCGTTGATGCTCTTCCAGCCGGCGATCGACGACCCGTCGAACATGATGCCTTCGTTCAGCATCTCGGCGTCCACGGTGGAGACGTGCTGAGCGGTATGCTGCCACTTGCCCCGGGGGTCGGTGAAACGGAAATCGACGTACTTGACGTCGTTTTCCTTGATCATTTCGAGGACCTTCTTGACATCGTCAGACATGGTCACATTCCTGATAGTTGTGAGTGTGATAAATGGAGTTTTGAAGCCGAATCGACCTCAGATGGCGTCGTTGCCGCGCTCGCCGGTTCGGATGCGGATGGCTTCCTCGACCGTCGAGATGAAGATCTTGCCATCGCCGATGCGGCCCGTATGGGCGGCCTGCTGGATGGCCTCGACGGCGCGCTCCACCAGAGCATCGTCGATGATCAGCTCGATCTTCACCTTGGGCAGGAAATCCACCACATACTCGGCGCCGCGATAAAGCTCGGTATGCCCCTTCTGCCGTCCGAAGCCCTTGGCCTCGATTACGGTCAGTCCCTGCAATCCCACCTCGTGAAGGGCTTCCTTCACCTCGTCGAGCTTGAAGGGTTTGATGATCGCTTCGATCTTCTTCATGAATCCGCCGTCGATAGGAGTGACACTGAACCCGCGTCAAACGCGCAACTCATTTAGCATGCATTGTGCCAGTTTCGCCACCCGGAAAACGTCGGGGATTCGCGCGATCGCCCCCTGGGCCATGCCCTATTTTCAGGCATTTACGCTCATTTCTTGGGCAGAAACCGGGCGTGGCGCCATTTCCTGTTGCCACCGGGAGATTCACCTGGAACCATGGGTTCCGCATGATGCGATCGCAGATCTTCCGGAGGCTCCCTTGACCGCAAAATCCCCTTCCCTGCCACGGGCCTGCGCCATCGTCGGTCCGTTCGCCAGCGGTAAAACCAGCCTGCTCGAAGCTCTGCTGCTGGCCTGCGGCGCCATCGGCCGCCAGGGCAGGGTCAAGGACGGCTCCACCGTGGGCGATGCCAGTCCCGAAGCCCGCGCCCGCCTCATGAGCGTCGAACCCAACATCGCCTCGGCCGAGTATCTGGGCGAGCGCTGGAGCTTCATCGACTGTCCCGGCTCGGTGGAATTCCAGCAGGACAGCTACAACGCCTTGATGGCGGTGGACGCCGCCCTGGTGGTGTGCGAGCCGGACCCGGCACGGGCGGTGATGGTGGCGCCGATCCTGAAATTCCTGGACGAGCGCAAGATCCCCCACCTGTTGTTCGTCAACAAGATCGACGCCGCCGGCACCCGCCTGCGCGAGACCCTGGAGGCGCTGCAGGCGGTCTCGGACCGGCCGCTGGTCATGCGCGAGATTCCCATCCGTGACGGCGACACGGTCACCGGCTATATCGATCTGGTCAGCGAACGGGCCTATGGCTACCGCCCCGGCCAGACCTCGCAGGTGATCAAGATCCCCGAGGCGCTGAAGACCGAGGAGGCCAAGGCCCGCCAGGAATTGCTGGAGCATCTCGCCGATTTCGACGATCACCTGATGGAAGAACTGCTGGAAGACATCCAGCCGCCGTCCGACGAGATCTATCAGGACCTCAGCCGTGACCTGACCGAGGATCTGATCGTGCCGGTATTCTTCGGTTCGGCCGAGAACGACGGCGGCATCCATCGCCTGCTCAAGGCCTTGCGCCACGACGTGCCCGACCCCGTTCTCTCCGGCCGCCGCCTCGGCGTCGCCGCCGAGGGCGGGCCGCTGGCCCAGGTGTTCAAGACCGTGCATGCCGCCCATACCGGCAAGATGAGCTTCGTGCGGGTCTGGCGCGGCGAGTTCACCGATAACCAGGTGGTGGACGGCAGCCGCATCGGCGGCCTTTACGCCATGACCGGCGGCACCGCCGTCAAGACCGCCAAGGCCGGTCCCGGCGATCTGGTGGCGTTCGGCCGCCTCGACTCCGTCGCCACCGGCGCGGTGCTGGGTTCGGCCGAGGCCGGGCTGGCCCCCTGGCCGGAACCGTTGACGCCGCTGTTCGCCTTTGCCCTGGCGGCGGAGAAGAAGGGCGACGACGTCAAGCTGACCGGCGCCCTGGCCAAGCTGTCGGAGGAGGACCCGTCCCTGTCGCTGGAACACGGCGAGTTCGGCGAACTGGTGCTGCGCGGCCAGGGCGAGATCCATCTGCAGGTGGCCATCGACCGGCTGAAAAGCCGCTTCAACATGCAGGTCGTCACCAGGAAGCCGACGGTCCCCTACAAGGAGACCATCCGCAAGCCGGTCTCGGTGCATGGCCGCCACAAGAAGCAGTCGGGCGGCCACGGCCAGTTCGGCGACGTCCATCTGGAGATCGCGCCGCTGCCGCGCGGCCAGGGCTTCCACTTCGTCGACAAGATCGTCGGCGGGGTGGTGCCGCGCCAATATATTCCCTCGGTGGAACACGGCGTCGCCGAGTTCCTGCACCAGGGGCCGTTCGGTTTCCCGGTGGTGGATCTGTCGGTCTCCCTGACCAATGGCAGCTACCACGCGGTGGACAGTTCGGACATGGCGTTCAAGACCGCGGCGCGCATCGCCATGACCGAGGGCATGCCCCAATGCGATCCGGTGCTGCTGGAGCCGATCCTGCTGGTGGAAATCTCGGTTCCCAACGACTTCACCGCCAAGGCCCAGCGCATCGTGTCGGGCCGGCGCGGCCAGATTCTCGGCTTCGACGCCAAGCCGGGCTGGCTGGGCTGGGATACGGTCAGCGCCTATCTGCCCCAGGCGGAAATGGACGACCTCATCGTCGAGCTGCGCTCGCTGACCATGGGGGTTGGCACCTTCTCGTGGACCTTCGACCATCTGCAGGAACTGGTCGGCCGAGTCGCCGACAAGGTGGTGGAGATCCGAAAGGAAGCCCTGGCAAACGCCTAGAGCATGATGCGAACAGGTCGCATCATGCTCTATCCATTTTGTATGCCCCTCGCCGGGCGCAAACCTCCGGTTTGCTTGGCCTCGGCCTCAACGGCCTCTGTCGCGGGATGAGTCGACTTGAAAGCATCCCGCTCCAGATGTGGAGTCGCAAGACGTTGTCACCGGTCAGCCCGAGGCGGCCGAGGTTATCCCGGCACCCGGTCGAGGGCGTAGAACCACACCGGCTCGATTCGGCCCTTGACCGACTCCCGATGCAGTGCCGCTTCGGGCAGAACCAAGCCGGCGGCATCGGCGGCGGCGCGCGACAGCACCAGCGGGCAGCCGTAATCCTTGGTCAACCCCTCCAGGCGAGCGGTCGTATTCACCGTGTCGCCGATGGCGCTGATGATCTGCGATCCCGGCGGCCCCATGGATCCGACAATGGCCTCGCCGAAATGGATCCCGATCCCCATGCGCAGCGGCACCTCCAACTCCAGCGCCAGATCGTGGTTGAGTCGCTCCATCCGGGTCATCATCTCGCGCGCTCCGGCCAGGGCATCGGCCACCGCTCCGGCGGTATCGTGGCCCCTGAGGCCGTAGAGGGCCATCAGTCCATCACCGGTGAAGTTGGAATAATGGCCGCCGGTGGCCAGCAGCGCCGCCGTCATCTGCTGGAAGAAGCGGTGCAGGATGAACAGCATGTCATAGGGCAGCTTGGCCTCGCCCAGGGTGGTCGAGCCGCGCAGATCGACGAACACCACAACCACCTCACGCTCGCGCCCATCCATGCCGCCGTGAAGATTGCCGTCGGCGGCTCTGGCGTCGGCCGGGAGCAACGGCAGGATGGCAACGTCGGCGGTGGGGCGAAGCTGACAGGCCAGACGCACCCTCGCCGACGCCTCGATGCGGGCCAACGCCTCCGCTTCGGCCGGGGCCGGCGGCGGAAGATGCTCGGCCCCGGCCAGGATGCGGACCCGGCAGGTGGTGCAGCGCGCCCGGCCGCCGCAGACCGAGGCATGGGGAATGCCGTGGTCGCGCAAGGTCTCCAGGATGGTGGCGCCGGGCATCATCCGCAGGGTCTGGCCGTTGGAATGGGTCAGCAGCGGCCGGAACGATCGCGTCCATCGCCGGATCTGGCGGGCCACGAACGGCAACCCGATCAATCCACCGTGCAGGGCGATCCCCACCAGGATCAGCCAGGTCACGTCGGCGGGTGTGGTCGGACCGAAGCGCGCCTCGGCCAGGACGGCGCGGACCCAGCCGGGGGAGGTGGCGGCCCGCGTCACATGGCTGCCGGCGGCGATCCAACCCGACACGGCGAGGGTGGGAATCACCACGGCCACCGCCTGCAGCCATGGCCGGAGCGCCGGATAGCGCCGCCCGCCGTTCAGGCGCAGATGCAACCCGACGCAGGCATGTCCCCACACCACCAGCACCAGGACGGCCTGAACCACCCCCTTCCACGGGCTGAGAACCCACTGCACCAGCAGAACCGAGGGATAGCCGGGCTTGATCCCCAACACCTCCGCACCCAGCCGGGTTCCACTGAGATGAACCAGCATCAGGACGGGAATCAAAAGTCCAAGCCCAAGTTGCCACGCCTCGGTGACCGGCATGCGCAGGCTGCGCCGCCGATAGATCGACCACAGGGCATTGCCGTAATGGGTCGATCCGGCCAGCAGCAGCAGGGCCGTGCCCGGCCGGCCCTCCCAGGGGTCCATCAGCACGGCATGACCGGCGATGGCGGCGTCCAGCGAAACCAGCGCCAGGGCGTGATTGGCCAGATGGCAGATCACGAAGGCGAGGATGACCAGCGCGCTGGCAAACCGAAGATTGGCCCGTAATCCCCGCAAGACCATTCCATTCTCCCGCGTCGCCGCCATCTTCGGTCCGCCATCGCCAAGGCCGCAAGGGGATTGTTCAGGGGAATCGCTCGAACAATCATGGAACCCGTTGATCCGTTGCGGTGATGACGGTTTGGAGGAAGTCGGGTGACCATCCTGCGGCCTTCCTGGTGCCCTTGAGGCTGTT
>Ga0316222_1001806_pt1 | contig 24616 bp, 22 predicted proteins | sample TBH18011metaG_FD_206008 | JGI IMG/M metagenome (GOLD analysis project Ga0316222, IMG submission 206008) | Freshwater microbial communities from Trout Bog Lake, Wisconsin, USA - TBH18011 | ecosystem: Environmental > Aquatic > Freshwater > Lake > Hypolimnion/Profundal zone | place: USA: Wisconsin... | reverse complement strand
CATCGTGACCGATGACATTACAATTTAACCGCGTAACACCATTTTAGACGCATCGGTCACGATCACCAGAATCGTCGGTCACGTTCACCAGAATACGCATTCTTTAATCTTCACGCGCAGTGCGTCGAAGAACACCACCGGATACATCGGTTCCAATGGCCTGGTTTGCCATGACTTGACCTCGTCCATGACCGCATCGGTAACGCTGCTGATGAACTCTTCGCTTACTTCAACTCCATACATTTCCAACAAATAGCCTTGCACCTCCCGCATGGTCATGCCGCGGGCATACATGGCGATGATCTTCTCATCAAAGCCAGTGAAGCGTCTTTCGTGTTTGGGGATCAGAACAGGGTTGAAGTTACCCTGACGATCACCTGGAATGTCGATGGACAGTGGACCATCGTCGGTCAGAATGGTTTTGCTGCTTTTGCCGTTGCGATGGTTGGTGGCATCAGCTGGCTTGGGTTCGCCTTGCGCGTAGCCTAAGTGATGGCTCATTTCTGCGCCCAGCGCTCGTTCAATGATCGCCTTTTTGAACTTACGGGTCGCAGCCTCTACCGCTTCGGCTGTCATTGGCCCAGTGACGAACTGTTCCAAAAGTTCATTCGGAATGTCTGGCAGATTAGGCTCTGCCAATGCCTTGTTTTGCTTGAAAGACATATTTCGCTCCTTTCAACTACTCGGATAATATGCCTCAAACACAAAATTTATGACAGGCTCACCCGGTCTGAAGTGCGGAATTGTTAGATCAAATTCAGTTGTTCAATGTGGTGATTTTATCGTGCCACGCCTCCTTAGGCTTCTTCCGGTTTGAATCAATCAAGGCTTCGACACCGCCGATTCTCTTGCAGATTGATAGCGGTAAAACGTGTCCCTGGAAAAACCCATCACCTTGCAGGCTCTGGACACGTTACCTAATTCGGCAGCAAGGTTGAGCAGGCCAACCTTGTGTTAAATGATGTTTTGAGAAATACTGTTCATGAGATTACTCATAGGCACTTTCGTGCTGGTTTAATAAAGATTCGCACCTCTATCAAACCGGGTAGTCTCTCCTTTTGCAAGGCCCAACTGTCAGATCAAATCGAAACTAATACAGTTTAAACCTGCTTGCCTTCACCACCTAAAGCTGCGACCAAATCTGAAAATAACTGATTCAATTCTCCGCACATCAAGGCGAAATCTCCATCCAGTTTTTCATCTTCGTGATGCGCATCGGCCTGTTCTGTTAATACATCTAAAGCCTGAACGCGTTTCAGGGTTAAGTTCTCAGTCAATATAAATGAAATTTTATCCGACCAGGTTAAGGCAAGTTTGGTACATTGCTTTCCTGATGCGATATGACTGGCTATTTCCTTGGGATCCAACGCATGCCGGACATACCGCACTGTAGCTTTTGATTCAGCCTTGGAGCGCAATTCTGTATCCTGATCTATCGTAAATCCGGTGGGCGCTTCATTGCCGGCTAACCAGTCGGTCATGGCGGCAATTGGTGATAGATTTACGCGTAACATTTCAAGCGGCAATTTGTCTACGCATTTCAGAAGTATTTTCAACACTTCATCAGACTTTGCCGGGCTTGCTGCGTCAACAACCAGCCAACCATGTACAGGATCGATCCAAACTGATGTTGAGCGTTGTATGCTGAATGCGCGTGGAAGTAATTCTTCGCTAACTTGTTCTTTGATTTCTTTCATGAGTTTGCGGCCAGGTTTGAAGCCCTGCTGCTCTTCAATTTCAAGTGCGCGAGCTTTGGTAACCTGATTAATCACACTGTTCGGCAGAAGTTTGCGTTCCGTAGCCAATTGCAGTAATAACTGACGGTTAACGATGTGAACCAGTTCGCCACCGCTGCGTGGCGCAACCCATCCCTGACTTTGCATTTCTGATTTGCTGCAGGTCTGAAAGGACTGCGTGGCGAGTTGAGTGATGAATTGATTAAGATCGAAATTCCATGGAGCGGGGAGACGATAGATTTGCAGGTTCTTGAACCACATAGATTAGCCAGTTAAAAAGTCGACTATTCTACACGCCAATCCCATAAATAACTGTTGCTATCAAACACGCCACTACACAGTATAATGCTGGCTACTTTTGTATTGGAATCATCATGCTCTCTCAACAAAAACAACATATCCTTTCGCGTATTAATAATGCAATCACCCCTATCTTGAGTCTTGCTGACTCAAGTTTTCAGACGGTCCCAATTGCCACTTTGGAACGTCCACGAGATGCCGCGCATGGCGATATCGCTTGTAATATCGCCATGCAAATAGCCAAGCAATTGAAAAAGAACCCGCGCGAACTGGCACAGCTGATAGTGGCAAATTTGTTGGCACAGGACGACGACGTGATCGCCGGTGCCGAAATTGCAGGCCCAGGGTTTATTAATATACGAATCAGGGACAGTGCAAAGCAGGCCGTTATCAGAACAATTTTGCAGCAGGGTGCCGATTTTGGCAAAAGCAGTCGCGGTGCAAATACGCCTGTTGTGGTTGAATTTGTCTCGGCAAATCCGACAGGCCCATTGCATGTCGGGCATGGTAGGCAAGCCGCGCTGGGAGATGCAATATCTTCGTTGATGTCTGCGCAGGGTTTTGCGGTAACACGCGAGTTTTACTATAACGATGCAGGTGTTCAGATCGGTAACCTGGCGCTATCAGTTCAGGCGAGGGCACGTGGCCTGCAGCCTGGTGAGCCTGGTTGGCCGGAATCTGCATATAACGGCGATTACATCAAAGAAATTGCGGATGATTTTTTGGCCAAAAAGACAGTGGCATCGACCGATGGTGATGCTGCACCAATTGCGGTAACAGCAAGTGGCAATGTTGAAGATATAGAATCTATTCGGCATTTCAGCGTCTGCTACCTTCGCCGTGAGCAGGACATCGATTTACAGGCCTTCGGTGTGCGTTTTGATCACTATTTCCTGGAATCCTCCCTGTACACTGATGGCAAGGTTGCCGCCACAGTCAGCGCCCTGCAGGCTTCCGGAAAAACGTACGAGCATGATGGCGCGTTGTGGTTACGGAGTACCGATTATGGCGATGATAAAGACCGGGTCATGAAAAAATCCGATGGCACATTTACTTATTTTGTGCCGGACGTTGCCTACCACCTGAACAAGTGGCAGCGTGGGTATAAAAAAGCTGTAAATATTCAGGGCAGTGATCACCATGGCACCATAGCCCGAGTCAGGGCAGGGCTTCAGGCAGTTGACATGGGCATACCACAGGGTTACCCCGACTATGTTTTGCACAAGATGGTAACCGTCATGAAAGATGGCGCTGAAGTTAAATTGTCGAAACGTGCAGGGTCATATGTCACTTTGCGCGATTTGATCGAATGGTCTGGCAATGGGGATATTGCAACTGGTCGTGATGCGGTGAGGTTTTTTCTGATTTCCCGCAAGGCGGATACTGAATTTGTTTTTGATGTTGATGTGGCTCTGGAGCGCTCTGATGAAAATCCAGTTTACTATGTACAGTATGCGAACGCCCGAATCTGTTCTGTGTTGGACAAGGTGGGCCAAGATTTGGTAGCCGAGGTGCTTACGCAAATGGACAATTTGGATCTGTCATTGCTCAGCGCGCCCCGTGAATCCAGTCTGATGGCAAAATTGGCTGAATTTCCGGAGAGTCTGGAACGCGCATTAGATGAACTCGGACCGCATCAAGTGGCATTTTATTTGCGTGAACTGGCTGGCGAAATGCATAGTTATTACAATGCCGAGAGGGTGCTGGTTGAGGATGTTCCATTGAAAAAAGCCAGGGTTGCTTTGTTGCTGGCGACAAGACAGGTGTTACAGAATGGCTTAACTTTGATCGGTGTGAGTGCGCCAGAAAAAATGTAAAAATCGGTTATTGAAATACTACACAGTAATGATGCTGGAGGCATATGAACAGTAATGCGCTTAATTGGAAACGTGGACAGAGCGGCGGCACAATTCTTGGAATTATCATCGGACTGGTAATTGGATTGTCGATTGCCGTGGTAGTGGCTGTGATGATTACTAAATCGTCGACACCGTTTACCAACAAGTTGGGTATTAACAAAAACAGTGACGCACCGTCCATACAATTGACAGACCCGAATAAGCCGTTGTATGGCAATTCGGCAAAAGAAATTATGGCAAACGCGAATAAACAGTCAGATAACGGAAATGCGACCGCAGATTCCGTCAAATCCGCAAGCCCGGCCACCAATTCCGCGATTGCAGCACCTGCGGTGCGCTTGCCTGACGTTGTGAAACAGGACCAAAAGGAGGATCTTAAAACGGTAAAGCTGCTGGATACGACGGCAAAGAAAAATGACCCTGATGAAAAAGCGGCGAGTTATTATCTTCAAGTTGGTGCTTATCGTGATTCTTTAGATGCTGAAAGCACAAGGGCCAAGCTGGCACTGATGGGCGTTGAATCGCGTATTTCCACTACCGATACGGATGGCCTCTATCGGGTTCGTATCGGACCATTTGATCAAACCGAAAGCATGAATCGCATGCGCGCCAAATTATCTGAAAACAGTATCGATGTAGCAGTTATTAAAACTCCCAAATAAAGGTTATTGAAAATGTATTCAATTAGAAAAATACTGGCAGTACTGACATTAGGACTGATTTCTTTAGGCGCACTTGCCAGTGTCACCGTTCCGGAAAATGGCAAAGAATTTCAGGTTCTGGCGCAACCACAACAAACCGATTCTCCGGGAAAAATCGAAGTCACGGAATTCTTTTTTTACAGCTGTCCTCATTGTAATGTTTTGGATCCGTTCCTTACCGAATGGATAAAGAAGCAGGGAAGTGTCATTTCATTCAAGCGGGTACCTGTTGATTTCGGGCAGGGACAGCAACCATTGCAGCGCATGTTTTATACGTTGGAAGCGATGGATAAGGAAGAAGAATTACATGCACGTATTTTTCACGCGATTCATGTTGAGCATCAATTTTTACGCAATGATCAGGACTTGCTGAACTTTGTCGTAAAAAATGGGGTCGATAAAACGAAATATCTGGACATTTCAAAATCGTTTGCAATTGAATCCAAAATGCGCCGTGCGCAGGCATTACAGGCGGCATATAAAATAGATGGCGTTCCAACCCTGTTTGTGGATGGCCATTATATGACTTCGCCAAGTGTGGTTATGAACGCTAATCCAGGAATGTCTGAACTGGATGGTTCGAAGAGTGTATTGCAGGTTTTGGATGTCTTGGTACAGAAGGCCCAGAAGGATCATGGGATGAAAAAGTGAACCCTGTAAAAAAATCCGCCAGACGGCGGATTTTTTTGAGTGGATCAAATCAGTTGTCAATCAGCTTTTTTTGACGCAATCAAATGTTCCAGCTTCACCGTATCTGCACAAAACTGGCGTATCCCTTCGGCCAGTTTTTCCGATGCCATTGCATCATTATTAACCGCAAGTCGGAAACTGGATTGATTTAACTGCAGTTTTTGTAAATCGGATGCCAGTGCTGATTCCAGGTTTAACCTGGTTGGTACGGGCGTACTGGACTCAATCAGTTTTTGCAGCAGGTCAGGGCTGATGGTGAGTAAATCACATCCTGCCAATTCCAGAATCTGACCGGTATTTCTGAAGCTTGCTCCCATGATTTCGGTTTTGAATCCAAATTTACGATAGTAGTTATAAATCTGCTTTACTGACAAGACGCCAGGATCAGTTTCAGATGTGTATTCCTGACCGGTATTTTTTTTGAACCAGTCATAAATTCTTCCGACAAACGGAGAAATAAGTTGGACACCCGCTTCGGCGCAGGCCGCGGCCTGTTCCAGTGAAAATAGCAGAGTCATATTGCAATGGATGCCGTCTTTTTCCAGAATGGCTGCAGCCTGTATGCCTTCCCATGTCGAAGCGATCTTTATTAACACTCTGTCGCGAGAAATTCCTGCCGCTTCATAAAGCGCAATCAGGTGACGTCCTTTGGCAATAGTGGCAGCTGTGTCAAATGAAAGATGGGCATCGGTTTCTGTTGATACCCTGCCAGGTATGATAGATAGAATCTGTAAGCCAAATGCGATCAGAATATGATCAATTATTTCACTTGGGCTGGCGTGTGGATGATCCTGCACGGCTTTTGTTAAGAGGGGAAGGTATTCAGGTTTTTGAACCGCTTTCAAGATCAAGGATGGATTGGTTGTCGCATCCTGCGGCGAAAAAACTTTCATAGATTGAAAATCGCCGGTATCGGCAACAACCTTAGTAACTTTTTTAAGCTGTTCTAATTGATTCATGATTTTTCTGCAAATGAATTGTTGGAAATGAAATTCAGAGTGTGACGATAACACGGGCTGTGCTGATCGGTTTGACTAATTCTCCGATCACGCAGGCAGATTGGAAACCTGCTTGATGAAACACTGTCAAGACTTCGGCGACGGCTTCAGGTCGTACGGAAACCAATAATCCTCCGGACGTTTGCGGGTCGCACAATATGTGCTGATGTGGCAGGCTGAGTTCACTATGCAGACTGACTTCATTGCCATACGCCGCCCAATTACGATCTGACGCACCGGTAATACATCCTTGTTCAGCCAGAGCAGCAACCTGATCCAACAGTGGGATAGCAGACATCGATAATTCGGCAGTCAGGTTGGAAGCGCGTGCCACTTCGAGCAGATGGCCAAGCAACCCAAATCCAGTCACATCAGTTACTGCGCCAATTCCGGACATATCGGCCAGTACAGCTCCAGGTTTATTCAGTTGTGTGGTGGTAGTGATCATGGTGGCATAGCCGGCTTCATTTAATCGTCCCTTTTTCAAAGCCGCAGACAGAATTCCGACACCCAGTCCCTTGCCTAAAATCAGCCGATCCCCTGCCAGCGCATCACCATTGCGTTTAACTTTGGACGGATGCACCAGTCCCAGCACCACCAACCCATAGATGGGTTCGACCGAGTCAATAGTGTGCCCGCCTGCTATTGGGATGCCTGCCTGTGCGCACATTGATTCTCCCCCTTTCAATACTTGCGCAATAACATCTAAAGGCAATTGATTGATTGGCATACCAACCAGCGCCAGCGCCATGATGGGTGTGCCCCCCATGGCGTAAACATCCGAAATGGCATTGGTCGCGGCGATGCGGCCAAAATCAAATGGATCGTCCACAATAGGCATAAAAAAATCGGTAGTAGCGATCAGCGCCTGCTCTTCATTGAGTTTGTAGACGGCGGCATCATCGGAGTTTTCAATGCCGACCATCAATTGCGGGGGTATGGGAAAGCCGCTTGAGTTTTTTAAAATTTCAGCTAAAACTCCCGGAGCGATTTTGCAGCCACAACCTCCCCCATGAGAAAATGAAGTTAATTTGATTGGAGTTGTCATTTTGAAGGTTATCGGTGAGTGAGTCGGTATTTTAGTCATTAACCTGAATGTATTCAGTAAATATTCTCAACTCCGTGCAGTTAACTTGATTTTCTGGTGAAATTTTCATTTGCGTGGGCAATAAAAAAAGCGACTGCATGCAGTCGCTTTTGATTGTGACTCGAATCGGTTAGACGATCAGCGGTCACCAAACGAACGGCGTCCTTCGGATGAGCGATTACCTTTGTAACCGCCAGCCTCTTTATTGAACCCGCCTTCTCTTGCCGGAGTTGTGTTTGGCTTGCTGAAAGTACGCTGTGCAGGTTTGTTGTTGCCAGCGTATCCAGTGCCTGAACCGCTGCGGCTATTCGTGCGGCCGTCACCAGGTTTCCATCCGCCGGGTTTTGCGGACGAACGTGGCGCAGCGCTGCGTTTGGCTTCAAAGCCGACAACAACTTCGACAGGGATCAGTTGTTTGGTAAAACGTTCAATGCGTTTAACATTCATGCTTTCAGCATGATTAACCAGTGAGATCGCTACGCCATTGCGCCCAGCGCGGCCGGTACGACCGATGCGATGTACGTAATCTTCGGGGAATTTAGGTAAGTCGTAGTTGAATACGTGAGTAATTGCGGGAACGTCGATACCGCGTGCGGCAACGTCTGTTGCAACCAAAACGCGCACTTGACCACGGCGCAAACCATCTAATGTCCGGTTACGCGCTCCTTGGTGCATGTCGCCATGCAGCGCTGCGGCTGCAAAGCCGGCAATATTCAAACGATCCGCAATCGTGTCAGCATCTCGTTTTGTAGCTGTAAAAATGACGGCCTGATCCAGAGTTTCATCGCGCAATAAATGATCCAGCAAGCGGTTTTTATGTGACATATCGTCCACAAAGTGTACGCGTTGGGTAATATTTTCATGCTTGGCTGTTGAGCCTGCGATTTGAATAATCATCGGATTATTCGTGATGCGACGTGCCATGTTTCCGACGACGCCATCCAGAGTCGCTGAGAACAGCATGGTTTGACGATTGGTTGGTGTGGCTGCAACGATTTTTTCGATATCTTCGATGAAACCCATGTCCAACATGCGGTCGGCTTCATCCAGTACCAAAATTTCCAGTTCGGAAAAATCGATTTTTCCGGAGTCCATATGATCAATCAGGCGACCGGGAGTCGCGACCAAGATTTCAGGATTTTTAGACAGTAATTGCATTTGTTTGGGATAAGGCATGCCACCCAAAATTGACACGGCACGAACACGGCGCATGTAGATGCCATATTTATCGGTCGCAGTGGTTACCTGAAGGGCAAGTTCGCGGGTTGGGGTCAAAACCAGCATTTTAGGTTTTGCTGCCTGAAAACGAGGTCGATCACCGCGGGCACGTGCTGCCTGGCGCTCCTGATTGGATGTTTTTCCGGCGTCGATTGTTGGTTCGATGCTGCCGAATTTATGCAGAGCGGGCAACATGAATGCTGCGGTTTTGCCAGAACCAGTCTGGGAAGAAACCAATAAATCACGTCCTGCGATGGCCGCAGGCACGGCTTGTTGTTGCACCGGAGTTGGCACAGTGTAGCCGGCTTCAGTCAAAGCTTTTAATAACGAGGCGTGTAAACCAATTTGTTCAAATGTCATTCTTATTCTTTCGTAAGTTTCGTACCAGAAAATAAAGGTACTAATGCAGCACACAGAGGTGTGTTGCGCAGCAGCGCCAACCAAACGAAATAATTAAAGACAACATGGATCCACGCACGAAATTCGGGTACGCACAATGCGCAACCAATAAATTCGCAAGAGTCTTTAACAATGAAATTTCGGCACAAAAAGCTTTGCGCCGGGACGATGTCTAGTGGTACGACATACAAGGCGGGGGGCTTTTCATTGCGTTGTTCGATTTGAGAACGGTACGCAAGGGTTCGCGATGCTACTTCAATGTTGCCGCTGCTAATAGTCTGCAGCGCGGGGCGAAATATACATTAATTTTGCTGCAACTGCACTATAAATTTTAAAAACATGCAATAAATCGTTGAATTCATTGACTTTGTTTGTTTTTTTGAATCAATTCGCGCCAGTTGTGCCGGTAGTCATATTTTTGTTACCGGCACAAGTTGTTTAATTATTCAGCATTAACGGCGACGTGGGAAAACCCCCCATCGACATACACGATTTCACCGGTAATTCCGCTCGACAGTGGTGAAAGCAGGAAGGCTGCCGCATTGCCTACATCCAGGATAGTTATGTTGCGGCGCAAAGGTGCCATTTGTGCGGCGATTCCCAGCAATTTGCTGAAATCCTTGATGCCCGCGGCTGCCAGAGTTTTAATCGGACCTGCGGAAATGCCATTAACACGTACACCTTCTTTACCCATGGCTTCTGCCAAATACCTGACACTGGCTTCCAGTGATGCTTTTGCCAGTCCCATTGTGTTGTAATTCGGAATGGCACGCATAGCACCGAGGTAACTTAATGTGATCAGCGCCGCATCAGCACTGAGCATGGGGCGTGCAGCCTTGGCCAGGGCAGGAAAGCTGTAGGCAGAGATATCATGAGCAATCCGGAATGATTCGCGGGACAATCCATCCAGGAAGTTGCCGGCGATCGCATCACGCGGTGCAAATCCAATCGCGTGAACCAGACCATCGAGTTTGTCCCATGATTTGCCCAAGTCGGAAAAAACAGCATTGATCTGGTCATCACTGGCGACATCGCAATCAAAAATCAGGTTGCTATCAAATTCGGTGGCAAATTCAGCTGTACGTTCTTTGAATCGTTCCCCAACATAAGTGAACGCCAATTCTGCGCCTTCCCGCTTGCAGGCCTGAGCGATGCCGTAAGCGATGGAGCGGTTAGACAGTAAACCGGTGATAAGAATTTTTTTACCTTGCAAAAATGCCATAAGAGACTCCGAGTGCTTGTTTGAACCAATTTGAGGCTGACAAAAATGATGTGTCGCCGAGTTAGAAAGTGTTGTTTTTGATTGTGTACAGATTACCGCGCAGATTGTAGGGCTTTGTAATCCCTTCGGCAACCATTCTGTTCGTTTATGGTTCCAATCAGCCGATCGTCAACAGCGCATGGAAATATTGAAATTTCTGACTCTGTTAGGTTAAAAAAATTCTTTAAATCAATCATTTACGTTTGAAATTGAGCAAATTTTATATTGAGTTAGGTGAACGGACTGCCTATGATGAAATTCCTCAATGCCGTAACCGTGGCATTTGATGGGATCTGGGAAATTCAATCAGGATCGATATGGGATGCCCAAGAATGACCAGAAAATTGATTTCCTTTCCAACTAAGGCAACTGAACATGTGGATTCAGATAAGGATGCGCTGTTTATTGCCGCATAAAATCAGTTTCACTTATCGAGGACTTACCTGTGTCGTTATTGCTGGACAATATGCTTTGATAAATTTGGCTTTGCAGAAGAATTTAATTTTGAGAAATTTGTTTAAAAAAATTTAAGTTTCTTTACAAATAAATGAAATTTTTAAAAAAAATTTCTATAGAAAATTTATTAATTCAGAATTTAATCTTGCTTCTAAATTACCGCGTTGCAACAACAATAAAGATGTCGCCATTAATTGAATTAAATGAATTTTAATATTGACGCTAATGTACCGAAATAGAATGAGGCGGGTATTAATTGTCTGCCCCATGAAAATGTAGTAATTTGTAACCCGCCGAATTATGTTGCGTTGCAATAAAACTGGCGGAGTAAAAATCAATTTGAAATGGTTGGAAATTCAGGAAAAATTGGAATTTGGTAAGTGCTCATGCACTTGACATAGAGCGCATCAAAATGGTTCTATGCGTCTGGATTATTTCGCCATGGACATTTTTGTTTTAAAAATGATTCGTTCAGAATAGAATGGCGGACTTTATTTCAGCGGCTGAGTGATTTAGGGTGTGTAACTAAATCGTCAAATTGGCATTTACCAAAATAAATAAAATTCTTAAAAGAATATTTTTTAGATCTGATTGTGGTTAGAATGCAAGGTTTCAGCGGTAAAAAATAGAATTGAAAAAAGCAGTTATAAGTGCTGCCAATCGGAACGTTGACTGGCAGTAAATATCAAGCAGTATTGGAGGGAAAGTATGGATTTTTCAGAGCAAGGACAGGAAGCCGGCAGCAAGATGACCGGGTTTGCTGTTGTAGTATTGATTCATGCAATACTTATCTACGCGCTTTTGACAGGCCTGGGTAAGAAGATTGTGTCGGTAATTAAAGAGTTACCGATTGAAACCAAAGTCATCGAAGAGGTGAAGCCACCACCACCACCAGACGCGCCGCCGCCGCCACCAAAACTGGCAGCACCACCACCACCGTTTATTCCTCCACCGGAAGTGCAGGTCGCTCAGGCTCCTTCAGCCAACGCGATTACGGCGGTTTCGAATGTTCAGCCGCCGCATCAGGAATTGCATGCAGCACCGGCAGCAAAACCGGTAGCCGGTCCATCGGTAGTCAAGGCAATCGTTGATTTCAGTACCTGTGACAAGCCGGATTATCCGCGCAACTCGCTGCGTAATGAAGAGCAGGGCACCACCAGGTTAATGTTCCTGATCGGCCTTGATGGTAAAGTGGCTGACTCGAAGATTGAAAAATCATCTGGATTCAGAGCCCTGGATGCAGCTGCAAAAAATGCGCTGAGTTTGTGTAAATTCAAACCTGGCACAGTTGATGGAAAACCGCAGCAGTCATGGACTGCCGTGGATTACGTTTGGAAGTTGCCGGATTAATTTACAGGATAAAGTCAGACGACACGAACGATCTGGTATCCACCGGATTTGAATTTAAAATTTTTTAAGGAAGTGAAAAAATGAAAAACCGTATCTCAATCACCTTGACAGCACTTTTCGCGGCAGTGGTCATGTCCGCCAGTGCCGTATGTTTTGCTGCCGATGCCCCGGCTACCGCTCCGGCTACCGCCCCGGCAGCATCTGATGCAGCAGCTCCGGCAGCTGCAGCAGCACCGGCCGATGCAACAGTAGCGCCAGCCTCTGCAGGTCCTGTTGAAACCAAAGAAGTCGTGGACAATCCATATGGTCTGGAAGCAGTGTGGCACGGTGATTTCATTTCCAAAGGCACGCTGATCATTCTGTCGATCATGTCGATGGGCAGCTGGTATATCCTGATCACGAAACTGATTGACCAGTTCAAACTGAACAAGCAGGCAGATGAAGCCAAAAAAACATTCTGGAAATCGTCGACCGTGCAATCCGGTGTGGCCAAGTTAAAAGAAGGCAGCCCGTTCCGCTATATCGCCGAGTCCGGTGTCAAGGCGACTGAACATCAGGATGGTTTGCTGCTGGAAAGAATTGATCTGAACGAATGGATCACCATGTCGATCCAGCGCGCTGTGGAAAAAATCCAAAGCCGTCTGCAGGATGGTCTGGCGTTTCTGGCAACGGTTGGTTCAACAGCACCGTTCATCGGTTTGTTCGGTACCGTCTGGGGTATTTACAATGCGTTGACTGCGATTGGTATTGCAGGTCAGGCATCCATCGATAAAGTAGCCGGCCCGGTTGGTGAAGCGCTGATCATGACTGCGTTCGGTCTGTTCGTTGCGGTTCCAGCGGTTCTGGGTTACAACTTCCTGGTACGTCGCAATAAATCTTCCATGGAAGAAGTGCGCGCATTCAGTGCCGACGTTCATTTGGTCCTGATCAGTGGTGCAATGAGCACTGCAGGTCATGATGTCAAAAAATCTGCTTGATTGCAGCAGCGTTAATTTCAGCAGCGGTTTATTGAGGAGGGCCGGAATATGGCTATGGCAATGGGGAGCCCCGATGGGGGCGGTGAAGATGAAGTCAACAGTACGATCAACACCACGCCTTTAGTGGACGTGATGCTGGTGTTGCTGATCATCTTCCTGATTACGGTGCCGGTAGTAACGCACACGGTTAAGGTGGAATTGCCGAAAGAGCGCAACCAGATTTTCAAGACCCACATTGAAGACGTTGATCTGTCCGTTACCAAGGATGGCGATGTCTATTGGGGTCAAAAGAAACTGGCTGACAATAATGATTTGCTGGATAGACTCAAGGCGGTGTCGGTATTGACGCCACAGCCTGAAGTGCATATCCGGGGCGATCAGAATGCGCGTTATGAATTTGTCGGCAGAGTCATCCTGACCGCGCAGCGTGCCGGGATCGCCAAGGTTGGTTTCGTGGTTACGCCGCCACCCAAAAATTGATGCAATGCGAGCAAAGTCAGAGGAGAAATAATGAGTATGAATTTAAGCTCGGGTAGCGCATCTGGCGATCCCGAAGTAATGATCGAGATGAACATGACGCCGTTGATCGACGTGATGTTGGTATTGATTATTATGTTGATTATCACCATCCCGATTCAGAATCATGCGGTGAACTTGAACATGCCGAACGGCGCACCGCCACCGTCCAATGTGCCACCGACCGTGGTCAACATCGACATCGATTTTGATGGAACGATACTGTGGAACGGCGAAGTTGTGCCCGACTATGCGGTATTGGAAAGCAAACTCAAGGGCGTTGCTTCTGTGCCGGATCAGCCGGAAGTGCATTTGCGTCCCAACAAGCTGGTTGCCTATAAAACGGTGGCCAGTGTGATGGCGGCAGCGCAGAGAAACAATGTAACCAAAATCGGTATGGTTGGTAACGAGCAGTTTGTGGATTAGCACTGCCTCAGGACGTCAAAGTGAAAAGCGACAGATTGATTCTGTCGTTTTTTTTCGCAGCTTGATCAGACATGTTCAACAAAAATTCATAAAGTTAATTTTAATGATTGCCTAATTCTTATTTTTCAATCGTTTCCTTGTCAAATTGGCTCAGCAATTCGCATTTTTATCAAAGATTAGTGAACTATTTTCCTGCCGTGTTGAATTTTCAAACCTATCTGCTAATCTGATTTCGTGCGGTGGAACGACCTGTGTTCAATTTAATGGGATTTTAAACATGTCAGAAATAAGTGATGATGATGAGAGCTGGCTGGAGGAAGAAGCCGTTAGCGTCGATGATCCGTTAAAAAATGACAATAAATGGCGCATCCTCATCGTTGATGATGAGCTCGATGTGCACGCGGTTACCCGCCTGGCGCTGAAAAATATCACTTTTAAAGATCAGGATATTGAAATCATTTCGGCCTATTCGGGGCAGGAAGGTTTCGACATCCTGGCCAGCGATCCCGATATCTGCATGGTGTTGCTCGATGTGGTCATGGAAACCGAAAATGCCGGTCTGGTGCTGGCACAGCGCATTCGGCATGACCTGAAAAATGATCTGGTGCGCATTATTCTGCGTACCGGGCAGCCCGGCCAGGCCCCCGAACAGAAAATCATCGTTGATTACGATATCAATGACTACAAATTAAAAACTGAACTGACCGCGCAAAAGATGTTCACCTGCGTGATTTCTTCACTGCGTGCCTATGAAGGCCTGAAAACCATTGAAGCCAACCGGCGCGGTCTGGACAAGATTCTGCAGGCAGTCAACAACCTGTATCAGCTGGATTCATTAAAAGAGCTGGCCACCGGCGTGCTCACCCAGATCAGCACCATATTGAATTTTGGTACCGAAGGCGTGCTGTGCGTGATGCGCCCGGCCAATGCCATGGAGGAAGCCGCACCCATGGTGATCGCTACCATCGGTCAGTCGGTGACCCTGCAGGAGCAAAAACTGCTGCCGGATTCGCATCCCTGGACACCTTCGATCCTGAAGGTATTCCATGAAAAGAAAAATCTGTTCAGTCCGATGGTGGATGTGTTTTCGATCGTTGCCGCGCATGGTCAGCAGTTTGCCGTGGCGTTCGCGCCGGCGCGGCCCCTGACCCAGCTGGAATGCAATCTGCTCGATATTTTCTGCGACCGGATCGCTGCCGCATTCGACAATCTGGAAATGTTCGAGCTGCTCAAGACTACGCAGGAAGCCACTGTGATTGCGCTGGCCGATCTGGCCGAGTCGCGTGATGCGACGACCGGTGGACATGTGCGCCGTGTATGTCGTCTGACTGAGGCGATTGCCTTCGAGCTGATGGCGCTGGGCAAGCTGCCGAACAATACCCATTCCAATTTTATGGCCTTCGTCGGTATCGCCAGCATTCTGCACGATGTCGGCAAGGTCGGCATTCCCGATGCCATCCTGTTAAAGCCCGGGCAGCATACGCCGGAAGAACGCATCATCATGCAGGGCCATGCCATGATCGGTGAAACCGTACTGGCGCATGCTTCGGCATCGGTGCCGGGCGTGTCCAGTCTGTCGATCGGCGCCGAAATCGCCGGCGGACATCACGAACATTACGACGGCAACGGTTATCCGCGCGGATTAAAGGGAGAGGCGATCCCGCTGTCGGCCCGCATCGTTGCAGTGGTGGACGTGTTTGATGCGCTGCTGCACAGTCGTCCGTATAAAAAGCCCTGGCCTTTGCCTGAGGTGATTGCTTATCTCAACGAGCGCAGTGGTACCCAGTTCGATCCGGATGTGATCAGGGCACTGATGAATTTTCTGGAAGCAGAGAAGCCGGACTGGATTATCGCTGAAGGCCACTGAACCGGTTAAAAGGGTGCTTGGAGCATGGATATCGACTTGCCTGTTGAGATTATGTCTACCCGGGATGCGGCTCACAGTCTTGGGGTCAGTGTCCGCACGGTCCAGCTATGGGTGGAAAAGGGGTCTCTGGAAGCCTGGAAAACCCCGGGCGGACACCGGCGCATTTACCGGCAGTCGGTTGACAGCATGCTGGCTGCGCGTTCACCACGCGACGGCATTGCAGCAAGCAGCGGCGATTTTTTCGAGATTCTGATCTGCGAGCCGGTTACGCCGGTGGCCGGCGAGCTGGAATCCCATCTGAAGGCACTGGGCCCCGAGCTGCGCATACGCACTGCCCATAACGGGTTTGAAGCGCTGATCCGGATCGGGGAGTGCTGTTCGAATCTGTTGCTCACTGACCTGATGGTCGTCAATAGCAACGGCATTCAAATGCTGGACGCCCTGCAAAATACCCCTTTCATGAAAACCATGCAGATCATTGTGGTCACCGACCTGAATGAGGAAACCCTGGAAGGGCTGGGTGGCCTGCATCCCGGTGTCACCAAATTCAGCAAACCGGTGCCGTATGCGCAGTTGCTGCGATTGATCCGTGTTTATATGGATATCAGCAAAACCGTCAAAAATTAATTTGTCTTGCCCGCATGGCACAGTTGAATCTGCGCTGATTCCCGATTTCCACTTGGACTCGGTTCATTCAGTGCCGGCGCAGGAATGCCACTGTCACTGATGCGCGCAACGTCCGGCACATAAGCGCCATTGGTGTCGGATGGTGCCCAATCGTCCGAACTGTCTGTTAAATTGATAAACGATAATTTACTTCCTAACTCTGCTGCACAAGTGCATAATCCACACCAGATCAGCTGAATCACAACCCGAATTCACGAGGCATTCAATGGAAATCAGCTTCCCCAATCTGGTCCTGCCCAAGGTGACGGCCATCGGCACCATATCGTTTCAGACCCTGGTGGACGAGGAATACATCTGGTGTGAAATTTCGTTTGAAGCCCTGCGCGATCACTTCGGCGCACCCTCCATGGAGGGCAATGACCTGCTCCTGACTTTTCACAACTGCAAGCAAGAGATCTATCAGGCTACCAGGGATTATCTGAAGATCAATGGCGGACGGCCTCTGATGCTCATGGCACAGAATTTCGAGTAAGCTTTTGAGTAACCGGTACGTCCAGGACCAGGGCATTGCTTGTAAATATAGCCAGACAGTTATTTAATCCTTTGGCCGTGTTCTGAAAATGGTAGAATTGCGCCTTGGTTTTGCGGCAAGCGCAAAAATTTACACCAGACATTCTGGTCCCCATTCCTGAATTGCCACTGCAGGCGATTCAATCTATTCAAAATTTAACATGTCGATATCTACTACTCTGGAAATAGTTGCCGAGCTGCGTGCCGGGCGCATGGTCATTCTGGTCGATGAAGAAGATCGTGAAAACGAGGGTGATCTGGTCATGGCGGCCGAATTCGTCACGCCGGAAGCGATCAACTTCATGGCCAAATATGGCCGCGGTCTGGTTTGCCTGACCCTGACTGCCGAACGCTGCGAGCAATTGCAGCTGCCGATGATGACGACCCGTAACGGCACATCGTATGGCACCAATTTCACCGTTTCTATCGAAGCCGCTGAAGGCGTCACCACCGGCATTTCCGCCGCGGACCGGGCCCGTACCATACAGGTTGCCGTCAATCCGCAGTGCGGCGCTTCGGACATTGTCCAGCCCGGTCACATTTTCCCGCTGAAAGCGCAAAAGGGCGGGGTGTTGATGCGTGCCGGCCATACCGAAGCTGGCTGTGACTTTGCCGAACTGGCCGGACTGACTCCTGCAGCAGCAATCTGCGAAATCATGAACGATGACGGCAGCATGGCGCGTTTGCCGGATCTGATTGAATTCAGCAGGCAGCACGGCATCAAAATCGGTACGATCGCTGACCTCATTCACTATCGCAGCCAGACCGAATGTTTTGTCGAGCGTGTGGTCGAACGTGAAATGAACACGGTGCACGGCAGTTTCAAGGCCATTGCCTATCGCGACAAACCCAGCGGCTCTGCGCATCTGGCCCTGGTACATGGCGACATATCGGCACAAGAAGTGACACTGGTACGGGTGCATCAACCGGTATCGATACTGGATTTATTGGAAAGCAAAATTACGACGCACTCCTGGGACATGGCTTCGGCAATGCGTGCCATCCAGGCTGCGCCGAATGGCGTGCTGGTGCTGCTGAACTGTGAAGAAACGGCTGAAGACCTGTTTGAACAATTTTCCGCGCATACCAGACCACAGATCAAACCGCGTGCCTCCAGCATGGATCTGCGCACCTACGGGATCGGCGCGCAGATACTGAAAGATGTGGGCGTTGGCAAGATGCAGTTGCTGGCCAATCCGCGCAAGATGCCTTCCATGACCGGATTTAATCTGGAAGTGGTCGGCTATGTCGAAAAACCAGAAAATAATTAATCAAACAGAGGAAACCAGAATGACAGTTGGAGCATATGAAATGAATTTGGACGGCGCCGGAGTTCGTGTCGGTATCGTTCAGGCCCGCTTTAATTCAAACATCGGCGATGCCCTGTTTGCGGCCTGCATAGTCGAACTGAAAGAACTCGGCATTCTGGATGAAGATATCCTGCATGTGACCGTTCCTGGCGCGCTGGAAATTCCGCTGGCCCTGCAAAAGCTGGCCGATACCCAGCAGTTCGATTGCCTTATTGCTCTGGGTGCGGTAATCCGCGGTGAAACCTATCATTTCGAGCTGGTGTCGAATGAATCCGGCGCCGGTATCACCCGGGTTGGTCTGGATTCCGGCATTCCGATAGCCAATGCTGTGCTCACTACGGAAAATGACGCGCAGGCCGAAGCGCGCATGCATGAAAAAGGACGCGACGCCGCCCGTGTGGCCGTTGAGATGGCCAACCTGGTGCTTGCCCTGGAAGAACTTGCGGAAAATGCCAAGGATGTCGGCTTTGATGCCTGACCTTTGCTCTCTAACTATTAAAGTAATTCAATGAATACCAAACAACAGCACGCCAATCCCAGCAAAACCCGTTCACCGCGCCACCGCGCGCGTGAATTCGCTTTGCAGGGCATTTATCAGTGGCTTTTGAATCACGAAGATGTGTCCGTGATCGAAGCACATATCAGTCAGGCCCACGGATTTGAAAAAGCTGACCGGGAGCATTTCGATGCGCTCATCCATGGCAGCATCCGCGAAGTGGTCCTGCTGCGCAACAGCATTGCGCCTTTGCTGGACCGGCCCATCACGGAACTGTCGCCGGTTGAGCATGCGGCCTTGCTGATCGGTGCCTATGAATTGAAAAACCATATTGAAATTCCATTCCGCGTCGTCATCAACGAAGCGGTGGAATTGACCAAATCGTTTGGCGGGATTGACGGTCACAAATATGTGAACGGCGTATTGGATAAATTGTCGGGTCAGTTGCGTCAGGTTGAAGTCAGCGCTGGCAAATAACAGCAGGCAGACATAAAAAAACGGCACTTTTTAAAGTGCCGTTTTTTATTGGGAATAATTAAATCAGATTGCCGCCAGATGTTCAGGCTCAATACGCTTGTCATCGACCTTGATGACCTGCGGCTTGGCTGCCGTAATGACCGGAGAATTAAACGTGGTCATGGTGGGAACGGATTTGCCGTTCGAGACATCTTTGAGGCGTCGATATTCGGCCAGTACCTTGTTGCCGTAACCGCCATCCGTGTCAGATATCGCCGCGCCGACATACAATTTGAGACCGGCTTCGACGGATCCGCCCCGGGTGACATATTCCTTGAGAATCTGTGCACCGACCCGGATATTGGCAATCGGATTGAGTGCGGCCTTGACGCCGCCGAGCTCTTCAAATTTTTCCTGATGGACCTTGGACATGACCTGCATGAGTCCCTGTGCGCCGACCGGACTTTCAATCCCGATTCGATGGCCATCACCGACAGAATCAGCAAAGGATCGAGTTTGATATCCCTGGCCGTCAGATAGGCTTCAGACACCAGCATGTTGGTCGCATCACTGGAAACGTGATAGCGCCTTGAGAGCCAGCTTGTGACGGATTTCTGCTGTTTGGCGTCGCCCAGCAGGTGGGCGTCTTCCAGCGTGGCTTCATGGGCCGTTGCCGTGGCAGTATCCGTTGCGATGGTCGCCAGTGAAGCAGGGGCGGCATCGGCCGGATCAGCGAGTTCTTCCTTGAGGAACGGCGAAATGGCCTGAAAATCATCAGTCAGCTCGGGTTTGAAGAACATGATACCCAGTGCGGCAATTGCCGCTATACCGAGCACCATCATGGTGTGATGCAAAATTGTAATGATGGTATTGCGTTTGCCCGCCGAGACGATGCGCATTGGCGCATACGGCTCGCTGTAGCTGGGCTGATTGTTAAACATCTGTTGAAGCATTTTTTTTCTCCTGAAATGTCGGCTTGCGTGGCGACCTCTGCTTAATCAAAGGTAGACAAACAAGTCGAATCAGATACATCATCTGGTGCTGCCGCTTTTTACGTGCAACGATCAACTTAAAACAGTTAAAGCCAGATGCCGGAGTTGTCTGGTGTCGGCTGGTGAGTTAGCCTGACATCCTGCACTGTAATTGAAAGTGACAAACAACTTGTCGGGGAAGCCGCTCTGACGAATGAAACCGAGTGGCTGGTACTGCTTCCATCCTGATTACCGTGATGGAATCCCGTTTTGGATTTAAGTTCTTTTTTGACACTGGCGGTCAAGTCTGAACCATTTCCGAATTGGGCGAATTGTAGGGGGGTGTTTATACCGAGTCAATACTATAGAAACAAAATGCTATAACTTAAAAATCTGACTTTTTATGCTGCACCGCAATAAAGAGTAATTAAATCAGGTAGTTACCGGCGCTTTTTGACTAAGCTGATTAACCATAGAAAAATCGAATAATCCTATGAAATATGTAGATCTGCGTGATTTTGTTGCAAAATTAAAAATAAATGGCGAGTTAAAAGAGGTAAATACCCCTATTTCGCCCAAATTGGAGATCACTGAAGTCTGTGACCGGACCCTCAGAGCCGGTGGACCCGCACTGTTATTCAATCATCCCACTGGCTATGACATGCCCGTGCTGGGCAATTTATTCGGCACCACCAGGCGCGTGGCGCTGGGTATGGGGGCACAGGATTTGAGTGAGCTGCGCAAAATCGGTCAGGTGCTGGCCAGCCTGAAAGAACCGGAACCACCGAAGGGATTTAAAGATATTCTGGGCATGGGCAGTCTGGTCAAGGCAGTGTGGGACATGGCACCCAAAGAAGTACGCAGTGCCGCCTGTCAGACCATCGTCTGGGAAGGTGATCAGGTCGATTTGAACCGTCTGCCGATTCAGTTATGCTGGCCGGGCGATGTCGCACCACTAATTACATGGGGACTGGTTATTACGAAAGGCCCTTTCAAAAAACGCCAGAATTTGGGCATCTACCGCCAGCAGGTGTTGGCTAAAAATAAAGTGATCATGCGCTGGCTGGCCCATCGGGGCGGGGCGCTGGATTTTCGTGAGCACGGTATCGTCAATAAAGGCAAGCCGTATCCGGTGTGCGTGGCGCTGGGGGCCGACCCGGCTACTATATTAGGTGCAGTCACGCCGGTGCCGGACTCTCTGTCTGAATATCAGTTCGCCGGGCTGTTGCGCGGCAGCCGGACCGAGCTGATCAAGGCAATCGGCAGCGAGCTGCGCGTGCCGGCCTCGGCTGAAATTGTGCTCGAAGGGCATATCTATCCGGATTCCTCCCATCCCACTGGTTATGAGCATGCGCTCGAAGGGCCGTTCGGTGACCACACCGGCTACTATAACGAACAGGATTATTTTCCGGTTTTTACCATCGACCGCATCACCATGCGTGAAAATCCGATCTATCACTCTACGTATACAGGCAAACCACCGGATGAGCCGGCAGTGCTGGGCGTGGCGCTCAATGAAGTGTTCGTGCCGTTATTGCAAAAACAGTTCAGTGAAATCACCGATTTCTATCTGCCGCCGGAAGGGTGCAGCTACCGCATGGCCATTGTGCAGATCAAGAAGTCGTACGCCGGTCATGCCAAACGGGTGATGTTTGGGGTGTGGAGCTTTTTGCGGCAGTTCATGTATACCAAGTTCATTATTGTGGTGGATGAAGATGTGAATATCCGCGACTGGAAAGAGGTGATGTGGGCCATTACCACACGGGTCGATCCGCTGCGTGATACCACGATGGTTGACAATACCCCGATCGACTATCTGGATTTTGCGTCGCCCGTCAGTGGGCTGGGCAGCAAAATGGGACTGGATGCGACCAATAAATGGCCGGGCGAAACCAATCGGGAGTGGGGTCAGGTGATTGCCATGTCGCCCGATGTGAAAAAAAGAATCGATGGCATCTGGCAGGAGTTGGGATTATGAAATAATTGCAGTATAATGCGCGCTGGCGGGTCCCTGCGCATTGCGGTGTGACCAATCTGGTCAGGTCGGGAACGAAGCAGCCAAAGTCATTTCCCGTAAGTGCCGCAGATCAGGCTCGCCAACTTTCCTTCTCCTCTGTCACACATCACACTGTCGCCTGTGAAGGTCCTTTTAACAGGTACCAGCCGCAGGCTACTCCCATCAGACTTAAAAATAATACGTAGTACGCCGCACTGAGCGGATTGTAGTTATTCACGTAAGTCAGAAATGTCGGTGTGAGCCCGCCAAAGACCGCATAGGACAGATTGTAGGAAAACGACAGGCCGCTAAAGCGGATCCTGGCGGGAAACGCGTGCACCATGATATAGGGCACACCGCCGACGATGCCGACAAAAAATCCGGTAATCACATACATGACAGTCAGCGTTGCATAATCGACCTGGCCGATGTTGAAGTAAAAAACACAACTGGAGACAGCCAGCGCGCTGCACATGCCGATGAAGGTTTTACCGACCCCGAACCGGTCGCACATGTATCCGGTAAAAATGCAGCCGAGTGCCAAAGCGACGATGGTGAAGCTCTGCATTGTCAGGGTGACTTTGGCAGGGATGTTGAAAACGGCAGATTTCATCAGCAGCGGTGCAAACAGAATGACCACCACGATACCGGCGGTCAGCAACCAGGTGGTCAGCACCGAGATCAGTATGGCCGGCTTGTGATGACGCCACACGGTCGAAACAGGCAAATCCTGATTCAGTTGTTTCAGAGCCTGCATTTCCTTGAAGACCGGCGTTTCATGCAGGTAGCCACGCAGATAGACGGTAACAAAGCCCATGACACCACCCACCAGGAACGGGATGCGCCAGGCAAATTCCTTGATGTCGGCCGGTGAATAGCTCGAATTGATGAATAGCGTCATCAAGGTACCGATCAGGATTCCCAGGGTTAAACCGCTGGTGACGAGTCCATTGGCCAGTCCGATCCGCTTTGGGGGCACGTGTTCGGAGACAAATACCCACGAACCGGGAATTTCCCCGCCAATCGCAATGCCCTGCAACATGCGCATGACCAGCAACAGGATCGGCGCGGCGTAGCTGATCTGATGAAAGGTCGGCAACAGGCCGATGCAAAAAGTCGGCAGTGCCATCAGGACGATGGACAGGGTGAATAATTTTTTTCGGCCGACCAGATCGCCAAAATGGGCCATCACGACACCGCCTAGCGGTCGCATGAAATACGCAATGGCAAACAGACCGGAGGTATTTAAGGTTTTCCAGAACTGCGACAGACCCGCCGGGAAAAACTGATCGGACAGCGTCGTGGCAAAGAAAATGAAAATGATGAAGTCGTAGTATTCAAGCGCGCCGCCCAGTGAGGCCAGTGACAGCACTTTGATATCGTTTACATTCAGAGAGCGGGCCGGCAGCGTAGTCATATTTTTATAATGATTATTGATGAATGAACGCAGAGTGTAATTGTTTGTTTTTGCAAAAACAAGAACTCAGTGAATATACAAAAACAAAAAAAGGGCAGATTTCTGCCCTTTTGTTTTTTGATCAGTCAGACGCTTAAAAGCTGGAGGATATGCCGACAAACAGTGTGCGACGTGCTCCATACTGCGGCGCACCGACGCCGATACCGGTGCCATCCCTTAACAGATAGCTGCGGTCAAATATATTCAGCAACGCGACGCGACCTTCAATCGTGCCGTAACCCGTGTCTTTCCAGACGCGGGTGATGTTGCTGTTAAAGAGGGTGTAATCCGGCAGTGAAGCAGAATTGGGTGCCGCACCTTGCGGCGTGTTACGCAGTCCGCTGCCAAAAATCATGTCACCACTCAACTTGTATTCGCCGATTTTGGTATTGGCTCCACCTGAAACCGAAAAAGTCTGGTTGTGATCCAGGTACACATAATGATTGGCGATATAGGCAAGTTCATCAGCCGTAAAGGTGGCCTGGCCTGAAATGATGTTGGTGGCAAGCGCTTTCTCGACTGAGGCGTTCAGAAATGCGCTCCAGCTTTTTTCATTGTAAGCAGCGGACAGTTCCAGTCCCTTGACATAACCTTTGGCGTAATTAAAAGGTGTCAGGATCAACGCCTGGCCGAATTGACCTTCATCGAGCAGATTGGTCACCTGTTTAAAATAGGCGTCAGCAGTCAGGGATAACTGCGCGCTGACTTTGTGATTCATACCCACATCATAATAATTGGTGCGCTCGGCCTTGACCGGATCAGATGCACCAACCTGCGCAGCGGCGCTGGTATTGTCATATTTGTTGATGCTGTTTTGTGACAGCAGTTCCTGCGACGGTGGTGTGAAGTAGCGTGAAAAACCGGCGTGGTACGAGGTGGCATCACTGGCTTTG
>Ga0316222_1001805_pt1 | contig 24621 bp, 23 predicted proteins | sample TBH18011metaG_FD_206008 | JGI IMG/M metagenome (GOLD analysis project Ga0316222, IMG submission 206008) | Freshwater microbial communities from Trout Bog Lake, Wisconsin, USA - TBH18011 | ecosystem: Environmental > Aquatic > Freshwater > Lake > Hypolimnion/Profundal zone | place: USA: Wisconsin... | reverse complement strand
GTACACCAGCCACCCCTCGGCCGTGTTGGTCATCCACGTCCCGATAAGCGAGATTAGTTGCCCGAAGAAAAACAGCCGAAAATTGCCGTGATTGAGCGCCCGAAAGGTGTGGCCGGCGCGGAACCTGGGGCGCGGTTTGAGTTCCGGGCACGGTTCCTTACAACTGGAAAGTTCCTCCGCCGCTTCGATCGGGTCCATCGCATTGCCGACGCGGCTATCTCAGAAACCGGGCAAGATTTTCCGCCTCCCACTTACGCGCCCGGCCAAAGAGCGGGAACAAGCGTTCGCGGCGGCGAAAGGCGATAGTATGAACCCGGCGCCGTCCGTTCTCGTCGAACTCATCCGGGACCACAGCGTGCAGCATTTCGTGATAGAGAACGTATTCCATGAACCAGTTTGGCACAAATGGCGCGTCCAGAAGCGGATGCACGCGAATAACCCGGTCCTCTTCCTGAATGGAGGCAAATACCAGGTAGCTCTTGGGGCGTTTCCTGCGTTTTCGACCCCAGATTACCCGGTATCCGCGCAGGCGATTGGAGAAAAATCGGCTGTTCAACTTGTCGAAAATGGCTTTCAAATCGAAATAGCGCCCCTCAAGGTCGAAGGAAAGCTGCCTTTGGAGAGGCAGGGAGAGACAAGAAATCTTGCGCTTGGCTCGGGCCATGGCGAAAACGGTAGCGCGCCCAACGCCGCGAGCAAGGGCAACCTTTGAAAAATTTTCCGAGCCCGAATTCGCCCTCGGCGCCGGATATCAGGGTGCCCGCAATTCCGCAACCAGCGCGGGCAGATCGATGCGCTCGTCGTACAGCGCCTTGCCGATGATCACCCCGTAAAGTCCTTGCAGCTTCGCCAACCGCAACACGTCCGCGGCGCTGGAGACCCCGCCGCTCGCAATCAGTTGGCACCGCAAGCGCCCCAGCAGATTTTCCATTTCGTCGAAGTTCGGCCCTTCCAGCATCCCGTCGGTGGCAATATCGGTATAGATGATCGTCCCGGCGCCCGCGCTTTCCGCCTGTAACGCCAGATCGACCGCCCGCGTGCCGGCGGATTCCGTCCAGCCTTTGACCGAGACGATTCCGTTGCGCGCATCGATTCCCACCGCGATGCGATCCCCGCCGAACTTGGCCGCCATCTTTGCGACAAAATCCACGGATTCCGCCGCCCGGGTGCCGATGACCGCCCGCGCCACGCCCGCATCGAAGGCTCGCGAAATCGCGTCCTCGTTGCGCATCCCGCCGCCCAGTTCGCACGGAATCCCCGCCGTCGCCGCAATGGCGCGCACCGCTTCGAGATTCTGCGAGACACCGCTAAACGCCGCGTCCAAATCGACGATGTGCAGAAAATCCCCGCCCTCGCCGGCCCATTTCAGGGCGAACGCGGCGGGATCGTTGGAATAAACCGTCTTTTCGGAAGCCTTGCCCTGGCGCAGGCGCACCACCTGGCCGCCCATGAGATCGATGGCTGGTAAAAGGATCATAAACTCAGGAGAACCGCACAAAATCCAGCAGGAACTGGAACCAGATGAAGAAGAGGCCGCGCCAGGAATAGCGCACTTTTCCGCCATCGGACGGCAAGAGCACGCCGACCGCGAGATTGTGGTCGATCTGCATTCGCAGCTCCTGTTGCATGGCGTTCTCGAGCTCTTCGGGAGCGGACCGGGTCAACGCCTCCGGGCCGACGCCCGCGCGGGCCATAAAATCGCGATGACTGGCAAGCATCTCAAAAACGGAGCGATCCGCGCGCACCCGATTCATGCGCAGCTGCGGCGCCAGCTTCAGCGAATACGAAAAGGGGTAGCTCCAGGTCGTCCAGGTCGTCCCGTCCTTCCCTCGGGAGGAAAGACTGACGTAGCAGAACGCGGAATCCTCCTGGTCGATCAGGCAAACCGACGCCTGCATGCATTCGTCGCCTTTGTAAAAAAGCCGAAAAAACTGCCGGTGATCGTCCCAGTCCCAGCCCGCATCCTCGACGTATTCGAACCCTTCGGCCTCCAGATCCGACGTGAGCGGTTCGAGCGCCGGGAACAGGTCCCGCGAAGGCGGCGGGCGGTGCCGAAGCAATTTCTCGGTCGGCAACCGCAGATTGCGCACCCGCGTCAGGATTTCCAGCCACGGGAGGAACAACCAGCTTCCCGCGCAGACCAATCCCACCTGCCAGTAGCCGGTGAAGAGATAGCCGACCAGGAACGAGACCACCAGGATGCACACCGAGCCGAGCTTGAAGAGCACCGGATGAGCAAAACTCCGCAATGCCATGCTGAGCAAAGCAATGCCGGTTATGAGAAGAACGTCGGACATGATTAAGTGTTACTACAGCAAAAAACTGCAACTAAAAATAACATTCTTGATGAAACTGCCAATGATTGCGGACGGCACGGAGCGCCGTCCCCCGTCGTAAACCGACGCCGCTGGTGTTTTCATCGTGCGCAGAGGGTGCAAATTCAGGCCATGACGCTCCTGGCCACCTCCAAGGCTTTGGTTTCGCCGAACAACCGGCGCACCAGCGCGAGGCCGAAATCAAGCGCCGTTCCCGCGCCACGCGAGGTGATCAGCAACCCGTCCTCCACCACGCGCTCATCGGCCAGGGCCGGCGGCAGTTCTTCAAACACCGAGTAATGCGCGGTAAAGCGCTTGCCCGCCAGCAATCCGGCATCGGCCAGCACCGTGGGGGCCGCGCAGATGGCCGCCACCGGTTTGCCTGCTTTGATATACGCCACTGCGAGTTTGGCGGCCCGTCCGTCCGCGCGAATGCCTTTGACACCCGGACCGCCGGGAATCAGCAGCAGATCGAAAACGCCGTTCATTACATCGGCCAGATCGGCGTTTGCCATCACGGCAACGTTGCACCGTCCGGTCACCAGGCGCTCGCCGGTGATGGACGCCATCACCACCTCCGCACCGGCGCGCCGCAAGAGATCGACTGGCGCGAGCGCCTCGATCTCCTCAAACCCGGGGGCCAAAATACAGAGAATACGTGCTGACATGACGACAGACTACCGCACTCCGGCGCTAAGAGCTTGTGAAAAATGCGGACAGCATCGTCGCCTCAAAGTTTGCCTTGGGAGCGGATCAAACCTGGCTGAACAATTCGGCGAACACGTTTACCGTTTCTGGAACGATTACCAATTCCAACAATACGATCGCCCGAACGCTCACCGTCGATGGGAGCGGCATGACCGCCCTCAACGGGGTGATCAAGGATAACGGGACTGGCACCGTAGCCGTCGTGAAAACGGGACGGGCACCCTTAATTTGGGTGTGGCTAACACGTTTTCGGGCGACGCCGTTTCTGGCCGGGATAACATGGACAAAACACTGTGTAACTTGGACTTTTGTTTTCCAGTGCTCTTTACGCGTGCTCGGCATTAGTCGCCGACATCCTGACCTCTTCTGGAAAGAACAGCCGAATTGAAGAATGAAAATGAGCCCAACGCCGGCGCGGTCCGAAATGGATGACCCCAAAACGGCAGAGGAGGCTCGCGCTAGCGTCGTGGACTGCGGTGAAGTGCCCTTTCCATTACCCACAAAACGGAAGCCGAGCACGGAAACCGGAGCGGCCCATATTATTTGTCATCCTGAGCTTGCGAAGGATCTCACGGCAGGCCCGCTTGCGCCGAGTGCCAGTCACGTCGGCGCCAGAGCCAGATGGATCGGTGCTACAAGGGAATTGCCCCTGGCGATTCGGTAATTCTCCGCTGATAATTGGAGGCTCGCTTCCCGTTGCCTCCCATCGCCGACCAACGTGATGGTAGAGCGACATGTATATCAGATTCTTGGCACCGAGATGCGAAACCCAAAGCACCCGTTCCGCGATCGGCAGTCCTCTCACTGGGTGGAGAAGGCAATAATGGGGTTTCCCTCGCATGGAGGGCATTCACCCAAGGCTTTTTCATTTGAACTGGTGTTTGCAGATCATGTTGTAAGGGAGAGAGATCTTCATTGAGGAAAGTTCCCGGATGAGAGGCCACGAGCGCTCCGGTGCCAAGGCGGCTTTGAGGGCGATAAGGCAGCCTCGCAGGATGGCAAGATTGCCGTTGAGGTTGCGGTTTTTGGAACGGGTGGAGTCCTCCTCAAAAAGAGCGTCGCGCACCCAGTGGTTGCGGATTTCACAGCCGCCCCAATGGCCCCGAATCAACTCGGCGAAGTACTCGGCGGCCCTGGGATGATGGCTGCTGATGTAATAGGATGTCGTTGGCTCCGGGGGCTGGGCGGTCGATTTGCTCTGGCTGAGCTTTTCCACCGCAACCAGGCTTCGCACGTGAGGCAGTCCGACTTCCATCGGCTCCGCGGTGAAAACCTTTATGAGCCGCCGGTCGATGCGCCCGTGTTCGGGGTCGAGGCTTTCGCAAAAAAAAGGGGGGTGGCCGTGGTCGCAATCTTGGCTGCTTGGTCGAAGGCGTTAGGCTGGTTTGACTTCAATTGAAAGAGGAAGTCTCCGCCGTTTTCCACGACCATTTGCATGTTCTCGCGTTCGCAGTGGAGGGCGTCGGCGGTGACGGTGGCTCCCGCAATGTCGCTTTCGCCGTAGAGTCGCTTGGCGGCGGTCAGTTCGCCCTCGATCTTTGAAGCTTCGCATTTGGGCGCTTTGGAGGCGATGGTCATGGCGACCGGCGCGCCGCTTTCGTGTTCGCTCAACGCCAGGGTAAGCACCAAGTCGCGCACGTATTTGCCGTCCAGGGCCAAGGCGCGCGGCAAAGTGCCCTGATGATGGCCGAGCCAGCCCTTGAGTGCGTCGGCGAGGACATTGGGATCGAGTTGCTTGAGCAGGTTATAAAGAGCTTTGTAGCTGGGGGCTCTTCGTCCGAGCTTGCCGTCGGGCTTGGGAAGGAAGCGCAGCCATTGGCGCTGTTGCTGGGTTAAGAATTGCCCGAAGCGGTGGATTTCCGAAAGGTTTTTGCGCCCAGCAAGAAGCCCCATGCCGATGAGCGTTAAAAGAGTGCCGATCGGCCATGATCGATTGCCGCGCCGGGGGTCTGGCACCTGGCTGAGCGCTTCACGCAGGCTTTCGATCTGGAGCTTTTTAAGTGGCAGCATCCGCTCGGGGCTTTGCCGCTCGATTCCCGCGCGGTAGGCCGCAGCCACGTCGGTCGAGCACAGGATGGCGCGCGTGTTGCGCGAGAGCGGTTTGATCCAGAGTTTCTTGGGCCGGTTGTGTTTGTGGTAAAAGTCGGCCCGGTGTTTGCGCTCAAATCCCTTGCTCATACCACATGGCTCCCAGCCGGCAGCTTTGTAACAGGTGCCTTCGAAGGCTTCGATGTCTGTGAAGGTCTCCGCCAGGAGCGGCTTGTAACCGTGCTTAAGCTCCCATTGCTCGGGCAGGGCGCGTACCGCCAAACCCAGCGCACGCGACGCCAAATTGGGCATGCGTGTCGCCGCCAGAACCAGAAAACGCCGGTTCTGGACCGCCAAGCCCAGCCTTTCGGCCCGCTGCGTGTGGGTCCAGCCGATCCATTGATCCCTGTCGATGAGCTTCATCGAAGCCGGCCCCCATACCAGCAGAGCAGCCCACCGGCCGCGATGATGGACTATCTGCACCAAAGTACGCCCCACATCGCGCCCCGCTCCCAGATAATGCTCTTTGCCGAGCAACTCCCGCACGCGCTCCATCTCCTCGGGAGCGGCTCTCCGCACTTCAAGTTCTCCCAGAACCACCGGGCCGGGATCCGCCCCAAGCCACGATTCTGAACTCTCGCTTTCAACTTTTTTTGAATTCATCCACCCTGACCGTAGCGGGCCGGGGCGGTTTGTCTAGCGTTTTTCTCTCGCGATGTCGTATCCAGCTTCCCTGCCTTCAAAGGAAAATGCCTTGTTCATACTCCGGGGATACGTACGTTTCGGCGGGAACTGGCACGGGTTATTTTCAACTGGGAGCAGCGGGGGTGATTCCCAATGGCCCAGGCAAGGGCAATTTGGTTCTCGTGAATGGCGGCGGGACCGCTGGCCTGGACATGAACGGGTTCAACCAGACGATCAACGGCCTCTCCAACTACAATGGGACCACGTATTCGACTGACAGCATTGTGGATAACCTTGCCGCGAGCAGCATGGCGACGCTGACCGTCGGCAACAACGATGCGACGAGCACGTTTAGCGGCGTCATCAGAAACAGCGGTTCCAATGCCGTCCTGGCGCTGGCCAAGACCGGCACGGGCACGCTGACCCTCTCAAACGCAAACAGCTACTCGGGCGGAACGACGGTCAACGGCGGCACGTTGCGGATCAGCAACGCCACCGCGCTTGGCTCCGGCGGATTGACCGTCAATGGCGGCACGCTGGACCTGAATGGCATCAATGTCACAGTTCCGGCATTCAGCGGTTCCGGCGGAAAGGTGACGAACACGCTAACTGGCACGAGCACACTGACGGCAGCCGTGTCTGGCGCTCCGTCCACCTACGCCGGTGATATTGCCGACGGGGCCGGAGCGGTCGTTCTCATTAAGTCAGGCACAGGCACGCTGATTCTGAGCGGATCACTGACAATGGCCGGACTCAACGCCAACGGCGGGGTTACGCAGTTGGCGCAATCTGGCTCAATTGGAGCAGTGAGCATCGCTGACGGAGCGACTCTGACGTTGTCGGCGCAAACCGGAGGCAGTCGCAGCGTCCTGGAGGTATCGTCACTGACGATTTCCGGGTTCTCGAGCAACCTTGCCGCCCTAGGCCAGGTGCCTGCGCAAGTGACTGGCTTTAGCGGATTCAACCTGGATAGTCTGACCAACGCGACCGAGTATACCTGGGTTGAAGCCTCGGCGTCCAGCCAGGCCCTTGGGATCCTCGCGGGTGCACAAGCGAAGGGCATGGTGGCACAAGCATCCAATGCCGTCGCTGATACTGCCGCCCTTAATAGCTCGCCAGAAAGTGTTCCAGAGCCGGGATCTTTTTCCCTGCTGTTCTCAGCCGCTCTCGGTTTGCTTGGGCTCCGGCGCTACGGAAACCGCAAGACTCGGGCGTGAGAAGTCGGGTATTGATCGATTTGGGGGAGATTGCGTATCCTGGCGCTGGGGGCGCCGTAGGGGGGATGCGCAATTAAGAGCGAGCCGCCGCGGGTTTAGGGGCCTGCGGCGGCTCCACCAATCAGACTAGAACCTATTTCTACTTTCGATGCGCTTTTGCTTCGAGGAGAACGTAATCATGTATATTCATCTAATCGCCAACGCTCATCTCGATCCAGTCTGGTTGTGGGACTGGCGGGAAGGGCTGAACGAAGCGCGAACGACCGTTAAGACGATTCTCGACCTGATGGATGAAGCTCCCGAGCTTACGTTTACCCGTGGCGAGGCGCTTATTTACGAGCATATCGAGGAGGTTGATCCGGCATTATTCCGGAGAATGCGCGCGATGATTGAAGCGGGGCGATGGGAGGTTGTTGGAGGCACGTATGTGCAGCCAGACACAAACCTCCCCGGAGCGGAAGCCCTGGCTCGTCAGTTCACGCGGGGGCAACGCTATTTTCGTTCCCGGTTCGGATACTGTCCCAGAGTGGCCTGGCAGGCCGATTCTTTCGGACATACGGCGGGACTTCCCGAAATTCTTGCCGCCGCCGGAATCGAGGCTTTTGCCTTTACTCGACCGGATTCAGCAACGCTGCCCTTTGCCGAACCGGCCTTCTGGTGGGAGGGACAGGGCGGAGCGCGCATTCTGGCCTATCGTCCTTTAACGGGTTGGTACGGTTCGGACCGGGACGAAATCCCACGAAGACTGGACGGTCTGCTGGAGGCTGGTTGCCGTTCCCGTCTGAAACAGGTCGCGTGTTTTTATGGGCTTGGCAATCACGGGGGAGGCCCCTCGCGAAGGCATTTGGCCGAGATCAGGCAATGGGCCGAAAAGCATCCCGAGGTCACCGTGATTCACTCAACCCTGCAACGGTTCTTTGATTCATTGACCTCCGATCTCGCGCGCGACGACGATTTCCTGCCAGTTCATCGCGGTGAACTCAATTATTGCCTGCGGGGGTGCTATGCTTCCGCCGCGAAGCTGAAATTTCTCTATCGACATAGTGAGGGGATGCTCAACCGCGCGGAGAAGACCGATGCTGTCGTTGCCGCCAAGATCGGACGGCCGGGAACGGACCTGTCCCAGGCGTGGGATGGTGTGTTGTTCAACACGTTTCACGACATTCTGCCGGGCACAAGTATCGAACGCGCTCTCGAAGACCAGATTCGCTGGTTGGGCGGCGTCGTGCATGCGGCACAATCCGCCGAATTCAGAGCGTTAAACGAGTTGTCCGCTTTGGTGGACACAACTGTCCAACCAGTTCCCACAGATCACCCAACGGGCGTTGCGGCATTTGTCTGGAACCCCCATCCTTATGTGTTCCGAGGCCATGTCGAATTGGAAGCCTGTGTCGACTATCGTCCGGCGCACGCGTACAAAGACCGTCCGGGCGAACTTCCGCTCAGGGTGTTGAGCGCGGTGGGAAACGCGCTTCCATTCCAGGAGATAACGACAGAAAGCAAAGTCATGACCGACTTGCCTTGGAGGAAGCGGGTTCTCGTGCGGGTCTCCTTGCCAGCCTTGGGATGGCAGGTGCTGGAGATGGCATGGGTGGAGGGCGCGCGGAATCTAGAAATTAGTGATCCCGTAAGGACGGGGGACACCTGGATCGAGAACGCAACTTACCGAGTCGAAGCGCAAATTGGGTACACCGGGGTATGCGTTCTTTACCGAGGGAAACCGGTATTTGAAAAGAATGGGCTGGGAGCTTTTGTCGTCGAAGATCCCTGGGGAACTTGGGGCGGGATGCAGGAACAGAAGGAGTCGCTCCGCCATAACAAGATTCGAGAGACATGGAAAATTTTAGACGTGCGAATCCTTGAAGCCGGTCCCGAACGTGGCAAACTCTGGGTTCGCTTTTCCGGGGCGAACTCCCGGATCGATTTGACCTTTTCACTTTGCCGGGATCGCGGGGCAGTGGATGTTTCGGCAAGGGTGTTATGGGTGGAGTGTAGCGCACGGCTGAAGCTGGATTTACCCGTTCAAGGGGAAGCTGAATTCGAAGTGCCGGGGGCGGTGGTAAGGCGCGATGAAACGGGCGACGTTCCCGGCGGCAGATGGCTGCGCATTCTTTCTGACAAGGGTGATTTTGGTTTCGCCAGCGACGCTTTGTATAGCTTTAGCAGAAGCAGCGACGGCTTGCAGGCGACCGTGGTTCGTGGAACGCGATATGCCGATGAAACGCGAGCGGAAGCCTGGGAAGAACCCTGGCGTCCCACCCTGGATACGGGCGAACTCTCTTTTCGCTTTCTGATGACCGTAGGGAACGCCGATCTTCCCAGATTGGCCCGTGAATTGGAACAGCCCCCAGTCGTACTTTTGGTTCCTCCTGGTCCAGGCCCACTGCCGCGGGCAGGGTCGCTGGCTTCGCTCCAGCCTGAATCCCTGGAATTGCTGGCGATCAAACCGGCCGAGGACGGGAATGGCTTTGTAATCCGTGTGCTGGCACCGGCCGGGAGTTGTGTCCAGGGTCGGTTGAGCTGGATGGGGCAACAGACCGACCTCGGGGCGATCGCCGGCGGTAAGCTGCATTCGTGGAAATTGACCTCTTCACCAACCGGATGGCACGCCTGTCCAATCGATCTTATTGAGGCACCGACGGGCGCTGATGTTTGCCCTGAACCCAAAGCACTCAAGCAGCGGAAGCTCACAACTAGAAAAGGCGCCCCACTTCGCACTGCATTGCTTGGAGTCGGCCAATAAGGAATAAAATGACTACACCCAAAATATTTCACGTTATCTGCGGAACCCACTGGGATCGGGAATGGCGATTCACCGCCGAGCAATCCCTTTTGCGATTGGCCGAACTCGTCGATGAACTGCTCGTCGTTCTTGAAAGCGACCCCAAATACCGGTGTTTTCTCCTCGATGGGGGCACGGTCATTTTGGAAGACTACCTCAGCATCCGCCCGGAGAATGCGCAACGAATGCGGCGGCAGATGGAAGCCGGTCGAATCCAGAGCGTGATGTGGTATACGCTTCCTGAAATGTCCACGGTGGCGCCCGAAGCGCTCATCCGAAACCTGCTCATCGGAAAGCGGCTTGGGGCAAGTCATGGAGGCGGCCTGGTGAATGCGGGATACACCGCAACGTCCTACGGTCAAATTTCGCAACTGGCGCAGATCTATGCCGGGTTCGGGATGAAATCAGCGCTCAGCTATCGCGGCACCAACAAGCATCAAGTGCCGCCCATCTGTAAGCTGGAAAGCCCGGATGGCACTCAGATTTTTCACTTCCGCTGTTTTGACGAGGTCACCCGCACCAACTGGTTCTTCTTCCCTCACTATCTGCTTGTCCTTGACAAGCACCCGCGCGACCTGAGCACCAAATGGAAGCCGGAGGACTGGCCGGTCCACATGGCGGACGCCGGACTCTATGAGACGGCGTTCCAGATGAAAAACGAAAGCGAGGAGTTCAACTCCGAGCCGGAGCAAGTCCGCAAAGCCATCCGCATGCTGGCCGCCCAAGCGGAACCGCAAATGATCAATCGCCAGTTGCTGGCGCTTGATATGGAAGACAATGCGGTTCCCTATCGAAAGCTGCCTGAACTGTTGGAAACGTGCAATGCGGCGCAGAGCGAATATCAGATACGTCAGTCCAGCATCGATGAATATGTGGACGCCTGCCTGGATGGGCTGAATCCGGACGATCTCCCCGTCCTCAAGGGCGAAATGCGCTATACTTTGGTAGAAGCCGGCTTTAACGGACTGCTTGGCGCCACGCATTCCTCGCGGGTGGATTTGAAACTGGCCAACGACCTGGCGGAACGTGAACTGATCGCCGTCTCCGAGCCGCTTTCGGCGATGAGCGCATTGCTCGGCGGCGGATACGAAGCTACTCTCTTTGACCGCGCCTGGCGCTACCTTCTCAAGAACCACGCTCATGACAGCATTTGCGGTGCGGCAATCACTCACGCGCACATGGACAACCCATTCCGCTTCAGGGCGGCTGTCTCTCTGGCGCGCGAATGCTCCCGCAAAGCTTGTGAGGAGATATGGTGCCAACTGGACACGAGCGGCTCCTTCGAGAAAGGCGATCTCACGCTAACGTTTTTCAATACCCTTCCGGTTTTTCGAACCCGCGTCGAGTCGATCGTCGTCGACACGCCGCGGCCCAATTTCGGCAGCTTCAAGGTGGAGACCTGCACCGGGGTCGGCCCCATCGTGGAAGGCTTCGAACCGGACAAAGTGCTCACCTTCCAATATTTCGACATCGTCGACGAGCAAGGGAGCAAAGTCCCCTTCTCCATCCTCGAACGCGAGGACATTGACTTGGAGGTGGAACGAAAGCTCGATGCCAATGCAGCCGTTTACGACATCTTGCGCAACCGCATCCTGATTCAGGTTGAGCTTCCGCCCATGGGCTACCGCACCTATGCCGTGCGCCCGCGTCTGCGGGAATATAACTTCGATCCCCAGCCAAATGGCGAGCGCGGACTGATCGCCGGCTATGGTGGCACCCTGGAGAACGAGTTCCTGATGGTCTCCATCAAACCGAACGGCACCTTTGATCTCAGCAACAAAGAAACCGGGCAGAAATTCCGCGGACTGCACGCCTTTACGGACGACGCCAGCACCGGTAATGCGCACAAACATAAAGGAACCTTGCGCGACTTTGCCGTGACGAGCCTGTGCAACTCCGCCCGCCTGACTCTCAAAGAAAACACACCGCTGCGCGCCGTCTGGCAGATCGACCTGGAAATGCTCGTACCAGACCGCGCCGAACATAACAGCAAGGATCGTTCGCTTAACTCCGTCACTCTGCCCATTTCCACCTGCGTCACTCTTGCCAAAGGGAGCCGCGTCCTGGAACTGAAAACAGTGATCGACAATAAGGCCAGGGACCATCGGTTGCGCGTCCTCTTTCCGACCGACATCCCGACTGACTTTGCTTTTGCTGACAGCGCCTTCGATGTTGTCCAACGCAATACCCTTTGGAATGACGTGAAAGATAATATGGAAGAACACCATCCCTTCCAGCCGATGAAGCGATTCGTCACCGTCAGCGACGGAAACCAGGGCTTTTCATTCTTGAGCAATGGCTTGGGGGAATACGAGGTGATGGACGATGGACGGCGCACCCTGGCGATCACCCTAATGCGCACCAATCGCGCTTACATGAAGGCCAATCGTGGCCAGATGACGCCGGAGGAACTCGCCGACAACATCGGACACCACTGTCCGGGAAGGCTGGAATTCGACTATGCTATCGCCGCCCACCAGGGCGGATGGCGCGAAGGAGGGATTCATCTCGCGGCGGACGATTACCGCACCCCCGTGCGCGTCATCCAGGGCGTGCCGAAAACAGGAACGTTTCCTCCCTCCTCTTCGCTGGTAACCATCGAGGCAACCCAGGCGCTGCAAGTATCAGCCTTCTACAAGAGCGTGGAGGCCGGCGGCTACGTGCTCCGGCTATGGAATTGCTCGGATCAAACCGTCGTTTCCAATGTGCATCTCGGTATTCCAATCCGCTCTGTGGAAGCCGTCTCGCTGGATGAAGAGCGCGTCGAACAGAGCTTGCCGGTCGCCGACAATAGCGTTCGTGTTGAGTTGGCGAAGGCGCGCATTCTCACTCTGCTGATTAAGCCATAGGTCAAATCGTCCCACACCGGTATGCAATCTCGTTTGGGAATGAATTTCTCCGTGGAAATGCGGTTCCTAATCGATCGACAACGGTCGCGTTCCACCGGGGGTATAATCTCGCATTCACTTCCTGACAGCGCCTCCGGGGGAGGTCCAGAGCCAGGGAGACGTGCTGAGTTGACTGCCGAATCGAGTGGTTCCGTTGTCCTCGCATTTGATTCAATCCATGGCGTCAAAGGCGAGACGCACACCGCCACCCTCGTCTTGAAGACGTTCGCGAAGAGTGCGCACGACCTTAAAACGCTCTTACCAATCCTTGCGGGCGAAAAGAAACTCTCGGGCTTGCCGACGAGCGGACGTGGTCATTGCAAGCGCGTGTTCGTGGCAATTACCCGCCCGCGTGAACTCCTTTGCTTGGCTGTGCTCCGTGACCATATCTCCGATAGCCAAATCGCCGCCCTCCGGACACAAGGGTGGGCCGTGGAGTGCCTTAACGAACAACCTGTTCGCGACTGATTCAAACGCACGAACGATCATCCGACCAATGGTTTGGGGATTGCAAAACGTCTGCGTGAACAACCACCGCCCGTAAGCATTGCCTGTAGCCGACTCTGTCGATAGACATTTAGGCGAAAGGACTGTTAGCGAGGATTTTCACTCACTTCGAAACGGAATGCACCTAGGGGTCTCCCCGCGTGGGGAGCGGTTTCGAAGTTGCTGAAAATCCGGAAAATTCGGTCGGTGCTCATGAATAGACATGAATGCACTGGTGTGGACAAGAACATGCATCGAAACGCAGGCACGCCTCGCAGCAGGTCCTAATAGACGCGGAGCCTCCCGGTGTGCACCTCGCTCAATTTACCGGGCATGCAGGCCGAGCTAATGGAGGAACGTGTTGCACTGCCACTCCACACAGCTTCTTCCGCATATTCCGGAACCTCGACCGCCACCGATCATCGGGACTGAGGCGACGTCTGAGGAAGCCTTCCAAAATTGCACCGTTCCACGGCTCTCCCAAATTCCCACCAAGGCCATTGCCAACAACCGAATTACACCCCGTTCTCACGCACTTGACCCGAAACGCATTGGCTCCTAAAGCCCCTCTTGTGCGACGTAACAATAATTATTCTCTCGAAGAAAAGCGCGAACTGGGGTACCGCGTCGCGCAAGCTCGTGCGTCGGGAATGACTATCGAGTCGTTCATGACCGCTGAGGCCGCAGCGGGCCGGCCGCTCCAGGTGAGTGACACGAGGCTCTACGAGTGGTCCATCGAATTTGGTCCGCCGCTCGAACAGAAACCGGTTCCCGCGCGTTTTTGGCTTTGCGTGGTGTACGTCGTTCTTGGCTTCCTCCGTTTCGTCGTGAACGCTCCAGTGCGTGATCGAAAGACCGGAATCAAGAGAACACACAATTACGCAACAGCCAAAACAGCGGCTAATCTGAAGCGCGCTGAGTGGCCAAATCAGGTGTCCTACAACTATCTCCAAGTGTATCGTCTTTTGAAAAACACTCCCTCATTGATCAACAACCTACCACGCGCGGTATACGAAAACATCTGCGATAAGCTGACGAAATACCGCGACTACCCCCCGAAGCACCCCCAGGTGCTTTACGCAATTGACGCAACTCGAATCAAAATTCGCGCTACAGACGGCTTTACAATTGGAGATTACTACTGGCTCACCGTTGTTATCGATGTGCACTCCCGGTTGATCGTCGGCTGGATAGTGACTCTTGGTTGCCCGGATTCCTTTTCGACCACATTAGCTGTATTTCGGGCATTCCAGACAAAATCTGAATTGACAATGGTGTCGCATGGCCGCTGCTGGATTCTGCAGCATGACCACCACCCGCAATTCGCTGGAATTCTCGATGAATATCTATTCCGCCAGCGCGTCTTCCATCGTCACACGACTCGGGGGAAGCCAACGACCAATCCGCACATGGAGCGCTCGATCGGAGTGATAAAACACTTCCATATCGACTCTGAGTTGCTGGCGGAACTGATAAGGAGCTTCATGCCAAAATCGTGGTCCCCCAAGGAAACTGTCTTACCGCCCGATATGGTGTCGCAGAGCATAAACCCGGTGATTATAAAATACAATATCCACCAGCATCGCGGTATCAATGATCGTGTAATTGTCAAATACAACAGTGACTTGCGGCACTCGCTTCCGCACCCTCTTCCGAGTGCGAATGCTAACGAGTGCCTCGATTTCACGGTCACATTCACGGGCAAAGTGTGGGTGGAAAACTACCGTAATTTCCAAAATCTCCGCAACGCTCTGGGCGGCTGCCTCAATGAAGATGTGGCCGCCCGTTACCGGGCGAATGGGACCGTCGAAACCGTTGAGTTCCGGCTTAGCGGAGTTTGTCTCGCAAAGTACATGCGCGATTACTTGCACCCCAATCTTGATCCCGAGAAGTCCTCGTGGATCGCTGTGAGGACTTAGCATGAGCAATGATTTCATCACTGTTCCCACTTTTATTGGAACGCCTTTGTTCGAGCAAATCTTATCGGATGTGGAAACGCACTCCGAGGGTGGCTTCTCGTTCATCGAGACAACCTCGACCGCGGCGCTGGATGATATCGCAGCCGGGTTGGAAGCACGCCTCAACCAGAAGTCCGCATTGTCAAGGAACTTGTCCTTCATTCGGGCTGAGTGGACCGCAAATTCGGACCTATTAGCCGCGATCTGTTCCGGCGTCACTGATGCCCACGAGCAATGGCTTCCTAATTATTCTGCTCCTAACTACAACTCATGCACAACTTTGGCCGCAATGGTTCGAGTGTTGGCCAGTCACGAAATCGGCGTAATCTGGACCGATATTCTTTCGTCCCCAAGTCCGCGCGTGCTACACACGGCGGAGCGTTTGCAGTCGTATGCTAGCGCACGCGGCCACAGGCTGACTGTTTGCTTTGGAACGGTTCGAAAGAGCGAAAACCTGATCGCCCGATGCGTGTCGCTGCATGATAAGGGTCGCCGCTATACCTTTGAGCCATTCAATCTGGATATCGCGAAAGGACTGCTTGCAAAAGCAGGATTTGTTTTTGCCCGTTTTTTCGATAATGAGGTGTTACAGTGCCTTGAAGGTCTCGATACGCTCGGAAAGCTCCAAGCATTCGCCCGAGCGGTGTTCCGTATCGAAAAATCGAGGACCATTACGCCGATGTCAGCCATTACCGCCAAGTCTCAATTGCTGAGAATCGACGACGTTTAGCGCAATGCTTAATTAGGCTTTTTTTCATCTTTGCACCGTAAATTCGGCGGAAATGAGGTTTGAAGCGGCAGCCTCCGCCGGGGTTTGAAGATGGAGTGCAAACCAATCTTCAAAACCTCTACCGAAGCGAAGGCTCGGAAACCCTCGATGCGACGATCTTTTCCGGCGGCGACCGCGAGGTGACAGGGGTGTTGTATGTCGCCGACTTGCGCATTTTCCGCACGCGCGCGGATGGATCCCGGACGCCGGTGGCGGACTTCAGCGTGAAGACGGCGGCGGGAGCAACCACCGGGAGCGGCATCGTGCCCGAGAACTGGAAGGCGATGGACGGCGATACGTCGTTCGCCGTTGCGGAACGCTTGCACGGAACCAATGCGCTGGGGTTGCGGGATGGTTCAATCAATCAGTTCACGACTTGGAAAGTGTATTCTTCACGTAACCTTGTACCGGTAACACCGGGCGAGTCTTACGAGGCAGAATGGCAGGCGCTTTATTCCATCGGCACCAGCGGCCCCGGCCAGGTGAAGTATTCAATTTCAGAACCGGGCAAATATCGGTTGCGCATTGCTGCGGCGAATATGGAAGGCATCCCGACCGGCCAGGAAGCGACCCTGGAGATTGTCGTCCCGCCGCCGTTTACGCAGCGCCCCTTGTTTTGGCTGGTTTGCGGCGGCGGTGTGGCGGCCGCGGTTTTTGGGGCATGGCGCTATGTCGAAATGAACAAGGCCGCTTGAAACTTGCGTTCGCGCAGCAGCAGCATGCGGTCGAACAGAAGCGGGTGCGCATCGCCCGCGACATCCATGACGATCTGGGGGTGACTCTCACCCAAATCGCGCATCGGTGCGAGTTATTGAAAGACGAACTCGCGCAGCCGGAGCGGATGCGCCCTCATTTGACCGAGTTGTCCCGTAGCGCAAGATCTCTTTCGAGATCAGTGGACGAGATCGTATGGGCGGTGAATCCCAGCAACGATACCGCCGAGAAGTTTACTTCGTTTATGGGGCAATTTGTCGATAACACCGTACGCGCCGCCAGTCTCATATGCCGGTTGGCTTTACCGGATGAGATGCCGGCGATTGCGATGCCGACCGTCGTGCGACACAAACTCTTTCTGATCGTCAAGGAGGCGCTCAATACTGCCATACGCCATTCCGGGGCGCGCACGGTTCGTTTTTTTTTGCGGCTCGACGATCGGCGATTGAATTTGGCGGTCGCGGATGACGGTTGCGGTTTCGACCCCGAAACGGCACAGAGCGGACGGGCTGGCGGCGGTAATGGCCTGTCCAACATGCAAAAGAGGGCGGCGGCGCAGGGCGGAAAATGGCGACTCGAAAGCCAGCCCGGTGTTGGAACGACCGTCACCGTCGAGGTAACCCTATGACAACGAACCCATTGAACACGACCGATCCGATCACCGTAGCCATTGACGAGGATGACAGCGAGGTGCGGAAGACCCTCGCTGCGTTCATTCGAGGCGCGCCCGGCTGCGCCTGTGTGGGCGAGTATGCCAACGGCGAAGCTGCGTTGGCCGGTCTGAAACGGAATCCCGTTCATATCGTGCTGCTCGATGTCAATCTGCCGGGCATCGACGGCGTCGAGTGCGTCCGGCAACGTGCCGAACTGCTCCCCCAAGCGCAAAAGGTGATGTTGACTGTCCATCAAGACACCGACACGATTTTCCAGGCGTTGGAGGCGGGGGCCAGCGGTTATCTGCTCAAGCCCGTGAAAAAGGCCGAACTGCTTCAGGCCGTGCAGGATGTGGTGCGCGGCGGTTCTCCGATGACCAGCAGCATCGCTCGAAAAGTGGTGCAGTCTTTTCGCAAACAGCCGGCAACGACCGGCGATTCGCTTTCCGGGCTCAGCCCGCGCGAACGCGCCGTGTTGAAGCTCCTGGCCGAGGGCTATATTTATAAGGAAATCGCCGATCAACTCGGTGTCAGCCTTTGGACCGTCAGCACCTACGCTTATCGCATTTACGAAAAACTGCATGTTCGCTCCCGTTCCGAGGCGCTCGTTAAGTACCGCGAGAGCGCGCCGCGATAGCAACGACTGCGCGACTGGGCGAAACATCTCTATTTTTGACGCCCGCTCACGGCGCCGTGTCACAATTATTGTGACGCCTCTTTCAGCTTTCCAAGGCGGGCTCTTATTCAGGTCCTCGTGCTCCCTGGAACCAACGCCGCAGTTTTCGAATAGCTCAAATTGGAAGGGGAGGCGCGGAGGGATTCCCCCCGTCGCCCTAGCAGCATGCCGGAAAACCGGAGATGGTGGCGGTGGGACGTTCCCCCAATGGCGAGGAGTAACTCAGACCGTTTTCCAAGCCACCGGCTGAGATAGCGGGAACAGCGAAAGGTTCGCGGCCTTCCCTCTTTCAACTTTCCAAGACGGGTGTAGGCCCGCCTTTCCACTGTTCGGTCTGCGATCCGGAACGACTTCCCTTTTGATTTGATTGGCGGCCTAACTCGTAAAATGTTGCAAATCGCGGCGGTTATCCGATCTTTTGTTGTTTTCCAAACGATGTCGCCTTCCGTAAATCGAGATTCGTTGCCCTCTTCCGAAATCGTGGTCTCCACCACGCGGAACCGGGATGCCGTGCATCGCGAGGTGCGAGCAGGACGACTGCGGCTTCTCGCTCCTAAGCTCTACACGCCAAATCTGATCGACGATCCCGAAAAAATCATTTGGCGCAATCGGTGGTCGATTTGCTCCGCTTTTTTCCCCGGCGCCTTGATCGCGGATAGAACCGCCTTGGAAGGCAAGCCCGCGGGCGACGGTTCCATTTTCCTGATAGCCGGGAGGGCGACGGATTTGGGCCTCCCCGGTTTGGTCTTCCGCCCCCGTTCCGGCACCGGCCCCATCGACGGAAGCGACATGCCTTTCATGGGATCGCTCTGGATGGCTTGCCAGGCGCGGGCGTTGCTGGAAAACATGAGACCGTCGCGGGCGCGCTCGCATGTTCGGCGCACTTTCTCGCAGGACGAATTGGAGAAGTGGTTGGACGGCATTCTTCGCAAGGGAGGCGGGGATGAAGCGCTCAATCGATTGCGGTCTCAAGCCAAAGCGCTGGCGGGGACGCTGAGAATGGAAAGCGAAGCCGTGAAGCTCGATGCCATCATTGGGGCTCTGCTGGGTTCTCGGGACGCCGAACTCGTGACGGACGTCGGTGCCGCACGTTCCCGCGGACTGGGGTACGATCCCGAACGGCTGGAACGCTTTGACGAACTCCGGGTGGACTTATCCCAGCATCCCTTCCCTGACCGTCCGAGCCGCCCCGGCCAGACGTTTCTCCCGTTTTTCGAAGCCTATTTCTCCAACTTCATCGAGGGGACGGAGTTTCTGGTGGAGGAAGCGTACGCCATTGTTTACGAAGGCACGACGTCCGCGGAACGCCCGGAGGACGCCCACGATATCCTGGACACCTTTCGCGTGGTGTCCGACTCCCACGAAATGCGGAAAGCCCCTCGTAGCCCTAGCGAGTTTATCGACCTGCTCCGGCGTCGGCACGCGGTGATTCTGGCGGGACGCCCCTCCAAGCGGCCGGGAGAATTCAAGCTCAAGGGCAATCGCGCGGGCGAATCGGTTTTTGTCGCGCCTGAGCTTGTCCGGGGAACGCTCCTGCGGGGATTCGAGCTTTTGAACTCGCTGGAGCATCCGATGGCGAGGGCGATCCTGACGATGTTCCTGGTAACGGAGGTCCACCCGTTCGCGGACGGAAACGGGCGCGTGGCCCGGATCATGATGAACGCCGAACTTTCAAGCAGGGACCATGAACGCGTCATCATTCCGAGCGTTTTCCGAACCGAATACATCCAGTCGTTGAAGACGCTCACTCACAACGGGCGTTCCGATGCGCTGATTCGCACGATGGATTTGGTCCAGAATTACGTTTCCCAAATCGACTTTTCCGATTACTCCCACGCTGAGCGTGTGTTGGACACCACGGGCGCCTTCCGAAAACCCGCCGACGCGTTTGGGGATGGGGCAAGGCTGATACTTCCAAAGTCGATGGATCGAGCGTAATAGGGCTTCGGCTGGCCGCTCTCCCGAGACCGCGCCTCAGTAATGGGGGTGAAAAGCGCTCTTCGAATCGGACTTCCCGGAATCGAGGAAGACAATTGAATTTCGCGTTTTCGGCAGTTCAATTGTTCTGAATGCCCCTCGGCTGGCAGCCACCCTGTGGACAGAGGAATATTCCTCCTGGCATTGCCGATGTTGGGAGAATCGATGTGGGTGCCCCCCCGCGGATCGTTCGGGACTCAACCCTTCGGCGGATTCACTCTTGCCGACAGGGTGTGGTCCCAAATAGGGAACGGGGTTCGGTTTGAGAATCTGTGCGCCGGGGCGCCACCAAAGCGGTCCGTATCTTGCGCCATATGATGACCTCATCGCGAGAGAAAACCATCCTCACCCCGGAACAAGCGAATGCCCGCACGGCAGTGTGGCGTTGCCTTTGGGAGAGCGCCGCCCCGTTATACTGGTGCCCTTGGGAAACGGACGCGGCGCTTAATGGTGCTTGTGCGGACCGACCGGTGAACATTGAGGCTATTGCGCGGTCCGTCGCGGCCGACCCGACCGAACTGCTTACAACGCTTCGCGCGCCTATCCAATCCAGCCCCTTCTGGACTTCGACTGTGCGCCGCCTCGCTATCAAGCACACCGCGCTGTTCGTCGGAAATTTTCCTCATCTGCGGCACGATGCCGAGGAACTTCTGTGGTCGGAGGCGTGCCGTGCGGCCCAGAGCTATGCCCCGGTCGGCAATTGCGCGAATGGGTTTCGTCCGCACTATTTCCACTATTACCTTCGAATTTGTCTTAGGGCCGCCGTTGCTGCAATTCGAGGCCGGATCGATGAGTTGAAAGCAACCACCGAAGTCTCCTCGTGCGAGCGTGTTTGCTGCGAAGGGTCGGACTCGGGCGACATTGACGTGCTCGCTCGCGATTGTGGGGCGGTTCTCGAAACGGCGGTGCAGGCGATCCAACAGTTGCCCGAACTGCGGCGCGCCTATCGACTTTGCGTCGTCGAAGGGCTGACGGTTCGCGGAGCGGCGGCGGCGTGCGGAACAAGCAAGTCGTCGTTCCAGCGCGAAGCGGAAGCGCTTGCATCCGCACTTCAGGACCGTTTCGCGGGCGCCCTGGGGCAGCGACCCCAGGCGAAGCCGGACATCGCCCGCACGTTCAGGGCCATTCGCGACATCCTCCATTGCCAGGAAGTGATTCCCGCATGGGCGAAACCGGCAGGCGCGAAGGCGTCCGCCCAGGTTTAAAGCACGTCCATGGCGGTCTAAACGAGGCATGCCCGAGAGAGAGAGTGTCGATGAATCCTACCGGCTCGACTTCCACCGGTATCTTGCTCTGTGTTCCAGCCGATTAGTCAAGAATTCCCCCGCGACCTGGCGGCGATTGCCCGCCAATTGATGCCGGACACCGACCTCTACTGGTCCTACGTTTCCAAGCTCGCGGAAGCGGAGGGAAATCTCCAACTGTTTCGCCCGATCGGATGGCTGGAAAAAGCCGCCATCTGGAAAGAATACAAGCTGGCGATTAGCAGTCTCGCGCTGGGCCTCCGCAATGCTCAATGCGCCGGGTTTGGCGATGAAATTGCCACGCGGCTTGGCGCGGCTCTGAAAATGCTGCACGCGCTCGCTCACACGGACGACCCGCGAGAGCGCGCGGCGATCAGCAACGTGGCGCGCGCCACCGTCAATGAAGTTATTTTTCAAATCGACTCACAAAAGCTATGTAATGGGATGGCTCAACGGTGGACGTTTGAGGAATTATGTAATTCATTCGAATGGGCCGAAGCGGCGACCTTGGAAGTCTGGCGGGCCGGCCGCGACCTGGCTCTTTCCCAGTTCTTCACAACTCTCTCTTTCTTGGGAAATCGTTATGGGGCGGTGCTTGGCGAAGTGGACGATCGATATTTTTGTAACTATTTTTTGCGGACAGATCGCGAGGAGGATTATTGGGATGCGATGGGAAAGGCAATGATGCTGATCGTTTGCAACGACGCGGACGGCGCAAACCTCGCCCGGATCGCGGAGGAGTGCGGCGTCACGGGTGCGATCGTCGAATACAGATCGCCCCTCGCGCTCGTCCAACTTCGCAAGCCGGACATCGGCGACGAGGTCGATCAGCAGTGGAGTCCTTGGTAAGCGCATCCCGTTCGAAACAGCGGAACGAACTCGGTCCGGTAAGGGAGCGAGCCGCCGGTCAATTGCGCCGGCGTGTATCCGCCGCGGAAAGCTTTTCCTTGGTGACCGCAAGATCGATTTCTAGCTGCCGGGTGCGCTCGCTCCACTCGTTTTTCTCCTTTGCATGCCGCTCGATCACGATCGCGTGGTCCTGAAGAGCGGGAACGACCTTTGCCATCTCGCTGCGGGCGGCCAGCAACTCCGCCCTGGTCTGGTGCAATTTCGCGCGAAGCGCCTCAAGTTCCGCAGCGCTCTCTTCGACTCTCTGCCACAGCGCCAGGTTCTCGGTCTCCAGAAGCTTTTGGCCTTCGACGAGTTCCGTCTTTTCGGCGTCGAACTCTGCGGCAAGTTGCTCGCGTGCCACCCGGACAACTTCAAAAGCGGCATCGTTGAAGAGTTTGGCCACCCCGGAGGGAATGCTCTCCTGTTGTTTCCTCGCTTCGGCCCGCGCCTTCCGGAGGAATTCGGTGAGCCGGGCCGTCGCCACTTCGTTGCCAATTCTGGCACGAAGGGTATCGATAGTGATCTTCTCCCCGGCTTCGACTAGGAAATCGTGCGCCGCCCGGATTTCGGCATCGGTGGTTAGTCGCGGTCTCATGCTTCTCTATTGTGCTCTCTCGATGACTTGTCCCCAAGCGCCTTACGTAAGTTACGAAATGTCCGTTGACTGCCGGCCTGAGCCCAAGTTCATTGCTTTTCCCTCTTGCTCTACGGTAATCGGAAACACCAAGCAATCGCCACCGCTCCAGTGATCCTGCCCGCGTTTATCCTCCAGCGCCAGCAGGGCCGCAGCGTGGCCGGCGAGTTGGAGCGCCATGGACCGGCGCTCGCGCGCCCCTTCAATATTGGTGACGCATATTGGTGAAGCGCAGCATGATTTCTATTCCCAGTTATCCTGCTGGTCGGAAACCGGACGGTAATAACATTGCCCGTCCGCAACCCAGCGGGCGTGGTTGCGGGCCTGCGCCTCCGCCACCAGGCCGAGCGCCGACGCGAACTCGTTTTCAAGCTGGTTTTCCGCATTGGCCAGGGCCGCCTCGTGCAGCCGGCGCGCGACCTCGGGCGACTCGAAGTGCGTTGTCACCCAATACTCTTCGCCCGCCACCAGCACCAACAGGTGCCGCATGACCGGCGCATTGCGGCGCCAGAGCCGCTCAAAGAGCGGACTCAAGAGAGCGAGGTTAAATCGCGGCACCACCACCGTCGGGATGGGCGAGGAAGGGTACCCCAGGCGCTGTTCGTGATAGGCGGCAAGATCGGCGAGCGTGCAAATCTGGTCAGGCTGGATGAGATCGATAGCGCGAGTGTGCATACAGTAGCCGTATTGGCGGAGGCGCTTCGCTTGTCCCGTCAATTCCGTTCGTGCCGCAATAGGGATCGCCATGGCCCGCCCCTGCCCTCGTGAAGAACGTTATCGAATTGCTGATTTGTAAATTTGGAATTATTAAGGATCATGTTGATGTAGTTGGTTGGTTTGATTAAAGAGGTTCTTCGGCTTCGTGTGTTCGCCGCTCACTGCCGCTCTTCTCCGAAAAGCCTTTTGGGGCTCCCAGGAAAGAGCGGAATCCCCACCTACGCCCGAGTTTTGGGGAGTCTGCCGACGTGGAGCGGGAATCCAAGCGGGAGTTCTTGGGCGGGCTGGGCCGATTCGGGGACATGCCGCACTCAAGGGTTTCGATAGTGATCTTCTCCCCGGCTTCGATAAGGGAATCGTGCGCCGTCCCAATTTCGGCATCGGTGGTTAGTCTCGGTTCAATGCTCCTCTATTGTGTTCACGCGATAACTTGTCCCCCAGCGCCTTACGTAAGTTACGAAACGCCCATCACGTAATCGATTCCGTCTGAAACGCCCTTTACCAAACCTTACCTCGTTCTATCCCGCGCTCGTGCGCCTTGCGGGGAAGCTCGGTATGGATGCGCGTTCAATAGCAGGCAAAGCCGCGAACGCAATGTTTTAGGTAAAGTCTTGCGTTCGAAAAAAGCCCCGGAACCGCCTCCGTATCTTGGCCGTATATGAGAGGTTGCCGTTCCCTGACTGATAGCGAAGTTGTCGCCGCCCTTTCCGCAATCGACGGCCCGCACGCCCGCCGGGACAAGGCTCTGTTTTTGGTGTGCGTACGCGCCGGGTTGCGGATCGAGGAGGCTCTCGGATTGCGAATTCGCGATGCATGGGATGGCGCCCCGCTGCCGCGCATTCATCTTCCCCGGCGCATAACCAAAGGCAAATGGAAAGGGGGCTCGCTGCCGCTTCACCGCGAGGCCGCCGCAGCGATCGACGCCTATCTCAATACCGAGCGCCCCGGCGCCCGCGCCGACGAACCGCTCTTTCTCTCCCGCAAATCACGATCGATGGCCCCGATGGCCCCGAGGGCCCCGATGGCCCCGATGGCCCCGATGGCCCCGATGGCCCCGATGGACCCGTCGGCGGGATGGCGGCGCTTCAAGCGGATTTTCTCCAAAGCAGGAATCCGCGGCGGGACTCTTGCCACCCACAGCGGCCGAAAGACATTTTGCCGGCGCGTCCACGACCTCACCGGCCACGATTTGATTGCGACTGCAGCGGCCATGCGCAGTACGGTGGGTTCCGTGATATCCTACCTGCAAGCCGACTCGGCGCGCGTGGAATCGGCAATCC
>Ga0316222_1001803_pt1 | contig 24636 bp, 18 predicted proteins | sample TBH18011metaG_FD_206008 | JGI IMG/M metagenome (GOLD analysis project Ga0316222, IMG submission 206008) | Freshwater microbial communities from Trout Bog Lake, Wisconsin, USA - TBH18011 | ecosystem: Environmental > Aquatic > Freshwater > Lake > Hypolimnion/Profundal zone | place: USA: Wisconsin... | reverse complement strand
ACCCCGTCCCGGCCACCACAGGGAGACTTTGCGCGCAAATTAAAAAAACGCGCTTGACAGAAGCCGACGCTGTCATACATGGGGCACAGACTAACCTATTTACGAAGCACAGACGGGTGCGGGATCGGTGAGTGGGCCACCTGCCCACCACAGGGAGACTTTGCGCGCAAATTAAAAAACGCGCTTGACAGAAGCCGACGCTGTCATACATGGGGCACAGACTAACCTATTTACGAAGCACAGACGGGTGGCGGGATCGGTGAGTGGGCCACCTGCCAGACAGGACAGCCGCTCTATGGTAAGAGTCCAACGTCATTAATGAATAGTGACCATGGGCACATTGCGGTCCTCCGGCAGGGGTTCATCGAATGCCGATCTCCATGATGCAAGAATCTCATTACCGTCGCTGGGGCGTCCCGCTTGGATGCAGAAGAATTGGGCCATTACGCTCAGCAGGAGTGTTCCAAATCGTAGCAGTTGGATGACTTCTTTCGGAGGGTAATTCGGGATTATGTCCCCTGTCTTGTTATATCGTCTGACGAGTTGCTCCACTCCTGAATGCGTAAATCCGTTCAGTGCCTTCCAGATCGGGTCATCAAGAGTGAGATTCGCGAAACCCCCGACTTGCTGATCCACGGCGTCGGTCATCTTGATGAAGGTAGGATATGGCTTGCCTCCTGAGCGAATCTGCATCACTTGCTGTTCGGAAGCGCACAAGAACATCCAGAGACCGCGATAAAAAGTCTCCACGATGGATCTAGTCAGCGCAAATGCGCTGCCATCATTATTCCCAGTTTCGAATAGGACCATGGTCGAGTCGTGATGCTCAAAGACGATCATTAGGAAGCCGGCGAAAGTGTGCATCCGCAGGGAGTTGGGTGTAAGCTTCTCCGGGCCCAAATTCCATGCGGTGTCATGGACATAGCGTGCCCCTTGCAGGGCGGCGCTCAACTCTGGTGGGAGCTCTCTATCAAGAATCGGCATTTGCGCCCAGTCTAGCACCCTGCAGGGTGTAAGTGTGTGACACGGAACCAGCGGGCGAACGAGGGGTACAACCACCCTGAAAATGGCCTACTACTTAGATCTGACATTCACACGCTGTTTGACCTGGACCCGCTTGGGATCGAGCCGGATCGCCTGCAAGTGGAGTTGCACCGGAGCCTCAGACCTGAGTATGGCGAATTGGCCGGATTGCAGCTTGGGTGCCGGTCAGGCCTCCGGCCCTCGTCAGAGGCACTGAGCCAGCGGTACAATCTGTTTCTCAAGAAGCTCGACGCGCCCGCCTGATCCTTTTTCGTCTGCTCTCCGCAACGGCAGTTTTTTGTCCTCTAGCGAGGGGTTTTCCGTTGCCATGCGTCCCGGCCGTCGCCAAGCAAAAAGCGTCCCAGGAGCGAATTCGACGGAAAATCCGGGCAGCGCGTACGAAGTGGAGAAGTGGAAGTTGGCGACCGGAATAGCCCTTTGTACAGAGGTCTCGGCTTTGTACACGAAATCGAGGGAAGACGGTGTACAACGCGGAAAATCCTGGAAAATAGGGGAAAACGCGGAAAACGCATGAACAGCGTAATCGCTAGTGTTCATGCGTCTTTCAGCCTGTTTTCAGGGGTTTGCGGCGAGTGCCGCTAGACATTTGGTGCCGAAGAAGGGACTCGAACCCCCACACCCTTGCGAGTACGTGGACCTGAACCACGCGCGTCTGCCAATTCCGCCACTTCGGCACTATGTAACTGCTCAAAAACACACGATGAGCAAGGCAGCAATCTTGAGTCTCGCAAATGCGGGACCCTGTGTCAAATTCAAGCCCATGAATACCATGGCCGGAACGGACCGTTCCGGCCACAGCGACTGAACTTTACTTAGACCAGCTTGGCGTCAAGCAGGATCTCAGTGTTGTTTGCGAACAGCTTGGAGATGGGGCAACCGGCCTTGGCGTCCGCTGCAGCCTTGTCAAAGGCCTCCTTGGTGGCTCCGGGAACGCTGGCGGTGGTGGTAAGCGTGATCTTCGTGATCGCAAAGCCCGCATCCGTCTTTGCCAGGGTCACAGCCGCACTGGTCTCAATCTTTTCCGGGGTGAGGCCAGCGCCGCCCAACTGCGCGCCCAGGGCCATTGAAAAGCAACTGGCGTGCGCGGCCGCAATCAGCTCCTCGGGGGTGGTGCCGGAGTCTGCGCCTTCAAAACGCGTGGCGAAAGAGTAGTTGGCGTTGCTCAGAACGCCTGTCGCCGTAGAGATGGTGCCCTTGCCTTCTTTCAGTGAGCCTGTCCAAACCGCACTTGCCTTGCTAGCCATAGTCCCTCCTTGGGGGAATCAAACGGGTGATTGCAGACATTGTTGTCCGGGGCGCGAGCACGGGGGGATTTCCGTGCTCGTGCTGAGAGATTGATGCAGCAGGTTGCCGCCGGGATGCTATTCGGCAGAAATTCCCCCAGGTAGGTGCTAATCCGCTCGTCCAATTGCTGTTGCAGCTACGAGCTTAGAGGCTGCAACAGCAAACTGATTCGGAAGCGGTGCTCAGATTCCCTGAGCTTCCGGGAGCATTACTGAGCTGGGACAGCCTTTCGGGCGGCCTCAAACTCATCTCCAGGGACCCATTCGACGGATTTGGGTTGCTGGCTGGCAAGCCAGCCGAGCACAAAGCCGAAGCGGGCCATTTTAGCGTTTCCGCGGAAGTCCCAGTCGGCATGGTACTCGTCGGAGGGTTGGTGGTAGTGGTGCGCCGTGTAGTCCATTGCCTGCTGGTGGCCCCATTCGGCGGTGTGTCCCTCGAAGAGGTCGCCCTGGCCGATGGAGAGGCCCGGAATTCCGACGCGGGCGAGCGAGAAATGGTCAGAGCGGTAGTAGTGCCCGGCCATGGGGTTGGGATCAGGCATGGGCTCGAGGTCAAAGGCATTGGCGACAGATTTAACCGTGGGCCAGAAATCGATCCGTTCGCCGCCACCGAGGTTGGCGGAACGAGGAACGCCGATGGGAAGGAGCATGTCGTAGTTGATGTCGAGGGTGATCTTGCCTGCAGGAAGGGGAGGGTGCACTCCGAGGTATTGGGAGCCGAGCAACCCCTGCTCCTCTGCCGTGACGGAGGCAAAGTAAACGGCGTGGGCCGGGCGAACGCTGGACTGTGCATAAGCGCGGGCGAGTTCGAGAAGAATTCCGCAGCCGGTGCCGTTATCTGCGGCGCCGTTGTAGATGTTGTCGCCCTTGGCATCAGGGTCGATGCCGAGGTGGTCATAGTGGGCTGTGTAGATAACAGCCTGTTCGGCTGCGCTGACGCCTGGCAGACGCCCAATCACATTTGCGCTTGTGTAGTGGCGGACGCGGCTCTCAATATGCGCGCGCAGCCTGACGGGAAGCTCAACCGCCTGAAATTTTTTGCCGGCGCGGTCAATGGCCTGATCCAGATCGCCAAGACCGGAAAGCGTGAAGAGGTGCTGGGCTACATCGTGCTGAATCCAAGCGGCGGCGCGAAGCGCGGCGGAGGCGTCGCCCTGAAGATAGCTTTTTTCAATCGCCTGGGAGTTGTGAACCACCTCCCAGCCATAGCTGGCCAGGTCAGTGCGATGGATGAGGAGTACGCCCACGGCACCGCGCCGTGCGGCCTCTTCATACTTGTAGGTCCAGCGGCCGTAGTAGGTGAGGGCCTTGCCTTTGAAGAACTTCTCGTCAGTGGACGGGGGCTCATTGGCAATCATCAGGGCAATCTTGCCTTTGACGTCGACGCCGGCGTAGTCGTTCCACTTGTACTCAGGGGCATCGATGCCGTAGCCAACAAAGACGATGGGCACGTCAAAATCAGCGGAGGATTGTCCCGTTTGATCTTTGGAGACGATCTGCGTCCCGTAGGCCAGATCCACCGGCGCGCCGACTGCCGGAATGAATGAGAATTTGGTTTTGTCCTCAATGGTGTGGACGGCAAAGAGGGGAACGCGCTGGAAGTACGTGCCATTGTCGCCGGCAGGCTCGAGACCGTCGAGGGCAAACTGCGTGGCCATGTACTCGGCAGCCAGTTCAGCTCCCCGGGTGCCGGGGCCGCGGCCTTCAAGCAGGTCGAGTGCAAGAAAACGCACGTGGGCGCGAATCTTCTCCGGATCGATGGAGTTGGCCGCGGAGCGGGCGGCTGCCGGCAGGCCGGCAATGTCAGGAACTGTAGAAGCGGCGGGTTGCTGGGCGCCAACATGAGGCAGGGCTAGAATTCCGGCTGCGAGTACAGCAAAAGCAAGACTGCGATGCATAGGTTCTCCGTGGGTTCAATAGGGCATGTTCAAGTGAGCAATAGAGTCAACTCTTTAGACTACGACCGCATCCGCCAGTGGTGCAATCGAGTGCTAAGGGGCAGTTGGGAGGAGCCGTGCGCGGCCAAGTACCTTGCGCGTCAGCCCAGTGAGGGCCATTCCGGCGGCCTCGCCAGGCGTAACCCAGCGGCGCTCCCCACCCTGGACGGTCAGCTCGTCCACGTTTTGTTCAAACACGGAGCGGATACGAACGGAGTAGTTTACCTGCATAATGGCGTGGCGCACGGTCATTCGCAGGTCCTCCTCAGGCACTGCGGATGACCGTAAGGCAGGCAACTCCCAGAGTCCGGGCATGACGGTGAGCGCGGCCGGACGCTGCTCCAGCAGGACTTCGGTTTCGCGCGGCAGGCCTCTCTTTACCGGATGCGCGGCCGTTCGCACCGAGAGCGCGTGGGCGACCTCGCGACTCAGCATGCGCGGGCGCGGCGGAGTCTTGTGTTCTCCCCGGGTTTTGCATTCAACGGACACCGGGCACATGAGGCACTGCGGGCTTCGTGGCAGGCAGACCGTCGCGCCCAGTTCCATTAGCGCCTGGTTAAAGTCGCCTGGGCGATTGGGGTCCACGAGTTGCCCAGCCATTCTTTCGATCTTGCGGCGCAACTCCGATTCACTGGTGCGGCTGCTTACCTCCCATCCGGCCATGCGGCACAGCACCCGCTCCACGTTGCCGTCCACCACGGCTACAGGCTCACCGTGAGCGATGCTGGCAATCGCGGCGGAGGTATAGGCACCGATGCCGGGCAGCGTACGCAGTTCCGCCGCGGTAGCCGGGAGAATACCCTTGTGCTGATCGGCCACAAACTGCGCCGCCTTGTGCAGCATGCGTGCGCGCCGATAGTAGCCCAGCCCGCTCCACAGGGCGAGAACTTCCTGCTCCGTAGCGAGCGCAAGCGAAACCAGGGTAGGGAAGCAGGTCATAAACGCGTTATACCGGTCAATTACCACGGCGACGCGGGTCTGCTGCAGCATGATTTCAGATACCCAGATCGAATACGGGTCCAGGTTGTTCCGCCAGGGCAGGTTGCGCCGGTTGCGCTCATACCAGTCGATCAGGCTGCGCCGCAGTCCGGCTATCTTCGCGGGCTCCAGATCGATTTTCGCCATTTGCCCAGCTTAAGGCATTTGCTCGGCCCCTGCCTCTCGCATTGACTATCGAGATGCAGAAATCGCTCTGCGCTTTAGAACCCGGTTGCGACGGTGAAAACGCACTGGTACCATTTGGCATCGATCTCCTGTATGGCAAGGCGCAGAACGAGCGCATGCACGGCTCTTTCCACAGTGAATCGCGACATGTTCCGTCGGAAGATAGATGTACTTCTTCGCCGAACCTTTCTTCACGACTCCCCGGAGGCTGACCTTTGAAACCCACTGCCCTTTGCCTGACGCTTGCTCTGATCGCCGCATCTTCTTCTCTGTTGGCCCAGACCACAACCGCACCGACTGACCTGCAAGTTCCGCCTTTCAATCCAAGGGCCGGCATCACGCCCATTTCAATGAGGCTGGCGAACAAGCCAAAGCCCACACCAAAGCCGTTTTCGCGCCTGGCCCTGGGCGGCGGCGTGGGACTGATGGGCGTCAATCTGCAGGCGGCGCTGTACGCAAATCGCTATATGAGCCTGCGCGGCACCGGCAACATTCTCGATTACACCCTGAACAACCTTGTCATCAACAGCTATACCGTGAACGGCACGCTGCACTTTGCCACGGGCGCCGCCTCTGTTGATTTTTTCCCGTTCCCATCCCACGGATTCCGCGTGAGCCCCGGCGTCATGTTTCACAATGAGAACTATGCCAGCGCCAACGTAGCCGTTGCCGGCGGAACCAAGCTCTCGCTCAACAACATTGATTACTACTCATCGAGCACGAATCCGATCAAGGGAACCGGCAGCCTGGGCCTGAGCACGCAAAACCCCGCGGTCACCTTGACCACCGGCTGGGGCAGCGTAGTGAACCGCAAGGGTGGCCACTGGTCTTTCCCGCACGAAATCGGCGTCGCCTTTATCGGCGTGCCGGCCCTCAACGTAGCGCTCACCAGCGGCCAGGCTTGCGATGCCGCGGGTCAAAACTGCGTCAATGTAGCCACCGATCCCACCGTGCAGGCCAACCTCAAAGCACAGGTAGACAAGTACAAGAGCGATCTGAACCTGCTGCGCTTCTATCCGATCATCTCCTTCGGAGTGGCCTACACTTTCCCGATTCGCTAAAAGCTGCAAACTCTGCAATCAGGGCCGCTTCCGAGGGAGCGGCCCTTTGCTTTTGCGCTGCTGATTCGCAACGCTCGACTGCGCGGATGAAGCGGTCCGCATATCAGGATGGCTATAATCCAGTGCGAAAGGGATTTCAAAAAAAATGAATTGGTTCTCGCGTAAAAACCTGATCATGGTTATTGCCCTGGTGCTTTTTTCGGTCTCAAGCCTGCTCGCGCAAGGGGTTAACGCCGTGGATGTGAAGCCGTCGCCGCAGCAGGTTGCCTGGCAGGATCTTGAATTCGGCGTCATCATCCACTTTGGCACCAACACCTTTCTCAATCGCGAGTGGGGCGATGGAAGCGCGGATCCGAAGGTCTTCAATCCCACACAGGCAGACCCGGAGCAATGGGTGCGCGCGGCCAAGGCAGCCGGAGCCCGCTACGTTGTGCTCGTTGCCAAGCATCACGACGGCTTCTGCCTCTTCCCCACCAAGCAGACCAGCTACAGTGTGGCCAACAGCCCGTGGAAAGACGGCAAGGGTGACCTGGTGCGCATGACCGCCGATGCCGCGCGCAAATATGGCCTGAAATTTGGCGTCTATCTTTCGCCATGGGACCGGCACGATCCCCGCTACAGCGACCCCGCGGCTTACGACCAGTACTATCTGGCGCTCCTGGACGAGTTGTCCGGCCGCTACGGCGATCTGGTTGAGTTATGGCTTGATGGGGCAGGCAGCGCCGGCCACGTTTACGACTTCAAAAAGATCATTGAGCAGCTCCGCACGTACCAGCCAAACACTATCGTGTTTGCAGACATGGGACTGTTCGACTACGGGGATGCCCGCTGGTCCGGCAGCGAGCGGGGAGACATTCCCTACGAAAACTGGAACGTGATTGACCGGCACGGGATGCTGCGCTGGCGGCCCGTGGAGTCAGACACCACTCTGCGCAAGGATCACTGGTTCTGGCATCCCAACGACGAGGCTTCGCTCAAGTCCGTTGACCAGCTCGTCAATCTCTACGACCATACCGTGGGGCACGGCGGCCAGTTGATGCTTGGGCTTGCTCCCGACGATCGCGGCTTGCTGCCGGACTCCGATGTGGCGCGCCTCAAGGAGATGGGCGAAGCCATCCGCGAGCGCTACAAGAACAATCTTGCCGCCCATCATCTGCCCACCGACGCCAACAGCGCCGCCGCACTCGACGGCGATGCGGATACCTTCTGGTCAGCACCCGCCGGTTCGCATCACGCCATACTCGAAGCGAGCTTTCAAAAGCCGATCACCTTTAACCACGCGCTCACCATGGAGTGGCTCAACGACGGTCAGCACGTTGAGAAATACGTGATTGAAGCCTGGAACGGCACAAGCTGGAAGCCGGTTGTAGAGGGAGCGGCCCTGGGCCACAAAAAGATCGACAGCTTCGAAGCAGTGACGGCAACCCGCGTGCGGCTTCGCATTCTCTCAAGCACAAGCGAAGCGAATATCCGCGAGTTTCAACTCTTCAATATCGAAGCTCATTGAGGAATGAAGCAGAAACACAATACGATAACCATCAATTGAGAGTTACCCAGGTCCTGGATTTGGGACCTGGGAATGCAAAAAATAGTTATGCAGGCTTATGCCAGCAACTGCGCCGTAATCTCCGCCACGGCCTTCAGCGCGGCATCAATCTGAGCCTGATCTTTGCCGCCGGCTTCAGCGATCTCGGGCTTGCCGCCGCCGGAACCACCCACCAGTTTGGCCACAGCGCCCACCAGCTTGCCTGCCTGAATGCGCTTGAGGAGACCGGGCGTGACGCCGGCGATGAGAGCGACCTTGCCCTCAGGCTGCGCGGAGGCCAGCACCACAACGCCCTCGCCAAGTTTCTGCTTCAGGTTATCTACGAGAGTCCGCAGTTGTCCGCGCTCCAGAGAGTCAGCGCGGAGGGTGACGAGGCGAACGCCTTTCACTTCCACAGCGCGGCTCAGGGCTTCGTCAAGGGCACCGGCGGCCGACTTCATGCGGGCTTCTTCGAGTTCGCGGCGCAGGCGCTTGAGTTCGTCTTCCTGCGAGGCCAGCTTGGCGCGGAAGGCGTCCGACAGGCTGCTGCCCGCGGGAGGCGGCGCCAGTTGCGCGGCGATCTGCGAGACGGCGAAGCCCTCGCGGAACGCGCTCAGCGAACCCAGGCCGCTGATGGCTTCAAGGCGGCGAACGCCCGAGGAGACCGAGCCTTCAGAAACAATTTTGATAAGGCCGATTTCGCCGGTTGCGGTGGTGTGTGTGCCGCCGCAGAGTTCGGTCGAGAAGCCGTCGGACAGCTTGACCACCCGCACCTTGTCGCCGTACTTTTCGCCGAACAGGGCCATGGCGTGGTACTCGTTGACGGCCACGTCGATGGGCACATCTTCCAGCGTTTCTACCTTTGCGTTGGCAAGGACCTCGCGATTGACGATGGACTCGATCTCTTCGAGTTCCTCGTCGGCCACTTGGGTGAAGTGAGAGAAATCGAAGCGGAGGCGCGTGGGGTCGACGGCTGAACCGGCCTGCTTTACATGGAGGCCGAGGACCTGGCGCAGCGCGGCGTGGAGCAGGTGCGTGCCGGTGTGGTTGCGGCGGATGGAGTTGCGGCGGTCGGCATCGACCACCGTGTTGACGTGGTCGCCCACGGCCAGCGGCTGCTTGAGCACGGCCTTGTGGGCGCGGACTCCCTGAACGGGAAGGACGCAACCCTCGATTTCAGCGACAGTCGAGTTGCCGTCCGCTGTGGTGAACCAGCCGGTATCGCCGGTTTGGCCGCCGGAGTCGCCGTAGAAGCTGGTGTGGTCAAGCACGACCTCGACGGAATCGCCTGCTGCGGCGGCGGGAACGCCCACTCCGTCTTTCACGATGGCGAGGACTTCCGCGCCTGGGGTGACAAGCTGCTTGTAACCGAGGAAGTCGGTTTTGGGCAGGTCGCGGAAGGCGGGGCTGGCGGATTTCTGGCTGCCGCCCTTCCAACTGGCGCGGGCGCGGGCTTGCTCTTCGGCGCGGGCAGCTTCGAAACCTGTCTCGTCAAACTTTACGCCTGCGTCACGAGCGGCATCGACCATGAAGTCGAGCGGCAGGCCAAAGGTCTCATAGAGGTGGAAGGCTTTTTCGCCCGTAAAGCTGCCCTGCAGCTCCTCGTTCAGTCGGGTGAGGCCGATTTTGAGCACGCGGTCGAACTGCTTCTCTTCAGCTTCAACCACCTTGGCTACGCGGGCGGCGGAGTCAGAGAGTTCTGGATATGCGCCCTGCATCAGATCGCGGACGGCGAAGACCATCTCAAAGAGGAAGGGCTGTTCCTGGCCAAGCAGGCGGCCATGGCGGATGCCGCGGCGCAGGATTTTGCGGAGGACGTAGCCGCGGCCTTCGTTTGATGGCAGTACGCCGTCGTTGATGAGGAAAGTGGCGGCGCGGGCGTGGTCGGAGATGATGCGGAGGCTGGCGTTGCCTACGTCATTCGCCACGCCAGTCAACTCAGCAGCACGGGCGATCAGCGGCGTGAAGAGATCCGTCTCGAAGTTGCTGACTTTGCCCTGCAGTACGGCGGCGACGCGCTCCAGGCCCATGCCAGTGTCGATGGAGGGCTTGGGGAGCGGAGTGAGGGTGTAGCTGGTGGCTTTGGTCGCGGGGTCAACAACTGCCGCGCGGTCGAACTGCATGAAGACCAGGTTCCAGATTTCGACGTAGCGGGCGTCGTCCTGCCCAAACGGCTTGTCGACACCGGGCGTCTCTGCCGCGCCGAGCCCCATGTCGTAAAAAATCTCGGAGCAAGGGCCGCAGGGGCCGGTCTCGCCCATCTGCCAGAAGTTGTCTTTGAGGCCGTACTCCTTGATGCGCTGCCTGGGAACGCCGGCCTCGACCCAGTAGCCCTCGGCCTCGTCGTCGCGGGGCACGCCGTTGGCGGGGTCGCCCTCGAAGATGGTGACGTAGAGCTTGTCCTTGGGGATGCCGAACCAGTCCGGGCTGGTGATGAGTTCCCAGGCGAAGGCGATGGCGTCGCGCTTGAAGTAGTCGCCAAAGCTGAAGTTGCCTAGCATCTCAAAGAAGGTGTGGTGGCGGCGGGTAAAGCCCACGTTCTCAAGGTCGTTGTGCTTGCCGCCGGCGCGGACGCACTTCTGCGAGGTGGTGGCGCGCGAGTAGTCGCGGCGCTCCGCCCCCAGAAACAGATCCTTGAACTGGTTCATTCCTGCGTTGGTAAACAGGAGTGTGGGGTCGTTGGCAGGCACCAGCGAGGAAGAGTGCACGCGGCGGTGCCCCTTCGACTCAAAAAAGCGCAGAAATGTCTCGCGAATCTCGTTCCCTGAGCGATATTCCATGGCACTTTCAGTGTAATTGGAGTCGGGGTGAAGATTCTCGATTTCCCACCCTAGCCGCAAAAACAAAGACGCAGGTGCCAAAAAGCGCCCTGATGCGGCAACCGAAGATTATTCTTCGTTGGGGTTCTCGTCGAGATTATCCAGCGCGGCCAGGGCTTCTTCCGGGACGTCCCACTGGCGGAGGATTTTGTAGATGACGCCGGTGGAGAAGCCGGCGGTGACCAGGCGGCGCATTACCCGCGCGGTTTCCTTCGGGTTCTCCGGCTTGCGGATGCGCTTGCGCTCCAGATGCTGGCGGGCCAGGGTCTCCTCGTTGGTCTGGCCGTAACGGGCTTCCAGGGTTTCGGCGATGAGGTCAGTGGCTACGCCCTTCTGCTGAAGATCCTGGCGGACGCGGCGGACGCCGAGCTTCTGATTCTCCTGGCGCAGCCGTGCGTAGGTCTCAGCAAAGGCGGCATCGTCGAGGTAGCCATACTCCCGCAGCCGGGCAACCACGGCGGCAATCACAGCCTCGCCTGATGCTCCCGGCTCTACGCGCGCCGTCATCAGGCGGCGCAGTTCAGACTCTGAGCGCATGGCACGCCCAAGCGACTTGACGGCGTAGTCATAGAGACCGGCCTCATTGAGGAAGGCGCGCGGCGATTTACGAGCGAAAGGCATAACGGCCTGTCTGTCTTATTCCGGTCTCGCGCGAAAAGCAGCTGCAGATCTTTCTACTTTGCTGTGCTTCGCTCAGGATGAAAACTGTTTAGTTTGTAGTATCCCAGGTCCCAAAGGCGGGACCTGGGGCACCCGAAGTTGTTTTGATTAGCTAGTGGCTGGGAGCTGCGCTTCCCGTCCATTGGTCAACCCAGTCGTTGACGGTCTTATACCAGAGTTGCGAGTTTTGCGGCTTGAGGACCCAGTGGCCTTCGTCCGGGAAGTAGAGCATTTTGCTGGGCACCTTGAGGAGTTGCAGAGTGTCGAAGAGCTGGAAGCCTTCGCTGACGTCGAGGCGGTAGTCAAGCTGGCCGTGGACGACGAGCGTGGGGGTTTTGAAGTTTTTGGCCGACATCATGGGCGCCCACTTGCGGAAGGGGTTTTCGCTGTCCGGCTTGCCGTAGTAGTCCCACGGGTGGCCCTTGAACTCCCAGATGTTGAACCAGTCCTCTTCCGTGGTTCCGAAGGCCGCTTCGGGGTTGAACATGCCGTCGTGGGAGACGATGCACTTGAAGCGGGTGGTGTGGCCGAGAACCCAGTTGGCCATATAGCCGCCGTAGCTGGCTCCGAGGGCGCACTCGCGGGTTTTGTCAATGAAGGCGTAGTGCTGCTCGGCGTAGTCGAGACCCTGCATCAGGTCAGTGAAGGGCTTGCCGCCCCAGTCGCCGTTCACTCCGTCTACGATGGCCTGGCCGTAGCCGGTGGAGCCGCGCGGGTTGATCATGACAACGACGTAGCCGTTGGCGGCAAAGAGTTCGGCGTTCCAGCGGTAGCTCCACGAGTCGCCCCATGCGCCCTGCGGGCCGCCGTGAATCAAGAACTTGACGGGGTATTTCTTTGCCGGGTCGAAGGCCGGTGGACGAATGATGAAGCCCTGGAGCTTGGTCTTGTCGGCAGCGGTGAACCAGAAATCTTCCATCTTGCGCAGATCGAGTTGGGCTAGGAGACTGTCGTTGAGATGAGTGATTTGTCGGAGTGTAGGCTTAAAGGTCGGCGAGTCCGCTCTAGCCGTCGCCAGATCAAGCCGGTAGGTAATGCTGTAAACCTCCGGGGGAGAATCAACACTCATGCGTGTGGCGATGACCCGGTTTTCCGCATATGACAACAGATGAGGGTCGCTGAATTCACCACTCACATCGACCAATTGCCCTTGATCCGTATGCAACGGCGGTTTGACTGAAGCGAAGAAAATTGGGGCCGCTCCCTTGTTTGCGGAGATGAGCCAGAGCGCCATTGAATCTGGGTCCCACGCAAACTCATCCACCCAGTTCTCAAACTTCGGCAGTAAATCCTTGATCGCCTTTCCGGTCCGGTCGTACAGCATCAGCCGGAACTTGTCTGCCTCGTAACCGGGCCGCTCCTCGCTGCGCCACGCCAGATACTTGCCATCGGGCGAGTAGGCGGGCGAGAAGTTGCCACCTTTTGAAGTCGAAATTTTTGCCGGTTTAGCAGACAGATTGGAGAGGTCGAGGGTGAAGATGCTGGCGCTGGTGGAGATGGCCGGTTCGGGGTCGAGATTCTCAGTAAACGCCAGTTCCTTGGAGTCGGGCGCAAAGGCGAACCCGCCGCTGCCGCCGAGGGAGAAGGGCGGCACGTCGTGCGGGTCGTTGGGGGTGAGGTCGCGGACTGCGCCGGTCTCAACCGAAACCAGAAACAGGTGGTTGCGCTTTGCGCCGGTGTAGTGGTTCCAGTGGCGATAGAGCAGGTGGGTGAAGACCAGGGCCTTGACCTTGCTGGCGGTCTGGGCGATGTCGCGATTGGCGTTGCAGGTGTCGCCGGTGGAGTCTGCTGCCGTGATGGCTGGGCAGTCAGGATACACCGCCGAGGTAAACACGATGGACTTGCCGTCAGGGGACCAGAGCGCGTCGGCGGCCTCGGTAGAGATGGAAGTGAGGCGGCGCGGGTTGGTGGTGGCACCGGTGGCGGGGTCGAACTCCGCCAGCCACACTTGCTGCAGGCCGTTGCGGCCGGAAAGGAAGAGGATGCTTTTGCCGTCGGGAGCAAACTGCGGTCCCGAGTCGCCGGGCTTGGCTACGGCGAGGCGCTGAGGATCACCACCAGCTATCGCCTGCAACCACAGCTCCGCCGTTTTGGTGTTCTGTTCGAGGCTTACGGTCGTGACGGAGTAGGCCAGCCACTTGCCGTCTGGCGAGACGGCGGTTTCGCCGAGGCGCTTCATCTTCGTCATATCCTCAAAGGTCATGGGACGCTTAGCGGGCACGGCCTGGCTGGTCTGACTGGCGCAGCAGGGTGCAAGGACAAAGGCGAGGACGAAGGAGAAGAGAATCGTAGTTTTGCGCATGGAATTCCCGTCAGCGCGCAGGAAAAACCCTCCTGCGCACGAAGAAAAAGTGTACACCGATAGCGGAAGAGTCCGCGGTCAATCCAGCCTTGGCCTACTTGTTCTCGTTGCCCGTCAGCCGGAATGTAATTGTGCCCCAGAAGAGCCTTGCACGCATCTGCACCGGCAGGTGGCGGTCGTCGTCTGTGTACCAGACCCAGATGTTGCCGCGATTCTTTACAACGCCGGCGTCGGCGGTGGGCTGCACGCGCAGGGTCTTGAAGGTGCCGAGCGTGGTTTTGATCTCTTCCCGGCCCTCCACCCGCATCGTGACCGGAACCGTGCGCTGGGCGTCAACGACCGGAATTACAAACGACTTTCCGACTGCCATGGGCTGCGACGAGGCGTAGAACACACCCGTCAGCAGGTCAGAAAGGCAGCCTTGCACCGCCGCTTCAAGATGCTTGCCCTGGCCCGTAACCTGATTCTTTTCATCCAGGATGGACTTGCCCTGCCCGTAGTCCAGGCGCAGGGTTGAGTTCACCTGGCGGCGGCCTTCCACGGTCTGCTTGTCGAACTCATAGGTGCAGCCCTTCTGCCTGTCAAAGGTTGACTGGAAGCGGTCTCCCACATGGAAGAGGAGGTTGATGGCGCCAATTGTGTCAGCGTTCGCCGTCAGCCGCTCGCGGTCGCCCACAGCCTCAAAGTGCAGCACAGATATGCCGGCGGGGAAGACGCGCCAGTCCACCGAATAGGTAAGGGTCTGCTTTTGCGGAAAGCTGAAACCGGCGCGCGGAGGGGCGAGCAGAGGCGCCTGCTGCCCGTGAGCCAAAACGGCCAGAACAAGGGCGCAAACAATCGGTGCGGCGAACAGGCGCGTCTTCAATGTCGGGTATGGCTCCTAATGGATTGACCTGCTTTGTGCTAAAAACCCTCACCGGGTCCAGTGCAGGAGAGCTTGAATCGCGGGCCGCATCATGAGCAGGCTGAGGTACAGCAGTGCGGCCCCTATAGCAGCATTGTACTCGCGGTGCTTGAGGTAAAGCTCCAGGCTAAAGCTCCCAGCCCCCCCTCCGGCAGCCGCCGAGCCTCCCCTGGGCAAGCCCTCTTTGCCGGATTGCCGGGCTGGCGTCAGGCGCGGAATCAGCCGCGGAACGCTGCGGCAGTAGTCATCGAAACCGGGAAAAGTGGAGCGGAGAAATCGCTCTTCCGAGGCAATGACCGGGACGTAGATCACACTGAAGCCCATAGCCAGGACCACCGCCACCGGCCAGCTCAGCAGCGCTACGGCGAACCCGGCCGCAATCAGCATTGACCCCAGGTAGAGCGGGTTGCGGGTGTGCGCGTAGGGGCCTGTAACCGTCAGTTCGCGATTCTTCTTCACATAGCCTGAGGCATAGGCGCGCAGCCAAACCCCGGGCAGGACAAGCGCCAGGCTCCAGGCCACGGCTTCCGGTCGCGGCGCCCGCTGCCATAGCTCAAACACATACAGCGCCGCGGTAAGAAAGCCCAGGGGCACGCGGATACGTCGAGCCACGCGCTGCCAGCGTGCTATCCAATCCAGACGCAGCGGGGCTTGTTGGGTGGGGTTGGCATGCTGGGTCATGGTGCGGTCTCCTGTGCAAGTAGCTCATCGGTGGCGGCCAGCACGTCTTCAGGCTTGATGGTCAGCAAACCAGCCTCCGGCGCGGCATGGCGAGTGTGGTCCAGGCGGCTTTGCGGGCTGCGCAGCACTTTGAATCTAGTTCCAAAGGGGCCGTTGCGACTCGGGTCGGTGGGCCCGTAGATGCCCACTACCGGCCTGCCGAGCGCGCAGGCCAGGTGCAGAGGGCCGGTATCCCCGGCAACACAGACGGCGATGCGGCGGGTAAGTGCAATCAGCTGGTCAAGCGAAGCATTCAACCGAACCGCCGCGCCTCCGGTTCCGTGGGCAATTGCGTCGGCCAGGGGTTCTTCTCCGGGTCCGGCATTTACCAGCACGCGGTAGCCACGGTCCACCAGTCCCCGCGCAACCAGGGCGTAACGCTCCGGCGGCCAGCGCTTGGCTCCCCAACCCGCGCCGGGATTCATGAGCGCAACCGGCTGTGGAGACGTTTGGAGCGGTGGAGCAGAATTGAGAAGCGCATCGCACCACGCTTCGGCCACGGGATCAACAGGCAGCCACGGAGCCGCCGGGCTCAGCGTGTCGCCGGCAATAGCCCTCGCCAGTTCCAGATCCTGCTCAATTACGTGCGCGCCGCAGGTGGCCACGCACTCAGTAAACAGCCAGCGCGCCGGCCCCTCGCGGGGCTCGGCCTCGCCTATAAAGCGGTGGCATCCGGCGAGGCTCCCTACCACTGACGAGCGCAGCGCACCCTGCAGGTCAATGACGGCGCTGTAGCCTGCCGCGCGAAGTTGGCCGCGCAATTGCGCTATCTCTCTGATCGTCCGCAGGCTGAACGGGCTTCGCCGCCATCGCTTGGTTGGCGCAAAGTGCAATCGGTCCACAACCGGCTGAGCGGGCCCGCGCTCGATGCTTTCAGGGGCGGCAAGCAGGGCTCGCCACCGTGGCTCTACTACCCAGTCAATTACCCAATTGGGATGCGCCAGGCGCAGTGCCGTAACTGCAGGCAGAGCGTGCAGAATGTCGCCCATCGCCCCGAGGCGAACCACTAGAAGACGGTACTTTGACTGTGTTTGCAAACTCTGATTTTCTCACAGGCCGCATCCAGAGCCGCTTCGCCACGCGCCGCCCGCCCTCCCGGCACACCCTGTAAACGAATATCAATTTCGCGTCCAAACTACTGCTGCCCCAGCATTTGACACGCCTGCCGCACGCCCCTACTCTGGATTGCAACTCGGCGAAGCCCAACCCATGCGGCCTGCAATGCCGAGACAAAGGACGAAAACATGAAACCGGGAATTGGAAACCACTTGAAGCTGCATTGGTACGCCATGGTTCTTGTCGCAACCGCGCTTTTATCCACCTTGTCGACCGCCCAGGCCCCGCCTCACCTGCTGCTTGGCAAAGCTGACTTTGCCCGCTTGAACGAGCTCGCCCGCACCCAGCCCTGGGCCGCCAAACAGCGCGATGCCATTCTTCAGCAGGCCGCGGAGTTCCCGCAGTCCTACGAGAAGCGCTTCGGTTTGACTTCCGTCGAGCTGCCGCCCGAAGGCGGGCAATGGCTCCACTATTACGCTTGCCCTGACACGGGCTCCCTGCTCGTCTTTCATCCACCCGACGAGAACGTATGCCCCGATACCGGCAAGGTATTCAAGGGCTATCCCTACGACCATGTGGTTTACATGCTGCGCGCCGACGCGCTTGAGAAAGGCGCTCTTGCCTCCGCACTGGCTTACCGGCTCGCCGGCGATCATGCCAATGCTGAAAAGGCCGCGCTGATCCTCAAGCTCTATGCCGACAAGTATCTGACCTATCCGATGCACGACAACTACGGGAAAGAGTCGCAGTTCGGCGCCCGCGTCTACTCGCAGACGCTGGATGAGGCAATCTGGCTCATTGATCTGGCATGGACCTACGATCTGCTTCGTGACACGGACGTTTTTACGCCCGCTGACCGTACCCACATCGAACGGGATCTGCTGTATGCGGCGGCCTTGACTGTAAGCCGCGCCAACAACGGACCCACAAACAATATCCAATCATGGATTCTCGGCGCGGAGGCCACCGTCGGTTACACGATCGACGACAAGACCCTCGTTGATCAGGCGATGGATGGCCCGCATGGTTTCCGCTCGCAGATGAAGGAATACGTCAACGACGGATTCTGGATCGAGGGAGCCTGGGGCTACCAGTTTTATGCGCTACGGCCCCTGGTTTACCTGGCACAGATGTCTGCGCGCGCTGGCCTCGACCTATGGAAGCAGGAGCCGAACCTGGGCGCGCTGCTCGCCTCCCCGCTCGGAGTCATGTTCCCCGACGGTACGCTCCCTGCCTTCAACGACACGCATACAGTGGACCTCTACGAGGAAGCACCACTCTACGAGGCCTCCTACGCCGCGCTCAAGAACCCTGACTTCGCCGCGATCGACGAGCATGTTCAGCGCGCCAATCGCGAAGCCTTCCTCTTTGGAGTGCCTTCCATCAACGGCGCGGCGATGCCCAAGCCCAAGAGCGCCGTATTCCCGGTTGCCGGCTATGCAACGCTGCGCGCCCCCGTCGGAGACCTTACCGCGATCATGAAGTTCGGACCCCACGGCGGCGGCCACGGGCACTTCGACAAGCTGAACCAGCTAATCTACGCAAAGGGCGGCATGATGAGCGTCGATCCCGGCACCCATTTTTACGGTATTCCCATCCACCAGAGCTGGGATAAGCAAACCGTTGCGCACAACACAGTGAGCGTGGATGAGGCTGCGCAAAAGCCCGCAGGGGGAAAGCTCCTCTCGTGGCAGGCAGAGCCGGAGTTCACCGCCGCAACGGCCAGCGCGGGACCGGTATATGACAACGTCGAGCTGCAGCGCACCTCGGTTGTTACTTCAGATTACGTTCTGGAGATAACCACCGCGAAATCGACGGACGGCAAGGAGCACGACTTCGACTGGAACTACCACAACTACGGCGTGCAGCACCCTGAAGGAGTGTTTTCTCCGTACGCCGGCTTCCCGCAGCGCGACGGCTATCAAAACCTGACCGAAAACAAGAGCGCCACAATCGCGGGCGACTTCCACACGGTATTCGCCATGGATAAGGACCGCGAGATGAGCCTGTCGATGCTGGGCGGAGGCCAGGTATTCACCGGCGTTGCTCCCGGCCCCGACCTGCGGGTCAAGGTCCCCTACGTCATCGTCCGCCGTCACGGCGCTTCTGCCCAGTTCATCGCTGTTCTTGAGCCGGGTCCAGCCGCCGCGAAGATCACCAGCATAACCAGCGCCGATGGCAAGATCCACATCAGCAGCTCAAAATGGCAAGATACGATCGAGCCGGGAGCCAAGGTTGGGTACCATCGCGCGCCCATCCAATAAGCCCGCACCATCCGGTTTCCGGGCACGAAGGATGAGGATGCGAAACACAAGCTGATGACCGAACCAACAACCTGATCCAAACAGGAATACGCCGCTCGCATTGACTGCGGGCGGCGTATTTTCTGATCTGCACTTACCGTTTCAACAGATCGATCGGTTTTGTAAAATCGGTCACCCGGATGTGACCGGCCAGCGAAGGGTGCTGCCGCTCAAGGGCAACATACATCTCCCAGGCCACACGGCGATAGCTGAAGTGCCCGGCCGGAGCCGAGCGCAATTCGGTGATGTACTGCGCCTCCGCAAAGTCCATTTTGAAGAGGCTGCGAATCCGAGTAGCCAGGGGAAGCAGATACAAAGCCGACTGCGCTGCCTCGGGCGCCTGTCCCGCCGCAATCTGCGCGCAGGCCTGGTGCGCGGCGTCAATTGCGGATTGGAACTCCGCCAGGACACCTGCCTCGGCAAGGACCTCCACATCACCGGCCAGATCGCCCGATGAAGGCGTCTCGTACCCATGCAGCGTGGTAATTCCCTGGATGATCTGGGTGCAGCGCCGATGCCGGTGCATATCGCGAAACCCGCCGATGTCCATGAGGATGTCAAAGCGCAGCGCCGCGCCCGCATGGAAGGCCCGAAGCGCTTCGTCGTGCTTGCCGCGGTGCCGCAAGCCAAGCTCAATAATCTCCGTAACCCGAGCGCCGGGCAGCGCGGCCACCAGGTCGCGAATCTGCCGGTAAGAGTGGTGCGCGGCCGAGTAAAGCAGCGTCGCGGCGAGTTCCACTTCCAGCGTCTCGGTGCGTTCGACCAGGTCCACCAGCGGAGCCTCGGCAATCGGCACCGATGCGAGAACATCTGCCGCCGCTTGCGCCAACTCGGCGCGCGTCTGCACCTCGTAGTTGTTTGGCTGGGCATATTTGACGAGCGTGGGGGCGGTGCGCACGTCGCGGGTCAGCAACCGTGCGGCCTCTTCGCCAAGAGCCGGGTCGCTGGCCGCAACCGTCTCAACAAATGCGGCTGCTGCCTGGCCGTTTACATTCCAGGCAGCTCCGGTAGCCGCCTCGCGAAGCTTCAATCCAAGATCGCGCACTTCGGAAGCCGGGTGAGCCAGCAGCCGCGACACCTGGGTTTCAAGCGTCCGCGCACTCACAATCTGGCCCAGCGAAGTATTGGTGGCCAAAGGCAGCAGGTACCGTGCAACGTCAAAGGCGCGGGCCTTCAACGTGCGCGCAAAGTCTTCCGGCTTCAGCGTCTCTGGGCAGGCAATCCGCTTTTCCAGGGCAGCAAACACCGCCGCCGTGGTCCGCTGGTAAGCCGCAAACAAGTTTCCAACGGTATCTGCAAATAGCTTTGCCGACCCCGTATCCTCGCCAAAATCAGGGAAATACCAGCCCGATTTGAGAAAGTTCTGATAGCGCGTGGAGCGCTCCTGGCCATCCCACCGCTGCTCGTCCACCAGCACAATCGCTGCCAGCAGGCTGAGCCGCTCCACCGCAAAGGCGATGTGAGCCAGGTCGGCAATCGAGCGATGACCATATTGAAAATAGAACGTGTTCAAGAACTGCTCGGCCCGCTGGGCGCTGATTTCAGTCAGCGACTCTCGCATGGACAGAGCTGAGCGCGAGTACTTGGCCATGGCAAAGGCAAGCACCTCGGGGTCCGCGCCGTGGACGGCGAAAACGTCGGTTTGGTTGCGGGCGTTGGGAGGAATCAAACTTTCACTGGACATTGCGGAGGTCTCGCGAACAGAATACGGCATCAGGGTCCGGATTCGGATTTTTGGCACTCCGCAAGCATCCGACCCTGATTTACCATCACTGCAGGAGTAACCGGGCCATGCGCGAATTTCTGGTACGCACATCGCACAGACCGCGCCCCCTGCCCTCCGGCCAATGGGCGATGACCCAGCGCTGGAACGACCTTTTGTTTGCGCACTGGCCCATCCCCGTGGCGCAAATGGCGGCGTTGTTGCCAGAGTGGCTGGATGTGGATACCTACCAGGGTTCGGCTTGGCTCGGCGTTGTACCTTTCTGGCTTGACCGCATCAAGATTCACGGCGTCCCCCCCATCCCCGGCGCGCGCAGCTTTCCTGATTTGAATCTGCGCACTTACGTTCGCGACCAGTTCACCGGCACCCAGGGGGTGTACAGCTTTTCCATCGATGCCAGCAACCTGCTGGCCGTGGCGATGGCGCGCGCTGCCTACCACCTGCCTTATTACTGGGCAGAGATGAAGATGGAGCAGCGCTCGGAGCGCGAGTTTGCCTTCTACAGCCGGAGGCGCTTCTCTGGCGAGCCTGTGATGTTCAAAGCGCGCTATCGCGGACTGGGGCCCAGCAGCAGGCTGGCGGACCATAGCCCCGGTACGCTCGAATATTTTTTCACTGAACGCTCCTGCCTGTTCAGTTCAGACCGCTCCGGGCAGCCAATCCGGTCGAATCTCCACTACGTTCCGTGGCCGCTGGAAGAGGCGGAAGCGGAAATCGAGTGCAACGACCTTGCCTCGGCGATCGGCCTTACCTTGCCCAACATGGAGCCGGTGTTGCATTACTCGCGTCGTCTGGCTGTCTACGTCTGGCCGAAGGAACTGCTGCGCCCCCTGCTGGCACCCCGTCCGGTGGCTATCGCTGTCTCCCCAACCGGCTAGGCCCGGTCACCGCTCCCCTTATAATCATGGACGGAAGCACGCGAACGTGAGCGCGGATAGACGGGAGAGATATGGCCAATTTGCAGGGAAGAATAGCTCTGGTGACCGGAGCATCGCAGGGAATCGGGCGCGCATGCGCGCTGGAGTTGGCGCGCGCGGGAGCCACGGTGGCCCTGGCGGCGCGGAACGAGGCCAAACTGGCCGAGGCAGTGGCGGAAATTGAAGCCGCCGGTGGCCAGGCCGCGGCCTTTGCCCTCGATATCGCCAGCGAAGAGTCCATCAAGAGTGCCGCAAAAGCCATTCTTGACCGCTTCGGCAAGGTCGAGATTCTGGTCAACAACGCGGGCATTACCCGTGACAGCCTGATGATGTCCATGAAGCGCGCCGACTGGGACGATGTTCTGGGCACCAACCTCACAGGAGCCTTCCTGCTTACGCAGGCGGTGCTGCGCCCCATGCTGAAGAATCGCTGGGGACGCATCATCAACATATCGAGCGTAGTGGGGCGCACGGGGCAGGCAGGCCAAGTCAACTATGCCGCCAGCAAAGCCGGGCTCATCGGGTTGACCCGCTCCATCGCACGCGAGGTGGCCTCGCGGGGCATCACCGTCAACGCCGTGGCTCCGGGCTATATTGAGACACCGATGACCGCCGTTCTGGACGAGAAGCTGAGGGCCGCCATGATGACGCAGATTCCACTGGGCCGGGCCGGAACCGATCTCGAAATCGCCCAGTCGGTCGCCTTCCTGGCCTCCGATGCGGCCGCGTACATCACCGGGCATGTTCTGGATGTAAACGGCGGAATGTTCATGGGCGGCTGAAGAGCCTGCCATAAGAAGCCGGCGGCGTCCTGCTGCCGGCAACCCCTTTTTCAAGTTATGCCAGCGCCGAGCCGATAAGCAGACTTGGAAGGCACGCATGGCTACTCAGTTGGCACCCTCACAAAATACCGATACAGCCCTGGCCGAGTTGGCCGGAGCCATGCGCTATGTTGCCCGGCAGCCGATTCTCGACCTTCGCGGCAGGGTGCATGGCTACGAGTTGCTCTTCCGCAACGGGCCCGAGATCGGATTCCGCGGGGACGGCGACCTGGCCACCCGCACCATGCTCGACAACACCGTTATCTTCGGACTTGAAAAGCTCACTGGCGGCATGACGGCCTTTGTGAACTGCACCAGGGAGTCGCTTACGGATGAACTGGTGGACGTATTGCCCCCCAGCATGACGGTCCTCGAGATTCTCGAAACTCTGGAGCCAACCCCCAGCCTCATCGAGGCATGTCGCAAGCTCAAGTGCTCCGGCTTCCGGTTAGCTCTGGACGATTTTGTCTGGGCTCCGGAGTTCGAGCCGCTTGTGCAACTAGCCGACTACATCAAAGTGGATTTTTCACTCACCGGAATCGCCGAGCGGAGGCAGCTGCTCGATCATCTCCGCAACGTCACGGTGGCGCTTATCGCGGAAAAGATCGAGACTCAGGAGGAGTACGAACTGGCCTGTGCGGAGGGCTTCACGCTCTTTCAGGGATATTATTTTTGCCGCCCGGTCCTGCTCAAGAACCGGAAGATTCCGGCCAACCGCCTATCGCAGATTGAAATTCTGCAATTGATGCGCAGCGACTCCATCGACCTGCGCAAGCTCACGCGGTTGGTAAAACTCGATACATCCCTTACCTATCGCCTGCTGCGCCTGATCAACTCGCCGCTTTGCGCAGTCCGGCAGGAGGTGCGGTCCGTCCAAGCCGCGCTGCTTGCCGTCGGCGAGGAGACCTTCCGCCGCATCGCCACCCTGGCAATTACCAGCGAACTGAACGCCGGCCAGCCTGCCGAAGTCCTTCGCCTGGCCTTTGTCCGGGGGCGATTCTGCGAGTTCGCCGCCGCTCTTTGCGGGCTCGACCCCACTGAACAATACCTGCTGGGAATGTTGAGCCTGCTGCCGGCTATGCTGCGTATCCCGATGGAAGAACTTGCCCCCGCGCTGCCCCTTCGCGAAGAGATCCGTCAAGCTCTCCGCGGCGCTGACCTGCCCGAGCGCATCCTGCTTGAGTGGCTTGTAAACCACGAGCACGGTAACTGGTCCGCCTGCGACGCAATCGTCAAAGCCCGCAATCTCAACCAGGAAGAGCTTGTCCGCTGCTATGCCGAAGCCGTTGTTTGGGCTGAGTCCGGGCTTCGCTTTGCCTGAGCTACCTTCCGCTCAGGCTCTCCTCCGGGAGAAATTCATAGCTAACAAATGCAAATCGCTTGCTGTCTGGCGACCACGAAGGAACATTGATGGTTCCCTGCCCCCCAAATAGCCGCGCATGAACATGAATCTTCTTGTCTTCCATTGACATGAGCCGCAACTCTACATCCTTCTCTCCGGGATGCCCAGTCACGCCCTTCTGATAGGCGAGAAACACCATCCATTGCCCATCCGGAGAGATGTGCGGAAACCAGTCGTTGCTGTCGTCAAAGATCACCTGCTCCTGCTCCGAGCCATCCGGTCTCATCCTCCAAATCTGCATGTGCCCGGTGCGTTCTGAGTTGAAGTAGATCCAGCTTCCCTCCGGCGAATACTCCGGGCCGTCATCCAGCCCCTCCGCCGTTGTAAGCCGTGTCTCCGCGCCGCCCGCCACCGAGATTGAGTAGATATCGAAGTTGCCGCCACGCTCGCCGGTAAACGCCAGCGTCAATCCGTCCGGCGACCAGCCATGCCAGTACGAGGGCCCATCCTCGGTAACCAGCCGGGGCTTTCCTCCGGCTGACGGCACCACGTAGACGCGCGATTTGGAGTCTGCCGGAAGCCGGTCACTGACAGCTAGCCACTGGCCGTCCGGCGAAAGCCCATGGTCGTTATTGCAATGGATCTGCGGAGCCGTATCGATCGTGACCGGCTTGTCGCTGCCCAGGGTCAGCCGACGCAGCGTGCCCTCTTGGTTAAAGATGAATGCCGCTCCGTCCCGAGTCCAGTTAGGGGCCTCAAAGTGGGCGGCAGCAACGTACTCGACACGGCGGTCCGTCGAGCTGACGGCAACGCTCTCCAGCGTGCTCAGCAGCACCGGCTTTCCCGTCGCAGGCGCCAGTTGCTCCAGTTTCACATGACTGAACACCGCCTTCTCCACCGCGTCCTTGTCGTGCGCGCATACCCCGATGCCAATATAAAAATCGCCGGTGATCACAATCTTCGTCGAAGCGCCCGAGGGCTTCAACTTGCCGTCCTTGCCAGCGACAAAGGCATAGAAAAAGTCGCCGCGCTTCTCGATCCGCACCGTAGCGGGG
>Ga0316222_1001795_pt1 | contig 24734 bp, 26 predicted proteins | sample TBH18011metaG_FD_206008 | JGI IMG/M metagenome (GOLD analysis project Ga0316222, IMG submission 206008) | Freshwater microbial communities from Trout Bog Lake, Wisconsin, USA - TBH18011 | ecosystem: Environmental > Aquatic > Freshwater > Lake > Hypolimnion/Profundal zone | place: USA: Wisconsin... | reverse complement strand
CCGCCACCCCGCGCTCGCCAGGCCCACGCGCACCACGGATTCCGATCCGGCGCGTTTGACGACATGCACCCTTCGGCGCGAGATCGGGGGCTGGTCGGTGTGAACAATCGGTTGTTTGCGCAGGCGGTTGATCATAAGGCGAGCCTACGCGGCCAGCCTCAAGCCTACAATGCAGCTACATCACCAGCCGGGCTTCGACCACTTCCGGCTCATCCGGCAATGAGTGGATGGTGAAGCCGAGCGAGCGGATAAAGCCGAGCATGGGTTTGTTATCGGTCAGCACTTGCCCGACAACCTCGTGCATGCCCTGGCTGCGGCCCCAATCCAGCAGGCGCAGCATCAGATACTTGGCCAGCCCCTTGCCCTTCATATCCGGCTGCACCACCACGGCGAACTCACCATGCTCCGGCGCATCGCGCACCAGACGAGAGACGCCGACGGTTTCGTCCAGGCCGTCCGGGCCGATGCGGGTGGCGACGAAGGCCATCTCGCGCTCGTAATCCACCTGCGTCATGCGGGCCATCTGCTCGGGTGACAGCTCGCGAATGGCGGTGAAGAAGCGATAGCGCACGTCTTCCGGCGAGAGGCGACCAAAGAAGGCACCATGCGCCTGGGCGTCCTCGGGGCGAATCGGGCGAATGCTGAAGGTCTCGCCCTTGGCGGAATAGGTGCCGACCAACTCGGTCGGATAAGGCGGCAAGGCGAGCACGGAAACCGGCGCATCGGCAGCGCGCAGGGCGATCCAGGCATCGGCGGCCTGTGCCTGCTCGGGACCGGAGAGGATCGGGTCAATGTCGATCTCGGCAATTTCCGGGAAATCGACCACCAATTGTGACACCCGCACCAGCGCATCGGCCACTGCATCCTCACGCGACACCCGCAGATCGACACCCTTGCCGAGCACGCGGGCGACACGGGTGCGGGCGATCAAAGCGTGGGCGAGCGGCAGATTGAGCGGCGGCAAATCAATCGCACTGTCGCGAAACAACCGGGCCGAGGTGCCGCCCTGGCTGAAGGTGATCGCCGGGCCGAAGGTGGCATCGTCACGCACCTGAATGCGCAACTCCCGCGCTTGGGCCACCTGATGTTGCACCAGGAAACCATCGGAGGACGAGTTGAGCAGGCGTGCAGCGTCACGCAATTGGCTGCCATCGGTGATGTCGGTGATCGCCGCACTGCGCACCAACGGCTCGGGCCGTGTGCAGCGGCGGCGCTTGAGCACGACAGGATAGCCCATCGTCTCCGCCGCCCCGATCATTTCCTCAATATTGCGCGCAGGCTGGGAGGGCACGGTGCTGATGCCGTAGGCGTCGAGCACGCCCAGCGCCTCATCTTGCATCAGCGCCTCACGACCGTCAGCCCGCACATGGGCGAAGATGGCCTGCACGCGGCTTTTGTCCGGCGCAATGGTCAGCACATGCGATGGCGGCAATTCGCGGGCGGCGGCGCGGTTATGGCGGTCTTCGACGAGATGATGGAAGCCACGCACCGCCTGTTCGGGCGTGGCGAAGGCGGGCACGCCCGCTTCGGCCAATCGACGGCGAAAGGCGGCTCCTGTGGTCTCGCCCATCACACAGGCCAACAGCGGCGCCTTGATCGATTTCGCGGCAGCAGCCAGAGCAGCGATGGCTGCGTCATCGCTGTCACCGGTGGGGGCAAACACCGCCAGCACACCGCCGACTTCCTTGGCACCGGAGAGCAAAGCGGCGGCCTCAGCGAGTTTGATCGGGCTGTCAGTGCCAACATAGACCAGATCGCCAGCACCACCCGGTGCGATGGATTGATTGGCCGGGCCGAAGGCGCGCGGCACGGAAAGTTGGATCACCGCGCGGGTCTCGGCGGTGAGTGTCGCCAATTCCAGACCGTCACGCAGCGCCGCATCGGCGGCCATCTGGCCGGGGCCGATGGCGTTGGTGACAACTGCCAGCGTCTCGCCGCGTGCCGGTTTGGCGCGGGTGAGGGTTTCGGCGGCGGCCAGCATGTCTTCCAGCCGGTCCACCACCAGCACACCGGCCCGGCGCAGCGCGCCGTGGAAGGCAGCATCGGCAGCCCCGGTGGGATCACGCAGCAACCCTCCCGGACACATCGCCACCACCGGACGCATGCGCGAGGCGGCGCGGGCACCGGAGAGGAACATGCGGCGGTCACGGATGCGGCGAATATCCATCAGGATCGCGCCGGTCCCGGCATCGCGGGAGAGATAATCGAGCACCACGGCAAAGCCGAGATCGGTGTTGCCGCCCACGCCGATGATGTGGCTGAACCCCACGCCATTCGGCTCAGCCCAATCCAGCACCGCGCGGCACAGGGCGGCGGATTGCGAAATCAACGCCACGCGGCCGGCATGCGGCAACAGATGCGAGCGCGTGGCGTGCAAGCCGATGCCAGGCACCGAAATGCCAAACGAACCCGGCCCCAACACCCGCACGCCGGTGGCCTTCGACGCAGCCCCCACATTCTCCGCCATGCCGATCATCACAGCGGCAAATGTGCCGCGTTTTGCCAGGGCGGCGAAGGCGGCCTCGGTGTCGATACCATCGGCGCACAAAACAGCCAGATCAGCAGCGATCGGCAGGCTCTCGATGTTGGGATAGGCGAGCACGCCGGAGATCGCGGTCATCTTGCCGCCGACCATCCCGGTGACGGGCAGAATCGCCCCTTTGAAGCCGCCGGACAGCAAATTCGCCATCACCTGCAGGCCAGCCGGGCTGTCCGCGCCAAGGACTGCCACGGAATCCGGACGAAAAAGAGCCTCAGGGCGGAAACGACCGGAGGAGAGGGAGCGGTGCAAGGTCATGGTGCGGTGCAGCATAGTCCTAATCCCCGTTCGATGCACGTGAATTGGCGGGCTGGTCCCAGCTTTCGGCTCATGGCAGCTTTATGCCGCAAGATGAGAGCAGTTTGGGGTAGATCATGGACGACCGCATGGATGTGGAGATGAAAGCGGCAAAACACCGCATGGATGCGGCCGCTGCCGCCCTGCCGCCGATGAGCATGTTGCCGCCATTGGATGCAAGCCGGGCGATCAATGACGCGCTTCTGCTGCCCTGGTGCGATGGTGGGCCGGTGATGCATGAGAGCCGTGACCTGTGGATTTTCGCGCATGGCCGTCGCATTCAGTGTCGTTTGCATCGCCCGAATGCCGATCCGAATTTGCCAATTCTCGTGTGGTTTCATGGCGGTGGCTGGGTGTGGTCGTCCATCGACACGCATGACCGCTTGGTGCGGGAATATGCGGCAGCCGGGCAGGTGGCGACGCTGAATGTAGACTATTCGCTGTCGCCCGAGGCGAAATTTCCGCGTGCTTTGTTCGAATGCGCCGACGTGGTGCGGCAGGTGGCGTTGCAGGGCCATCATTGGGGTGTCGATCCGTCGCGCATCGCCGTGGGGGGCGACTCGGCGGGTGGAAATCTGGCGCTCGCCACCGCCATGCTGTTGCGCGATACCAATGGGCCCGCGTTGCGCGCGATGCTGCCGGTCTATCCGGTCACGGATGCGGCATGCGATACGCTGAGCTATCAGGAATTCGGCGAAAATTACGGCCTCACCCGCACCGGCATGCGCGCCTATTGGGACGCCTATCTGGCCGGTGACGCCGACCGCCACAACCCGCTCGCCTCACCGCTGCGGGGCGATTGCAGCGGATTGCCGCCATGCCATATCGCGGTGGCGGAGTTGGATGTGCTGCGCGATGAGGGCGTTGCGATGGCCGAGAAACTCAAGGCGGCGGGTGTGGAGGCCACGCTCGATATCTGCCCTGGCGTGCTGCACGGCTTCATGCGTCTGACCGCCGCCGTCGGCGTGGCGCGCGATCAAGCACAGCGCGGCGGTGCGTTCCTGCAACGGATCATGGGCTGATCATGCGCGTCTATCTCGCCGGTCCCGACGTCTTCCTCCCCGACCCGCTCGCCCGTGCCGCTCGGCTGAAGGCGGCGTGTGCGGAGCGCGGGTTGGTGGGCGTCTTCCCGCTCGACGCCTTGCCGCAGGGCGACCCGCCAGCCTGGGCGAGCCTACCCGAGGCGCTGCGCATCGCCCGGCGCAACGAGGCGCATATCGCCTCCTGTGACGTGCTGGTGGCCAATCTCTCGCCGTTGCGTGGGCCGTCGGCGGATGTCGGCACGGTGTTCGAGGTCGGCTTCATGCGCGCCCTTGGCCGCCCGGTATTCGGCTGGAGCAACGATGCCCGCCCCTTCGCTGAGCGCACGCGGGCGTTTTGCGGTGTGATGGGCGAGGTGGATGCGGCAGGACTGCTGATCGAGGATTTCGGTTTGGCCGATAATCTGATGATCGACGGCGCGATTGTCGCCAGTGGTGGGGTGTTCCTGTGCGGGGACAGCCGTGATTGGCAGGATCTGTCGGCGTTCGAGGCGTGTTTGGATGCGATGAAGCGGGGGTAACTGCCCCGCTTACGCTGCCGCCTCGTCGTCCGAATTCCCCAAAATCCCCAACGCCGCCTGCACGCCGAATTCGCCCGGCATGCTGCCGCGTGGGAATAGCCGCGTTACGTGGCCCATCTTCCGCCCGTCACGGGCTTGTGCCTTGCCGTAGAGATGCGGAATCAGCCCCGGTGTGGCCACGATCTGCGGCCAGAGGGCGGTTTCTTCCACACCCACCAGATTTTTCATCACCGCATCCGAATGCCGAACTGCGGGCGGCAGTGGCAGACCGGCAACGGCGCGGATATGCATCTCGAACTGGCTGACCGGGCAGGCATCGATGGTCCAATGCCCGGAATTATGCGGGCGCGGTGCCACTTCGTTGACCAGCACGCGGCCATCGGCGGTGACGAACATTTCCACCGCCAGCAGCCCGACCAATTCCATCGACTCCGCCACCTGCATCGCCACATTGCGGGCGGCGCGAGAGAGTTGGTCTGAAATCCGGGCGGGGGCGATGGTGATGTCGAGGATGTGGTGGCGGTGGCGGTTTTCCACCACGTCGAACGCCGCGATATCGCCATTGACGCCACGCGCGACGATGACGCTGATCTCACAGCCGAAATCGACGAAGCCTTCCAAAATCAACGGCTTCGGGGCGAGACGCTTATGCGCATGCGGTAGGTCGCCCAGGCTGCGCAGCATCGCCTGACCCTTGCCGTCATAGCCCAGCCGCGTCGTCTTCAGCACGGCAGGCAGGCCAAGCTCGGCCACGGCTGCTTCCAACTCGGCCAGAGAGCTCACCTCTCGCCAGGGAGCCGTTGGGATACCGGCGGTGTTGAGGAAGCTCTTCTCCGCCACCCGATCCTGGCTCAGCCGCAACACGGTGGGCGAGGGGCGCACCGGCTTGAGCGAGGCGAGCAAATCCAGACCAGCGGCAGAGACGTTTTCAAATTCGAAGGTGATCACATCCACCGCAGCCGCAAAGGCGCGCAGGGCGGTGGGGTCTTCGTAATCGCCCAACGTCACACCAGCGCTCACCTGCGCGGCTGGGCTGTCCATTTCTGGGGTGAGGATGTGGCAGCGATAGCCGAGTCGGGCGGCGGCCAAGGCGGACATCCGGCCCAGCTGACCGCCACCGACGATGCCGATGGTGGAATTCGGAGGCAGTGCCGTCATGTCGGGATTTCGGCCACCGATGCAGTCTGCCGGGCGCGATGGGCGTCCAGCCGGGCGGCCAGTGCCTCGTCTGTCCCGGCCAGGATGGCGGCGGCGAGCAGTCCTGCATTCACCGCACCCGCCTTGCCGATGGCCAATGTGCCGACCGGAATGCCGGCGGGCATCTGCACGATGGAGAGCAGCGAATCCATGCCCTTCAACGCCTGACTTTCCATCGGAACACCCAGCACCGGCAGCGTCGTCATTGCCGCCGCCATGCCCGGCAGATGGGCTGCACCACCGGCACCGGCGATGATGACGCGAATGCCGCGCGCGCGGGCACCCTGGGCGTGTTCCACCAGCCGCTCCGGCGTGCGATGGGCAGAGACGATGCGCACCTCATGCGGCACGCCAAGCTCCTGCAAAATCGTCGCGGCATTCTGCATCACCGGCCAGTCGGACTGACTGCCCATGATGATGGAGACTTGAGGCAAGGGAGTGGCAGTCATGCGATATTGTCCGGGATCAAGCGGGATTCGAGCCAGGCGATCTCATCCTTGAGCAGCAATTTGCGCTTCTTGAGACGCACAAGGTGGAGCTGATCCACCGGCCCTTGCTCGGCAACACGGGCGATTACCGTGTCAAGATCGCGATGTTCGCTGCGGAGTTCATGCAATTTACGCAGCAGCGAGTCACGGTCAGTCAACATGACGGCGTCCTATCCAGCGTGGGATCGAATCTGCGTGTGCATGCGGATTCTCGTGGAAACTGCAAGCGCATCGGCGTTACGCTTCTGTTGCACCCCAAAGAGGGTGCAGATTGAAACCAGGAGGCACCATGAGCCTGCAAGCACGTATCGACAGTCTCAAGACACGTCATGCCAGCCTCGATTCCATGATCGTTGTGGAAGATCAGCGCCCTCGACCGGACGCGGCCACCCTTGCAAAGCTCAAGCTGGAAAAACTTCGGCTGAAGGAAGAGATGGATCGGCTTCGAACCGGCCACGCCTGATCTCTCCCCCCTTATTCCGTAACCCCAGCGAGGCGGCCTTCAGGCCGCCTCATCTGTTTCTGGCTCAGGCGGCAGCGGAACTGCACGGCCTTCGCGGGTCAGACGGTCATTGGCCTGGATCACCGCCTGATGCAGGTCGGTTTGCGTGCAAAGCCCCAGAATCACCGGATCGCGCGGCTTGATGTTCGGCGAATTCCAATGCGTGCGGTCACGCACCTTCTGGATGGTGTCCTTGGTGGTGCCCATCATTTTGGCAATCTGGCCTTCGGAGAGCTGCGGATAATTGCGCAGCAGGAAGGCGATGCCGTCCGGCCGGTCATTGCGCTTGGCAACCGGCGTGTAGCGCGCCGCACGGCCACGCTTGGGCTGGGTGAAGGCGGAGGCCAGCAGCTTCAGGCGGCGATCCGAATTTTCTTCACAGCGCTTGATATCATCCGCCGTGACCTGGGAATTCGCCACCGGGTCATAGCCCACAATGCCGGCCGCCACTTCGCCATCGGCGATCGCCTGGATCTCAAGCGGGTGCATCCCGCAGAAATCGGCGATCTGGGTGAAGGTCAGAGCGGTTTTTTCGATCAGCCACACGGCGGTGGCTTTGGGCATCAGCGGCAGGGTCATGACATCCATCTTCCGGGGTGCAATGGCGGCACCGTAATTCGTCGGCAGGATCTGTGTTGCAATCTTGCGCAGCAACGCCAGACCGGCGCAGACAATTGCGGGGGATATGGACCCCCGCGCCGTCCAGGGTCAAGCCGAACAAGTCGCCCATACCGTCATTGCATGGAGAAAATCATGCGTCTTGAGGAAGATCTCCCCACCCCCAAGCCCGCCGCCCGCTTCGTGCCGCGCAATCTGGAGCCATTGGGGGTGACGGATTTGAATACCTATATCGCGGAACTGCGCGAGGAAATCGCGCGCACAGAGGCCGAAATTCTCCGCAAGGGGAAAAGTCGCGACGCGGCAGAGGCGTTTTTTAAGTTTAAGTAAGGTGCCGATTCCGCAGGAATTGCATCATTGGGTTGGAGCCCGTTTATGTCTCGAATCGTCTATCTCAACGGGCAATTTCTGCCCGAAGCCGAAGCCCGGATTTCGGTATTTGATCGCGGCTTCACCTTTGCCGATGCGGTCTATGAAGTCACCGCCGTGGTGGGCGGCAAGCTGGTCGATTATGCAGGCCATGCAGCACGGCTGAAACGCTCGCTCGGTGAGCTTGGCATTCGCATGCCCTGCAATGATGCCGAGATGCTCGCCTTGCATCGCCAGATGGTCGCGTGCAACGGGGTGGAGGAGGGGTTGATCTATCTGCAGATCTCGCGCGGGGCGGAGGATCGGGATTTCCTGTTTGACGACAGTCTGACACCCACCTTCGTGATGTACACCCAGGCGCGCAACGTGCTCGCCAATCCGAAGATCGACACCGGGCTGAAAATCGCCATCGCCCCCGACGGACGCTGGGCGCGGCGCGATATCAAAACGGTGCAGTTACTGCTCTCCTCGCTCGCCAAGACGGCGGCACACGCGCAGGGCGCGGATGACGTGTTCCTGGTCGAAGACGGGCTGATCACCGAGGCGAGCGGGGCCAATGCGCATATCATCGATGCGCGCGGGGTGCTGATCACCCGTCCGCTGAGCCATACGATCTTGCCCGGAATCACCCGTGGCTCGATTCTAGAACTGGCGCGGGCGGCAGCGATGCCGGTGGAGGAGCGTGGCTTTTCGGTGGACGAGGCGAAAGCCGCTGCCGAGTGTTTTCTCTCCTCAGCGACCGCCTTCGTGATGCCGGTGGTGGAACTCGACGGGCAAATGATCGGTAACGGCAAGCCTGGGCCACTCACCAAGCAACTGCGCGTGCTGTATCTGGATCACAAATTATCAACGGCGATCTGAAGGCGGATTTCACAGTCTCAAAAAATCATCGTCATTGCGAGGCGCGTGAGCTCCGTGGCAATCCGGGGGCAAGCTCAGCCTGTGGTCCTGGATTGCCACGGCCCCCTCACCGGGCCTCACAATGACGATGAAATGTCAGATTACGCCGCCTGCGCTTGCAGCTGCGCAGCCGGAGCCCCGGCAATGGCGATCCGGCGCGGCTTGGCCTCTTCCGGCACCACGCGCTTGAGGCCGACATGCAGCAGGCCGTTCCTCAGATCGGCCCCGTCCACCACAATATGATCGGCCAGCACGAACCGGCGCTCAAACGCGCGACCGGCGATGCCGCGATAGAGCAATTCGGCCTGTGGGGCTTCCTGCGCCACGCGACCAGCGACGAGCAGCGTGTTCTCTTTCACGGTCAATTCAATATCTTCCGGCCCGAACCCTGCCACCGCCATCGTCAGGCGATAGGATTCTTCGCCGGTCTTTTCGATGTTGTAGGGCGGGTAGGAGGTGTCGGCTGCTGCTGCTGTGTCCACCATGCGAGCCAAGCGGTCGAAGCCGATGGCGGTGCGGAACAGCGGAGAGAGATTCATAGCGTTCATAGGTCTGTCACCTTCTTGATAAGCAAGGATCAATGCGCATCGCCACGCGGGCCGATGCTGCCAAGCTCCGAAGCCCCAATTGGGCACCCCGGACAGACCAAACATGGAAAACGCCGCCCTTGGTTTCAAGAGGCGGCGTTTCCAAAATGGCGCAGACTGAAGGCGGAGGGCGATTAGCCCTTCTTCATGCCCAGACCGGCAAATTTCTTGTTGAACTTCGCCACCTGGCCCCCGGTGTCGAGCATGCGCTGCACGCCAGTCCAGGCCGGATGAGACTTCGGATCGATGTCCAGACGCAGCACGTCACCTTCCTTACCGGCGCAGGTGCGAGTGCGATATTCGGTGCCATCGGTCATGATGATGGTCACATAGTGGTAGTCGGGGTGGATACCGGCTTTCATGGTGGCAATCTCCTATGGCACGACCGATCCCGACCGGGCATGCGAAGCGGGGCGTATAGCGGGGGTTGGTGCTGAGGTGCAAGCAGCACTTTTCGCGGGGCTGCCTGCAATCAGCGCAGATGGGCGATCAGCCCAAATGGGCCTCCATCGCCTGCGTCAGATCAGCGATCAGATCGGCTGGGTCCTCCAGGCCGATGTGGAAGCGCACCACTTCGCCCGCCGGATAGGTTGAGCCATAGACGCGCGATTGATTGTCGCCCGCCGGCAGCGCCAGGCTCTCATAGCCGCCCCACGAGGCGCCGATGCCGAATAATTCCAGCGCATCGACCATCGCATAGACCTGTTCGCGGCTGTATTTCGGATCGAAAACCACGCCGAACAGGCTGGCCCCGCCGGTGAAGTCGCGCTTCCAAATCTCATGGCCGAGCGAACCGGGCAGCGGCGGATAGCGCACATCGACCACCTCGCCGCGACGGTTGAAGAAGCGGCAGACTTCCAACGCCGACTCCAATTGACGGTCCAGCCGCACCAGCATCGTCCGCCCACCGCGCAACGCCAGCCAGCAATCATCTGGGCTTGCATACATGCCCAGATCGAGAGCGCAGCGGCGGATGATTTTCCAATGCTCGTCATCATTGGTCACGATGCCGCCGAGCAGCACATCGGAATGACCGACGACGTATTTGGTCAGCGCCTGGATCGATATATCGACGCCATGAATGAAGGGCTGGAAGGCATGGATGCCCCAGGTGTTATCCAGCATCGTCACCAATCCGCGACGTTTGGCCAGATTGCACAACGCCGGGATGTCCTGCATCTCGAAGCTGAAGCTGCCGGGGCTTTCTAGATAGAGCACGCGGGTGTTCGGTCGGATCTGCGTCTCAACCTCAGCCACACCCGCCGATGACGGGTAATAAGAGAATTCCACCCCCATGCGCGGCAGACGACGTTCGGCAAAGCCGCGACCGGCACCATAGAAGCTGTCGGGGAACAGGATGTGGTCGCCTGCCTTGAGATAGGCGAGCAGCGGCACCGTGATGGCAGCAAGACCGGTCGGCACGATCTGTGCGCGGGTGCCCCCCTCAATGGCAGCGACCATATCTTCGAGCGCGTGGTGCGTCGTATTGCCATCAAGCCCATAGGTCAGGCCGCGTTGAAACGCCTGACCCTGGAGGGCCGTACGGGTGGCCATATCCGGATAGAGCACGGTGGAGCCGCGCTGCACCGATGGGTTGACCATTCCGTGCGTGTGCTTACCGGCGCGACCAACATGCGACATCTGCGTCTTGATGGAATACTTCTTTGTCATCTGTGAGTCTCTCGCGTGCGTTCGTAGGGCGGACTGCGCGGCGCTTGTCCGCCCTACGTCAATGTCTCAAACTTCAACCGGCGTGTCTGTGCGACCACCCCATTCGGTCCAGGAACCGTCATAGACAGCGCCTTGCGGCAGGCCAGCATGCGCCATCGCCAGGGTCAGGATCGTCGCCGTCATGCCGCTGCCGCAGGAGGTGACAACCGGGCGGCTGCCATCGGCACCGATCGCGCGGAAGCGGGCGCGCAGTTCGTCTTTGCCAAGCAGTGTCTGATCGGCGGCGAGCACTTCGCTGATCGGCAGGCTGACCGAGCCGGGAATATGGCCGCTGCGCAGCCCCGGACGCGGCTCCGGTGCCGTCGCCTTGAAGCGACCGGCGGCGCGGGCGTCGATGACGAGTTCGGCCTTACTGGTCAGATTGTCACGCATGTCGCCAATGCCGCGCACGCGCTGGGCGCGATAGGCGGCGCTGAAGGTGGCCGGTTTGGCCTGACGGGCGGGGCCAGCTTCGAGCATGCGGCCCTCGGCGATCCATTTCGGCAGGCCGCCATCGAGAACAGCCGCCTTGTCATGGCCGAAGGCGCCCATCATCCACCAGCCACGCGCGGCTGAGAACAGGCCTTTTTGGTCGTAGAAGACGATGCGATGGGCGTTGGAGATGCCCAGATCGCCCACCATGCGGGCGAAGCGGCCAGCGGCGGGCAGCATGTGCGGCAGATCGGTGTCGGTGTCGGCGATGGCATCGACATCGAAATAGCCAGCGCCCGGAATATGGGCTGCGGCGAATTCAGAGATCGCGTCACGGCCTTCATTGGGCAGATACTTGGTGCAGTCGAAGACCAAAACCTCGCCGAGATTATCGGCAAGCCATTGGGTGGAGACGAGTGGCTTCATGGCGTATCTCCCGTGGACGCGAATTGCAGCACGATGCGGCGGTTCTGCCGTCCCTTGTTTTCAATCTTGGTGATCACAACCCGACCGATCTCGCCGGTGCGCGCCACATGCGTGCCGCCGCAAGGTTGCAGATCGACCGGCTCAGCCTCCGCGCCCACCCGGATCAGCCGTAGCCGCCCCGTGCCGCGCGGCGGTTTGACGGACAGGGTGCGCACCAGACCAGGGTCGGTGTCGAGCACGCTGTCATCCACCCAGAAGAAGCCCACCGGGTGATCTGCGGCGATCAACGCATTCAGCCGCTCCTCCAACGCCGCCCGATCCGGCGGTTCGGCGATGTCGAGATCAAGACGCGACTTATCCAACCCCACCTGCCCGCCGGTGACGGCAATGCCCGGCAGGGCGGCGCAGAGCAAATGGAGTGCAGTGTGCATGCGCATCAGAACATGGCGACGCTGCCAGTCGAGCGCTCCCTCCACCGCCGCACCCATCGGTGGCAAAGCGGCATCTGGGGCAGGGACGTGCAGGATGGCCTCGCCCTCGCCTTTGATGGTGTCGATGATGGCGATTTCGCCGCCATTCCAGCGCAACACGCCCACATCGCCGGGCTGGCCGCCGGAGCGGGCATAGAAAACGGTGCGGTCCAGCACAATGCCCGCCGCATCGGCTGCGAGCACTGTGGCGGTCATCGTCTGGGCGGACGGGGTATCGAGGAAGAGTCGCTGCGTCATAGAATCAGCATCGGCGCGCGGCGGATGCAAATCAACCCGGGGGCCGATCAGTCGGCGGGGAATTCTGCCAGCAACTCGCGCAGCCGGGCGGCAGCGGCGGCTCCCTTCAACGCTTCGCGCCACAACCCTTCGGCCACGCGCTGATGTGCCGAAATCGCCTCATCGGCGCTGGTGATCATGGCAACGCCGGTGGAAAGCCCCGGTGTGGAATCCGGGCGGAACGGATTGATCGCCAGCCAAGCACGGTCGCGCGTGCGCAGAATTTTGAACGCACCGCTGGGTTCAGCATGGGAGAGCAGACCGAATTGCAGGCCCATCGGCTCGGCTTCCATCTGCTCGGCAATGGCGGTGACTTCCTGCACCGCCCGCCGCCGCAACCGCAGCCGCAATGCGGCATCCATCGCGAAGCCGCCACCAACGCCACCGGCGAGAAAATTGCGCAGACGGGCGACGGAGAGCATGGCGATGATGTTGGGGCGGCGCTGCGCATACATCCGCTTGCGCTCGGCGAGAATGCCCAACACCTGCTCCTGCCGGTCGCGCTCAACCTCCGCATTCACACCGGGCTGCGCCAAGCTGGCTTCGAGCACTTCGAGCAAGGCTGCGTCATAGCTTTGGGTGGTGGTGAGATAGCTGACCGGATCGTTGACCTGCAAAATCTGCTCGGCCTGCTCCTCAATCTGCCGGATGCGCTCGAAATAGCCGATGGGGCGGTTGTAATATTCCACCCCGATGCCGAGCAGCGAGAGCGGAGAAATCTTCAGCAGATCAGCAAGGCGGTTGATGGTGTCGAGCTTGATCACCTCACCCTTCTCATAGCGGTACAGCGCTGCACGAGACACGCCCAATCGGGACGCAATCTCTTCGGCACGCAAACCCGATTCAAGACGATAAGCCCGCAATTGCTGGCCAATCTCGGTGAAATGCATCACAACGGCATCTCCTCGCCGGTCAAAAAATCATCGATCCGCGCCAAATCTCCGGCTTTGTCACGGAATTTGAGAGGGCGCGCAAAAACCACCCGCGCTGTCTCAGTAGCGCAAAATATCTAACCTTGTCGTAAATTCACAATCAATGCGGAAGTAAAAAGAAATTTGAAATTTCGTATTGAATGGCGTGAAAGCGGAGATTCACCCGCCGCGGGGGCGATATCTATGGTTTTGCCCAGGCGATGGCCGCCAATGCGAGGGCATCAATGGTATCCACCAGCTTCACCGGCAGGCTTTCGCGATCTCCGGCGGCGACGGCAAGTGGTAATTCGGTGCAGCCCAGCACCACCGCCTGAGCGCCGCGCGCGGCGAGACTTTCAACGGTCTGCGCGACAGGAGCGAAGGACTCGGCCACCCGATTGGCTTTCACCAGGGCAATCGCCGGCATGATCTTGCCTGCCATCTCAGCTTCGCTCGGCACGATCACGTCCCAGCCGAGCGCGCTCAGCCAATCTTGATAAAGCCGCATTTGCAGCGTGGCGCTGGTGCCCAACACGCCCACACGCGCGCCTTCCGGTGCGATCTTGCGCAACTCGGCAGCGGCGGCGGCGGCGATGTGCAGGATTGGCACGCGGGCATAGGACTGCATCTGGTCGAACCAGCCATGCGCGGTGTTGCACGGCATGGCGATGGCACCGCAGCCTGCGGCTTGCAGCCCGTCAATGGCACGCTGAAGTGCCGGAAGCGGATCCGGCCCGCCGCGCATGGCGGCACCACGATCCGGAATGCGCGGATCAGACCACAAAATCGCCGGGATATGATCCTGGTCGCAGGTGGCAGGGGTCAGCAGCGTCAGCCGCGTCATGAAATGCGCACTTGCCAGCGGGCCCATGCCGCCGAGCACGCCAAGGATGTGATCGCTCATGCTGTCAGATAGCCAGAGCTTGACGTCCGCGCCAATCCGGTCAACGGAATTCCTGCCACGCGGCGCGAAGGGGGAAAGCTTGCCACGGACATTTCATCTGCAAGGCCATCGTGGCGCGCGCGGGCTATTCCCGGAAAACACCATCGATGGCTTTCTCGCCAGCATAGCGCTCGGGGTGGACAGTCTGGAGCTTGATGTGGGGGTGACGCTGGACGGCGTTGTGGTGATCAATCACGATTTTGCCCTCAACCCCGATATTGCCCGTCTACCTGATGGACGTTGGCTGGCCGAGACCGGCGCTCCTCCCCCCTTGGTGCGGGACTTGACCCTGGCGCAGATAGCCAGTTTCGATATTGGCCGCATGCGCCCCGGCAGCGCGCTGGCCGCCCGCCATCCTGGGCAATGCGGCGCGGATGGCGTGCGGATGCCGACATTGGCCGCGTTGGTGGCCGCCACGGCACAGAGCGGTGCGGTGCTCGATGTCGAGCTGAAAACCCTCGCCACCCGCCCCGATGACACCGTGGCACCGGAGGTGATGGCCGCCCTTACTTTGGACGCGGCGGCGCAGGCCCGCGCGCGGTTGGTGATCCGCTCCTTCGATTGGCGCGGTCTGATGTGGTTGCAATCCCATGCGCCGGATGTGCCGCTGGCTTGGCTTAGCCATGGCCAGACCGACCCGAGCCAGGTGCTGGCGGCCAGCGGTGGGCGGGGCATTTGGGCGGCGGACTGGGCCGATTTGTCCCAGTCCGCCATCCGGGCCGCGCAATCCGGCGGGATGCGGGTGATCCCGTGGACCGTCAACGACCCGGCCGACATGGTGCGGCTGATCGGCTGGGGCGTGGACGGGCTATGCACCGACCGGCTCGACCTGGCCCACGCCGCGATGCGCCGCTGCGGCATCACGCCGCCCCCAGGAAATTAGCCGTCACGGCTGAGCGCGCCACCAGCGCCCGCATCGCCGGGCTTTCATGGCTGCGTTCGGCGGTGATGGCCTCCATCGGCACGAAATACTCGTGTGGGTGCGGCACCTGATGTTCGGCAAAACCCTGATAGTGCCGGTGCTTCAGCGCATACATCACCTTGATGTCGCGCACCGGCAAAATCAGATCACGCACCGGCTCAGACTCGAACACGCCGGTGACTTTCCAACGTGGCGTTGGGTCGCCCGCCATCACTGGGCGCATCAACCACGGCACTGGGCAGACAGCGAGCAGTGAATGCGTCGAAGGCGCGAAGCGGGAGCGTTTGTCGAGCAGATTGGCCAAGGTGGAACAGGCCTCAATGGCGAAGATGTCCACGAAAGGCTCCAGCGGGGTGCCACCGAAATTCAGCCACAGCCCGTCCGGCAAGGTGCGCAGGCGATTGCTGCCTGGCAATTTCAGGAAAGGAAAATGTGAGCCGCAACTTTCGCTTGGGCGTCCCCGCAGCCAGCCATCATGGCGGCCCTCCGGCGGAATCATGCCTGGCGGCCGCTGAGGCCATTGCCGCAACCGAATGCGCACCAGCTTGTCCAGAGATGGATAGTCTAGCATCTCCGCGTCTCCTTTTTGGTCCCGATTGCCGGGATGGCAATCGACATTGGAGCGTAGACGCAGAATTCACCCAAAAAGAAGTGAGAAATACCACTTATTTTCGACAAATCACCACAGAATTACGTTGTGATCGTTGAGATATTAGAAACAATCGTGATCAATATAAGGAATTCACTGTTAATTTAGTGCAAACTGTAGATATCAATGTTTTTAGCTTCTGCGTTGCAAACTGGTTGGATTATCAACAGCTTCCCACTGTTTTTTTTGAAGATAAATCAACTTGTTGACGCATTCTGTCCCCATATCCACTGCGACGCGACTCGGCGGCGGCAGTGGTGTGATCAAATTCAACGTGATCAGCGTCAATTGACGTGAAAAGGCCCGGCCGACTGAGTCGACCGGGCCTTTCAAGCAGCCTGTTCAGGCGGCGTGGCAGATCAGGCGCGGTCGCCGACCGCCACGTAATCACGCGCCGGCGAACCGGTGTAGATCTGACGCGGGCGACCGATGCGCTGCGACGGATCTTCGATCATTTCCTTCCACTGGCTGATCCAGCCAACGGTGCGGGCGACGGCGAACAGCACGGTGAACATGCTGGTCGGGATGCCCATCGCCTTGAGGATGATGCCCGAGTAGAAATCGACGTTCGGATACAGCTTGCGGGCGATGAAGTAATCGTCCGACAGCGCGATGCGTTCCAGTTCCATCGCCAGATCGAGCAGCGGCTCGTTCTTGATGCCCAGTTCGGTCAGCACTTCATGGCAGGTCTGCTGCATGATCTTCGCGCGCGGGTCGAAGTTCTTGTAGACGCGATGACCGAAGCCCATCAGGCGCGAATGGCTGTTCTTGTCCTTCACCTGGTCAAGGAACGGCTTGACGTTCTCCACCGAGCCGATTTCGGCGAGCATCTTCAGCACCGCCTCGTTCGCCCCACCATGCGCCGGCCCCCACAGCGACGCGATGCCAGCAGCGATACAAGCGAACGGGTTCGCACCCGTCGAGCCGGACAGACGCACCGTCGATGTCGAAGCGTTCTGCTCGTGGTCAGCATGCAGGATCAAGATCCGGTCCATGGCGCGGGCCAGGATCGGGTTGACCTTATAATCCTCAGCCGGAACGGCGTTCATCATATAGAGGAAGTTTTCCGCGTAGCCGAGGTCGTTGCGCGGATACACGAAAGGCTGGCCGACCGAGTATTTATAGGCCATCGCCGCAATCGTCGGCACCTTGGCGATCAGGCGGAAGGCGCTGATGCGGCGATGTTCCTCGTTATTGATGTCCAGGCTGTCGTGATAGAATGCCGACATCGCACCCACCACGCCGCACATCACCGCCATTGGATGCGCATCGCGACGGAAGCCCTGGAAGAACGAGCGCATCTGCTCGTGCACCATCGTGTGGCGCATCACACCGGCTTCGAACGCGGCCTTCTGGGCCGCATTCGGCAATTCGCCGTTGAGCAGCAGATAGGAGACTTCAAGGAAGTTCGACTGCGTGGCGAGCTGCTCGATCGGATAGCCGCGATGCAGCAGAATGCCTTCGTCGCCATCGATATAGGTGATCTTGCTGTCGCAAGCCGCCGTGCCGCCATAGCCGGGGTCATAGGTGAAGATGCCGAGATCGGCATACAGCTTGCGGATATCAGCAACCGAGGGGCCGACGGTGCCGTCGATCAGCTTAATGGTGGTCGATTTGTTGGTGCCGTCGAGCGTGATCGTCACGGTGCCGGGCGTGGCCTGACCTGTCATGGGCGTGGGGTTCCTTTGTCTGCCAGCGGCGGCGCCGCCTAGATACGAAGCGGGCCAGGGCGGCCGCGCTTGAAAATTACGGTTTGACTCAACTTTGCGCAACCTTCGCGGTTGCAGCAAATATCAGATTGATATGACCTGACCGCATTGCGTCGTCCGCCTCCGAGGAGACCTGTTTTAGCTAAAGCCCTTCAGAGCCAGCCCAAATGCCGCGTTTGGCGGAGCGGGCGCTGGATTCTGAGAGTTTCAGCGCGTCGATATCGATGCTGGCATGCGCCCAGCCCGCAGCAACAATGCCCCGATTGAGGTCCACGTCGCCCGCCTGACACATGCCCTGCGGGAAACCCGAGGCATCGCGGCCAGACAATTGACATGAAATATCATGGCCATGTGCCAGATCGGACAACGCAGCGACGGCGGCTGCGCCGCAATCGTAAAATTCACCCTGCGCAGTGTGGCAGGCGCGACCGCGCGGCGGGGCTTCCACGCCCTGCAGGCGCACCAAGGTGCCGTTCAGCCACAGCGTCTGCCCGTCCACAATCGCCATCGTCGCGGCGGTGGCGGTCACTTGGCCATAGGGAGAGGAGGCGCGACCGAATAATTCGGAAGGAGCGGAGAGCAGCACCACGGCGGCGCCGATCAATGCGCCGATCAACCCGGCCACAACCGTTGTGCCGACTCCTCCTCTCTGCCGCGTTGGGGCGGATTGAGAGCGGAAAATGCGGCGCGGTTGGCGCATTGCCAAGCGGTCTCCAGGGGCTAATTCGACAAAAATGGCCTAGCGCGAACCCGCCCCAGACGCAACCTGCTATTGCACTGCGGCAACGTGAATCTGAGTCGTTATGACCAAAAGCAGTCCAACCGCAGCAGCTTGCGCCAAGTTCGCTCGATGCGCCGCCGTTCTGAAGAGCTGCGGGCAGCGACGAAGCCGCGCACAATGCCAACCGCTTGCGCACGGGCGGTTCCGCGCCCTCCCAACTGCGCCATGAGCCCGCTGGCCACTGCGCTGTCGTTCATTTGTCCGAGCCGCTCCTGCAACGCCGCCAAGCGCTGGACGAAGCGGCGGCTGGCGCGGCCGGGATGCAGTGGCGCAAAGAACTCACAAGCATAGCGCATGCGTTTGCACAGCAGGCGCAAATCATGCAGCGCCGTCACCTCCATACCGGAGAGGTCGCTGCCCGGTGCAATCAATGCCCGATAGCGTCGTGTCAGGGCGCGGTCGGCGAATTCGGCGAGCGGAGAGGCCTGCATGGCGGCGCGCGCGGCGCACTCATCATCCCCGGCATCGGGCAGTGCCGCCAGCCAGGGACGATCAACGGCCAGCGCGGCGAGCGCCAGACCGAGCATGCGCCACTCGGCACTCTCCAGATAGGCGGCAAGTGCGACATAGGAGCGGGCTTGTTGCTTGCGGGCGGCAGTGAGCAGGTTCTGCACCGCCGCGTCATCAGGAAAGGACTCAGCCAGGCGCAGCCCGGTGCCGAGCACAAACACATCCCAGTCCCGCGCCGGGCCGAGCACTTTGCCTGCCAGTTTGAGGCGCTCATTCACTGCAGCCAAGGCCGGGCAGCCCACGGCGCGACGGAACAACGAGATTGCCGAGCGCAGACGCCGCAGGGCGACGCGCATCTGATGCACCGGCTCCGGCCCTGTCTTGCCATCGGCGTGCTGAGCGTGATGCACCATCACGCCTGCCAAATGTGCCACCAGGGCTGCGAAGGCGTCAGACACGCTCTGTGCAGCATCAAGCTTCGGTGGTCCCAGCGGCCGCTCTGGCACCACGCGGCCGGCCAGACGCAGCGCCTGGGCGGCGAGGCTTTCTGCCGGCACCGACAGGCGCAGACGTTCGGCCCACGCCATCGCCAAAGCTGACGCGCCGTCGCCGCTCAGACTGAGGCGACAAATCGCCGTCTGAGCAGCCACCGCACGCAATTCACCTTGGCGCAGCAGCACGCGCGGCGGATTGCTCGCCGGGCGGAGTTCGCGCGTGGTGTGGTCGAAGGCTGCCACCGGCAACAGGCTGGTGGCCAGTGCCGCGGGGGCGGCGTCGGACTCGTGCAGAGTCCGGGGCGGCAGACCGGGGGGGGCGAATTCGCCAGGGGCAGGCACCAACTGCTCCATCCGCCACGACGTCGCGCGGCCCTCGGGATGGGCGAGCGCGTGACCTTCGGCGGCCAATTCGCCCTCGGCGGTGTCGTGCCAGAGCAGGGAAGCAGGCACTGCCCGCCCGCTCAGCAGCCGCTTGCGTGTGCCGGGGATCAGCAATTCGGGCTGGCGCAACAGCGCGGCGACGTCATCCGGGGCGAGGTTGAATTCCAGCTCCGGCGTGGCAGCTGTCACGATGTCACCTCTGGCAGATCTGCGGGGGTGAGGAATCGCATGATGCGGCCGCCGCCTTCGCCCAATTGGCCCCACGGCCCGGCAATCGAAAATTCGGCCAACGCGCAGGTGGGATAACCCTCGGCCAGCCGTTCCAGAATCGGCACGCTGCCGTCTGAATCCTTGCCGGTCAGTGCCGTTTGGGTGAAGGCCTGTGCGCCGACCAGGATCATCGCCAATTCATGCAAGCCGGGATTATGGCCGATCACCAGCACGGAGCGCACCGTTTCCGTGACATCGTGCAGCACATCGAGCATCGAGCGGGCCGAGGCGAGATAGAGGGCGTCCATCGGCTCGACCAGCGGCACATCATCCCAAGGCGCCAGCGCCTCCAGAGTTTGCAGCGTGCGACGGGCCGAGGAGACCAGCACCAGATCGGGGGCCAATCCCAGATCGCGCATCGCCTGACGCATCGCCCGTGCCGATGCCCGCCCGCGCCCGTTGAGCGGACGTGCGTGGTCAGACAGCTTCGGGTCGTCCCAGAGAGACTTGGCGTGACGGAGTAAAAGCAGTTGGCGCAAAGCGGTGATCGAGCCTTCACGGGTTGCCAATGCACATTGCCACGCCTTCCCGCCCTTGTGCCACCTCCCACCGAGCCCAAATCTGCAAGGCCGATGCAACTTGAATGGTTAACCGCATGATCCCGCGACGAACCTTGCTGGCTGCGAGTGCCGCATTTTCTTGTGTCCGTCCGGCAAGGGCTGCTTTGCCACCGGTGCCGCGTTCCGGATCGATGGCGTTCGCCATCATCCGCAATGGCGAGGATATCGGGCGTCACGTGCTGGGCTTTTCTGGCCAGGGCAGCGCGCTGGAGGTGGAGATTGCGATTGATATCTTGGTGAAATACGGCCCGTTGCCACTCTATCACTACACCCACCGAGCAACTGAGGTTTGGAATGACGCCCAGTTTGTCCATTTGCACAGTCAGACCAATAACAACGGCACTCAGGCCCGGATGCAGGCCGAGCGACAGCAGGATGGCATACATGTGCAGGGCAGCCGCACCGCCGCCTATGTCGCGCCGCATGGCGTGCTCTGCTCGACCTATTGGAATCGGGCGATGCTGCAACCACAGGTGATTTCCTCGCAGGATGGCCGATTGTTGAACACCGCCATCAATCCGCTGGGTGATGATCGCGTCGGTGGGGACGTGGCGGCGCATTATGCGCTGCGTGGCGATTTGAAGCTGGATATCTGGTACGACCGACAGGACCAATGGACGCAATTGTCGTTCGTGCGCAGCAACTCAACCATTGTCTATGACCGGCTGTGAGCAGCCAGCGGAGATCGCATATGCGCAGCGCACACCCCAGCGACGGCTTGGCCTGGGTAACAGGAGCCTCCACCGGAATCGGTGCCGCCCTGGTCGCAGCCCTGGTCGGCGCAGGCTGGCAGGTGGTGGCCACCGCGCGAGGGGCGGAGCTTCTGGCCGAACTGGCAGCCGCCCATCCCGGTCAGGTGATCGCCGCCCCTGGTGACATCACCGATGCGGTTGCGATGAGAGAGATCGTGGCGCGGGTGCAGGCTCAGACCGGGCGGAATCTGGCGCTGGCAGTGTTCAATGCCGGCACGTGGCAGGAGATGGGGGCGCAGGATTTTGATCTTGCGGCGTTCCGTCGGCAGATTGAGGTCAATCTGAACGGCACCGCCGCCTGTCTGGCTGCGGTGATGCCAGGGATGATTGCCCGCCATGCCGGTCAAATCGCCATCGTCGCCTCCGTGGCTGGCTATCGGGGGCTGCCGCGCGGTGGGGCATATGGCGCGAGCAAGGCGGCCTTGATCGCCTTGGCCGAGAGCCTGCGCTGTGATTTGCAGCGCCATGATGTGCTGATGCAGGTGATCAATCCGGGCTTTGTGCGAACCCCGATGACAGCGGTGAACGCCTTTCCAATGCCCTTCCTGCTGGAGCCAGACGATGCCGCCCGCCGCATTGTGCGCGGGCTGCAGCGCACGGCGTTTGAGATTGCGTTTCCATGGCCATTGGTGTGGGGGCTGAAGATTTTGCAGTCGCTTCCCGCCTGGGCGTATTTTGCACTGATTAAAAAATCGATGCCCTAGAATGAATTTTAAGTTCAGAACATTCTGGAAAATAACAATTAGTGCACTAATTAATGAATATTTCGCTAAAAACTTGATGAAATTTTACTTGGTTTACTGCACGTTATGTCCAGGCACGTGCTGCGCCTGACAGAGGTGTTGAGTGCGTCTGTGGAGGTAAGAATGGGAACGTTAAGTCCCCCGCCGCAATTTGCCTCATATAGCTGGCTGTAATGCCGCTCGCGGTTGCGCTGTCAGTCAGCGATATTCCCGGCATTGCGGGGGGTATCGATGCGACAAAGACCATCGCCGGTCCTGCCGATGAGTTGCGCGGTGCTCGGAGGGTGATTGGCGGATTGGCGCTGACGGGTGCGCTGATTGCCGTATTGACCGTGTTATTCGTCCTCAACCTGCGCGATCGCACGCTAGGTGCCGCAGGGCGGGATTTGAACACGCGCGCGGTGCTGTTGGCCGATCATGCGCAGCATGCGCTTGATTCCATCGATCTTTTGCAACAGGCCTTGGTGGAGCGGATCGAGAGGAGCGCGCCGCGCACGTCAGAGGAACTGCGTCGTGTCTTGGAGACCCGTGCCAATTTCGACGATTTTTCCAGCCGATTGCGCGGTCTGCCGCAATTGCAGGCGATCAATGTGCATGATGCACGCGGCGATCAGGTGCTTTCTACCCGCCAATGGCCGACCAAGCCGGGGAACATCTTCAGCCGCGCGTTTTTTCAGCTCTTCCTCAGCGATGCTACGGTGCCGCGCCAATTCACCGACCCGCGTATTTCAACGGCAGATGGCGCTTGGATGTTCTATTTGGAGCGTCCGATCCACAACCCGGATGGCAAGTTCATCGGCGTGCTGGGTGCGGCGGTGGATCTGAATTATTTCGCCAAGCTTTACGCGACGGTGCTGCCCGCCAAAGGCAGTCTGATTTCGCTGTATCGCGATGATGGTGTGCTGCTCACGCGCGCACCTGATGGTCGGGCGCGGCTCGGCCAGCAATATCTCTATGGCAGTCTCGCCGATCTTTTGCCGCCCGGTGGCCCACAATCCGTGCTGACACGACGCCTTGGCGTGATCGATGGGGTGGAGCGTCTGGTGGTTGGCTATCGGCTGCAATCCTATCCGATGATTGTCCGCGTTGGCATCGAGATGGATGCAGCCCTGGCCAGTTGGCGGGATCTGGCGAGTTTTCTGCTGCTGGCCGCCGGATTGATTGAGTTGGCTCTGGCGTGGGTGGGACGTCTGGTGTGGCGGCAAGCGCGCACGCGCGCGGCGGTGGTGGAATCGATCCTCATTCAGCAACAGGCCGAGCGCGAGCGTTTGGAAGCAGCGCTGGAGATGGAGACGCTGATCGCCACCATGCCCGGCGTTGTCGTCCGTCTGCAGCCGGACGCGGATCGCGTCATCAAGCCGGTGTATATTTCGCCGACGATCACTGAAATGTCGGGCTTCACCGTTGCGGAGGTCAGCGACCCGGCGTGGCCCGCCAAACAATTCAGTCACGGCGATTGGCAAAAGCTGCGCATGGCCGAATATGAGGCACTGCAAAATGGATCTGCGACGGTCGAGCTTGAATTCAGGCACCGCGATGGTGCGCTGCGTCGGATATTGGGCAAGATGCGGGGGCATCGTCTGGAGAACGATCAGGCGGAGATCGTCGCCGTCTGGACTGACGTGACCGCTGAACGGCAATTATCGGCGCAGTTGGAGCATGCCGGCAAAATGGCCATTTTGGGCGAGTTGACCACCGGCATTGCACATGAATTGTCGCAACCGCTGGCGGCAATCACGATGGCGGCGGAAAACGGCATTCGCTTCGCCCAGCGCGATGCTTTGCCGCGTGAGCGCATGTTGTCAAAATTGCAATTGATCCTCGAACTCGCTCAGCGCGGCGCGGATGTTCTCAACCATATGCGGGTCTTCGGTCGCACCGGCGATGTGGCGTCGTCGTCGGTATCGTTGGAGGGCGTGCTCGGTTCTGCGGTTTTGCTGCTGCGCGCCAAGCTGACTAAGGCGGGTGTGCTGCTGGACATCGACATGTCCGACGACCTACCACCCGCTTTCGGCAAGGCGGTGCCACTGGAGCAGGTGCTGCTCAATGTGATGAGCAATGCCTGCGACGCCTATGCCAGCGCAGGCGATGCGGTGCCGCAGAATGAGCGGGTGATCTGGGTGCGGGGCTGGGCTGAGACCGGCAAGGTGGTCATTCAATTGCGTGACTGTGCCGGAGGTATTCCGCCGTCTGTGCTGCCACGGATTTTCGAACCCTTCTTCACCACCAAACAGGTGGGAGAGGGCACCGGGTTGGGGCTGTCGATCAGCTACGGGATCATCACCGATATGGGCGGCACCATCACCGCGCATAACGAACAAGGCGGTGCCGTATTCCGCATCACACTTCCATCGGCGCGGGTTTAAAGAGTTTTACAGCAACCAGTCAAAGCAGGGTTGGAATCTCTGTATTCATCGTCGTCGCGCTCTACAGCGGCGGCAAATCGATCCAGGACAGATGACCGCCCTTGCCGGCGCCAGTGTCGAGGAATACCGCGACACCGCCATTGAGGTTGCGCCGGATATAAGGCCGTCCATCCGTACTGCGTCGATCATGGCCGCAATAGACAATCATGCCCTGCGGAATGCGGTCTACCCAGCGCAATGAGCGCTCCGGATAGCCATCCGGCTGGCTGCGTCCGGTGTGTTCGCCATACAGCGCACGGGAGAGCACGCCCGTCACCCTGCCATCGGGTAGAGTGGGCGGTGCCACATCCAACATCTCGGTATGAAAGCCACCATGCACGAACACGCGGGGGCCATCGACAATCCAA
>Ga0316222_1001789_pt1 | contig 24791 bp, 20 predicted proteins | sample TBH18011metaG_FD_206008 | JGI IMG/M metagenome (GOLD analysis project Ga0316222, IMG submission 206008) | Freshwater microbial communities from Trout Bog Lake, Wisconsin, USA - TBH18011 | ecosystem: Environmental > Aquatic > Freshwater > Lake > Hypolimnion/Profundal zone | place: USA: Wisconsin... | reverse complement strand
CACGAGAAGATGAAGCAGAGCGTCAACGGCATCGCCCTGGTGCTGCAGCGGTTCCAGGCCGAACTGGTCAAGCTGATCGACTATTCCAACCAGGGCCAGTTGGAAAAGCGCGGCGACGTCGCCGCCTTCCAGGGCGCCTATGGCGAAATTCTCAAGGGCGTCAACCAGATGCTCGACGCCATCCTGCAGCCCATCGCCGAGGGTAACCGCATCCTGCGCCAGATCAGCGGCGGCAATCTGCGGGAGAAGGTCGAGATCGAGTGCAAGGGCGATCACCAGCGCATGAAGGACGCCATCAACGGCGTGCATTCCTGGCTGCAGGAACTGATCACCTACGTCACCGCCATCGCCAACGGCGACATGACCGCCAAGATGGGCAAGGCCTCGTCCGACGATCAGATCCATGAATGGCTGATGATGCTGAAGGCCCATATCAGCGGGGTGGTCACCGACGCCGACGTTCTGGTCAAGGCGGCGCTGGAGGGCAAGCTGTCGGTGCGGGCCGACGCCGGCAAGCACCAGGGCGAATACCGCAAGATCGTCGAGGGTCTCAACAACACCCTGGAAGCGGTGGTCGGGCCACTGACCATGGCCGCGACGCACGTCGACCGCATTTCCAAGGGCGACATTCCGCCCAAGATCACCGACAGCTACAACGGCGACTACAACACCATCAAGAACAGCCTCAACACGCTGATCGAGAACCTCACCACCTTCGCCCTCGATGTCCAGGAGGCCGCCGAGCGGGTGGCCGCCAGCAGCGAGCAGGTCAGCACCTCGGCGCAATCCCTGGCCCAAGGCGCCACCGAACAGGCGTCCAGCGTGCAGGAAATCTCCAGCTCCATGGAAGAGATGAGCAGCGCGGTCAAGCAGAACGCCGACAATGCCCAGCAGACCACCGCCATCGCCAACAAGTCATCGCGCGACGGCGAGGACGGCGGCCATGCCGTGGCCGAAACGGTCAAGGCCATGAAGAGCATCGCCGAAAAGATCGGCATCATCGAGGAGATCGCCCGCCAGACCAACATGCTGGCCCTCAACGCGGCGATCGAGGCGGCACGGGCCGGCGAGCACGGCAAGGGCTTCGCGGTGGTGGCGGCCGAGGTCCGCAAACTGGCCGAACGCAGCCAGAGCGCCGCCAAGGAAATCAGTTCGGTCTCGACCTCCAGCGTGGAGATCGCCGAACGCGCCGGCAAGCTGCTGGGCGACATCGTTCCCGGCATCCAGAAGACCGCCGGATTGGTGCAGGAAATCAACGCCTCCAGCAACGAGCAGGCGGAGGGAATCGGTCAGGTCACCTCGGCCATTCACCAGCTCGATCAGGTGATCCAGCAAAGCAGCGTTTCGACCGAGGAAATGTCCACCGCCAGCGAAATGTTGTCGGAACAGGCCGAGCAACTGCTCTCCGCCGCCTCGTTCTTCCAGGTCGAGGACAGCAGGGCGCGGGGGACCCAACGTGCCGCAAGCGGCGGCAATGGCAGGACCGCCGCTCCCGCCCGCCGGACAGCCCCGGTGGCCAAAGCCGCCAGCAAGCCCCCCGTGAAGCAGAAGCCGCCGGTCAAGGGCCGCAACGGTGGCGGAATCAAGCTGAACCTGGGCGACGAGATCGACGACAGCGAGTTCGAGCGGAATTGATATCGGGCCAATGGGAGAGACATCATGGATCAGGTTGGCGATATCATTCAGACGGACCAGTACCTGACCTTCACCCTCGCCGAAGAGACCTTCGCCATCGAGATCGTGAAGGTGCGGGAAGTCATCGACTACGTCCACGTCACCCGGGTGCCGCGCATGCCGGCCTTCCTCAGGGGCGTGATCAACCTGCGGGGCAGCGTTGTCCCCGTCATCGACCTACGGCTGATCCTCGGCATGAACTGCGTCGAGAAGACGCGGGACACTTGCGTCATCATCGCCGAGGTGAGGATGGACGGCGAATCCCTCCATCTCGGCATGCTGGCCGATTCCGTCCAGGAGGTGATCGACATCGATCCCAGCCAGATCGATCCGCCGCCCAGGCTCGGCAGCATGCTCAACACCGAGTTCATCCGCGGGATGGGCAAGCGGGAGGAAGGCTTCTTCATCATCCTCAACATCGACCGGGTATTGTCCGGCGACGAGATGGCGTGCATTGAGGCGGCCAAGTCGGCGGCCGTCCGAGCGACGGCATAGGCATGGTGGGGTGGGCTCCGCGCCCACCCCGTCCAACCCACCACGACCCGAGGATCTCATCGTCATGTTCATGAAGCCCAATCTGATCGCGGAGAACATCCCGATGGCGACTCCGGCTTCCCCTGGAGGAATGATGAGCCGGAATGATGGCATCGGTTCCATCGGCGGAAGCCGGGGACTGGGTGGCTTCGCCCTTACGGATGGTGAAACGCGAAAGCTCATCGACCTGATCTACCAGCATTCCGGAATCGTCCTGACCCCCGACAAGAAAAGCCTGATTTCATCGCGCCTTCACAAGCGCCTCAAGGCTCTGGAGTTCTGTTCGTTCCGGGACTATCTCGACTACCTGCAAAATGGCCGGGACAGCGATGCCGAACTGGTGGCGATGGTCGACGAGATCACCACCAACAAGACATCATTCTTCCGCGAGCACCATCATTTCGACTATCTGAGATCGACCATCCTGCCGCAGATCGCGACGTCGGAGTGGGCGGTGCTGAACATCTGGAGCGCCGGATGCTCCACCGGCGAGGAGCCCTATACCCTGGCCATGGTGCTGGCGGAATATTTCGGGACCACCCGCAACTTCACCATCCACGCCACCGACCTGTCCACCCAAGCCCTGCAGACCGCGCGGCAGGCCGTCTATGACAATGAGCTTGGCGCCCCCATCCCCTTGGGGTTGCGCCAGAAATACACGCTGACCGGTCGCGGCTCGCAAGCCGGACGCTTCCGCATCGTTCCGGAACTGCGCGAGCGGGTGAGCTTCTCCCAGGTCAACCTGATCGAGCGGAATTGGGATGTGGCGGGCGACCTCAACATCATCTTCTGCCGCAACGTCATGATCTATTTCGACAAGCCGACCCGGCGGGGAATCGTCAATGGATTCACCCGGAAGCTGAAGGTCGGCGGACACCTGTTTATCGGCCATTCCGAGACCCTGGGCGATATCGATCATCAATTCGCCCAGGTCAAACCGACCGTCTATACCCGTCAGCCCTAGGTGAGAACATGGGAGGAAAGAAGATCAAGGTTCTGATCGTCGACGACTCCGCCGTCGTCAGGCAGGCCCTTACCGAGATTCTGCAATCCGATCCGGACATCATCGTGATGGGGGCGGCGGCCGACCCTTACGTTGCGGCCGAGAAGATGGAAGCCGAGATTCCCGACGTCATCACCCTCGACATCGAAATGCCGCGGATGGACGGCCTGACCTTCCTGGAAAAGCTCATGTCCCAGCATCCCATTCCGGTGGTGATGTGCTCCAGCCTGACCGACGCGGGCTGCGCCACCGCCTTGCGAGCCATGGAATGCGGCGCCGTCACCATCATCACCAAGCCGAAAATGGGGATCAAGGCCTTCCTGGACGAGTCGAGGGTCACCATCTGCGATGCGGTCAAGGCCGCCGCATCGGTCAAACTGCAGCCGCTCGGCGCACGGCCGCGGCGGGTCGAGCAGAAACTGAGCGCCGATGTGATGCTGGCCAAGGCCGCCAACCGCTCCATGATCCAGACCACCGAGAAGGTGACCGTCATCGGCGCCTCCACCGGCGGCACCGAAGCGCTCAGGGCCGTATTGACGGCGCTGCCGGCGGACGCACCGGGCATCGTCATCGTCCAGCACATGCCGGAAAAATTCACCGCCGCCTTCGCCGCCCGGCTCAATCAGGAATGCCTGATCACGGTCAAGGAGGCCGAGAACAACGACACCGTCATGCGCGGCACCGCCCTGATCGCGCCGGGCAACAAGCACATCCTGCTTAAACGCAGCGGCGCCCGCTATTTCGTCGAGGTGCGCGAAGGGCCGCTGGTCAGCCGTCACCGCCCCTCGGTCGACGTCCTGTTCCGCTCGGCGGCCCGCTATGCCGGCAGCAACGCCGTGGGCGTGATCATGACCGGCATGGGCGACGACGGCGCCCACGGCCTGCTGGAGATGAAGGACGCCAAGGCCAAGACCCTGGCCCAGGACGAAGAAACCTGTGTCGTTTTCGGCATGCCCAATGAAGCCATCAAACTTGGTGCGGTGGACAAGGTCGTACCGCTCAGCGCCATCGCCCGCGAAATCCTCCGGGCCTGTTCTTGAAGGACATTCACCATGAAAATAACCACCCGCCGGACGGATAACGGATCCACCATCAAGATCGAAGGCGACCTGGTCATTGCCAGCGTCGCCGAAGCCAAGCCGGAGATCGTCGCCGCCCTGGCCGGAGCCCGGGACATCCGGCTTGATCTTTCCGCCATCGATGACTGCGATACCGCCGGGGTCCAGCTCTTGCTGATGGCCCGGGCCAGTGCTCGCCTTCAAGGCAAACGGTTGGCGACGATCGCCCGATCCGCTTCGTTCGCGGAGGCGGTCGAGCGTATCGGCATTCCGGCGGGATGGTTCGATAGCCACGAAGGGACGCACTGATCATGGCCAAGACAATCATGACCGCCGATGACTCGGCCAGCATTCGCCAACTCGTCAAAATGGCCTTGACGGAAGCGGGCTATCAGGTGGTGGAGGCGGTCGATGGGCAAGACGCCTTCACTAAATTCTCGGCATCGCCGACCAACATGCTGCTCACCGATCTCAACATGCCGAACCTCGACGGCATCGAACTGATCAAGAAGGTGCGCGGCCTTCCATCGGGCAAATTCATTCCCATTGTCCTGTTGACCACCGAATCCGACGGAACCAAGAAAGAAGCGGGAAAGCTCGCCGGAGCCAGCGGCTGGATCGTCAAGCCCTTCAACAAGGATCAATTGCTGGCCGTGGTAAAAAAGTTGCTGGGCTGAGCGGGAGAAACACCATGGACGGGGCCGATAGCCATCTGGAAACGTTTCGTCAGGAAGCGGACGAATTGCTGGGCGAAATCGAGTCGGTCATCCTTCTCATTGAGGAGAATCCCGAGGATGACGACGCCATTAACCGCCTGTTCCGGGCGGTTCATACCCTGAAGGGTTCGGGCGGCATGTTCGGCCTGACCGATATCGCCAATTTTTCCCATGGACTGGAGACGGTTCTCGACAAGGTCCGGGGCAAGCAGTTGGCGATCAGCCGCGAGCTGATCGATCTCACCCTGGCTTATCGCGATCAGGTGGGAGTGATGCTGCATGTGGGCGACAGCGATGTTGCGGTGGATGTGACACGGGTCGAGGACATCAAGCGGCGGCTCAAGGCCCTGTGCCCGGCACCGGAGAAGATCGAGGCCCCGGCACCGAGAATGCCGACGGTCGTTTCCTCCTCCCTATCCCTCGCCCCGGGCGTTACCTATCGCATCCGCTTTACCCCGCCGCCGATCCTGTTCGGCACCGGCACCGAGCCGGCGCTGCTGCTGAACGAGATTCGAAGCCTCGGCGAATGCACGGTGGTCGCCCATATGGATGATATCCCGCCGCTGGAGGATGCCGATCCCGAGGCCTGCCACCTCGCCTGGGACATCGTCCTGACCACGGCGGCCGGCCTTGATGCCATTCGCGACATCTTTGTCTTCGTCGAGGATATCTGCACGATCGACATCGAGGACATTTCCACCGATGTCGTTCTTGATCCCGATGCGCCGCCGCCGCGGTTGGGCGACATCCTGCTCCAGCGCGGCGACATCCGATCGTCGGATCTTCAGTCTCCCCTCAGCCGGCAAAGCCGGCTGGGCGAATTGCTGGTGGATAGCGGACGGCTGTCCAGCGCCAAGGTGGCCTCGGCCCTGAGTGAACAGCAAGCCATCGCCAAACAGCAGACCGCCGCCAAGAACGACAGCGTCAGGGTCCCCTCGGATAAGCTGGATGCCCTGATCAACCTGCTGGGCGAACTGGTGACCAATCAGGCCCGCCTCAGTCAGATCGCCCGCACCACCGGCGACATGATCCTGGCGGCCCCGGTGGAAGAGGCGGACCGCCTGACCGACGAACTTCGCGATATCGTCCTCAATATCCGCATGATGCCGATCGGAACCACCTTCAGTCGCTTCAAGCGGCTGGTGCGCGACATGTCGGGAGAGCTGGACAAGCAGATCGAACTGGTCACCGAAGGCGCCGAGACCGAACTGGACAAGACGGTGATCGACCGCCTCGGCGACCCCCTGGTCCACCTGATCCGCAATAGCCTCGATCACGGCATCGAACACCCCGACGAGCGCCTCCAAGCCGGTAAGCCGGCCAAAGGCACCATCACCCTGACCGCTGCCCACAAGGGAGCCAGCGTCGTCATTTCCATCATCGACGACGGCAAGGGGCTGGACAAGGCCGCCATCCTGCGCAAGGCCAAGGAGAAAGGCATCATCTCCGCCGATGCCGATCTTTCGGAAAAGGAAATCTTCGCCCTGATTTTCATGCCGGGCTTTTCCACCGCCCAGAAAGTCACCGATGTATCCGGGCGCGGCGTCGGCATGGACGTGGTCAAGCGCGAGATCGATTCGCTGCGGGGAACCATCGACATCCAAAGCGTCCCCGGACGCGGCACCCGCATCGATCTGTCGCTGCCGCTGACCCTGGCCATTATCGAGGGGCTGCTGGTGCACGTCGCCGAGGATCGCTACGTCATTCCGCTATCGGCCATCGAGGAATGCCTGGAACTCACCGGTGATCGTTTCGCCACCTCCGGCGAGCGCAACGTGATCCGGGTGCGCGGTGCTCCGGTTCCCCTGGTGCGGTTGCGCGATATCTTCAGCCTGCCCGATCCCCGTCCGCCCATGGAACAGGCGGTCGTCGTCAGTGTCGGCGACCTCCGCGTCGGTCTGGCGGTGGACGCGGTCATCGGCAATCATCAGACGGTGATCAAATCGCTGGGCAAACTCTATCGCAAGGCCGACTGCATTTCCGGCGCGACCATCATGGGGGACGGCAATGTCGCCCTGATTCTTGATCTGGCCGGAATCATCCGCAGCGCCAGGAATGATGAAAATGCCGTCATTGCCCGCAACACCCAAACGCGTCAGTTGATCACGGCCTGATTCGAAAGGCATCCCCCGACCATGAACGCGACGGCGCGACACTCCATCGACGACCTTACCGAAGTCACCGCCACGCTGGATATGGCCGCCCTGACATCGGTGATGGCCGAGCTTGGCACCCTCAATGGGCCGGCCGAGGAGGCCTTTCTCGCCATCGGCTCGGTTCTGGGCGAGGCCTCCGGCCTGCTGGGCGGAATTCAGGACAGCTTTGCCAGCCTCGTTGAACGCCTGGATGGGAGCGAGGCGACAGCAACCGCCAATGGCCTGGAACGCGCCACGGAACGGATCGCGTCGTTGGCCGGTGGCAATCAGGGCAGTGTCGAGATGCTGGTGCGCCTGGGTGACGTGGTCCGGCAGATCGAAGGACGGCTGCTGGCATTGAGCAAGGTGGTTGGCGAGGTGGGGGCGCTGGCCATCAACGCCAAGATCCAGGCGTCCCTGATCGAAACCGGCGGCACCGATTTCACCGTCTTCACCGCCGAGATCGAACGGCTGGGGATTCTTGCCGGCCAGAACATCGATCGGACCGGCGGCCGCCTGCGGGAACTCGAACGGACCATTACCGAGGCCCTGTCCGGCGAACATGATTTCGAACGCGCCGCCGCCGATGAGTTGGGCCGCGTCCAGGGCCGGCTGGCGGAGGGGCTGACGATTCTGGCGGCCCAGCGCAAGACCGCCGCGGCCGCCGTCGAACGGGTCGGTCGTCATTCCAGCGATACGGCCCAGCGGGTCGTCGCCTGCATGACGGAACTCCAATTCAATGACACCGCCTGCCAGCGCATCGAACATGTTCGTGACGCCATGGGGATCGTTACGGAATTGGTCAGGTCCGGAACCGAGGAAAATATTGAAGCCCTGGTGGGAGCGGTTTGCCGGCTGCAGGCGTTGCAGTTGTCACGCACCGCCGCCGATTACCAGGAACGGGTCGAGATCCTGATTGCCAATCTGACCGAAATCGCCATGGATACCAGGGGGATCGTGGACGATTCCGAAGCTGCGATCTCGTCCGGAGAACACGCTGTGGGCGGCCATGAGCGTGGCTCATTCATCGATTTATTGGAAGGTGACATCACCCTCGCGGCAAGACTTCTCACCGACCAGGCGGCCGGACGGGAACGGGTGAAGGCTATCGTGCAAACCGTCTCGACCGGATTTGCCCAAATGGCGACCGATCTGGACGCCATCCATTCCATTGATGCCGATATGCGGGTCATGGGGCTGAACGCCACCTTCAAGTGCGCCAGATTGGGCGATCATGGCCGAGCCCTGGGCGTCATTGCCCACGAGCTCCGGTCCTGCAGCAAGCGGACCGAAGAGGTCTCCGGCCAGATTTCCGGCCTCCTCCAAAACGCCATGGACGTGTCCAAGGGTTTGGGAGCCCAGGAGGGCAGTGACGCCGCCATCGTATCCGAACTGGGACGCTCGATGATCAATTCCCTCGTCAATCTCGGCGCCTTGTCTTCGGCGCTGGATGGCGTATTGGGAAAGCTGCATCACGATGGGGACCGAGTCGCCAGCCTGCTCGGCGGCGCCGCCGACACGATCACCGTTCACCACAGGATGAGCGCGTCCCTGACCCAGGCCGCGGCCAAACTGGCGGGGGTGGCCGATCTGATCGGCATCGATGACGCCGACATTGCCGGGGTGGGTGAGCGCATCCGCACCCTTCTCGCCGGCCACTACACAATGCAATCGGAGCGCCTGATCCACCAGATCTTCGCCGATTGTTTCAGCGATGAGCCATCGGCGACGACAGCCGCATCGGAACCGAGCGCCAATATCGACGATTTATTGTTCTGAAACGAATTCTTTCGTTCGTACCGGCCTGATCCACGACGTCCCCTGCGCGAAGCGCTCGAACTCCTCCAGAGGCAGGGGCCGGCTGAAGTAATAGCCCTGGCAGGCATGGCACCCGGAATTGGCCAGGAAATCGCGCTGCGCCTCGGTTTCAACCCCCTCGGCGATCACCCCCAGTCCAAGGCTTTGGGCGAGGGCGACGATGGTTTTGGCGATGGCGGCATCGTTGGGATCGGTCAGCACGTCGCGAATGAAGGACTGATCGATCTTCAACTGGTCCAGCGGCAGGCGCTTCAGATAGGACAGCGAGGAAAAGCCGGTGCCGAAATCGTCGAGGGAGAAGCCCACCGCCTTGGCCCGCAGGGTGAACATCTTCTCGACGATATCCTCCAGATTCTCCGCCATCAGGCTTTCGGTCAGCTCCAGCTTAAGACGCCGTGGATTGGCGCCGGTCCGCTGCAATACGGCCAGGACCTGATCGACGAAGTCGGGCTGGCGGAATTGATGGGCGCTCACATTCACCGCGACGATCAGGTCGGACATCTCCGCCCGGCCGGCCCATGACGCCAACTGGGAGCAGGCGGTTTCCAGCACCCATTGTCCCAATGGCAGGATAAGGCCGGTCTCCTCGGCCAGGGGAATGAACTCCGCCGGAGAAATCATGCCGCGTTGGGGATGTCGCCACCGGACCAGGACCTCGGCCCCCATCAGGCGCGCTCCGCCAACCACCTGGGGCTGGTAGTGGAGCAGGAATTGCCGCTGCTGGACCGCCTCGCGCAGCTCGGTCTCCAGCGAGGCCCGCTGCCGCACCGCCGCTTCCATGCCGGGATCGAAGAAGCGGATGGCGTCGCGCCCGGCCGCCTTGGCTTTGTACATGGCGAGATCGGCGTGTTTCAGCAAATCGTCCAGGGACGGCAGCGTTCCCCGGAACAGGGTCACGCCGATGCTCGAAGTACAGCGATATGGAATCTGGCCGAGATGGAAGGGCTGACTGAGGGCCGTCCGCAGATCCTCGCCGATGACGGCGGCCCGGGCGGCGGCGGCCCCTTCGCCGTCGCCCAGATCGCCCCGCATCACGATGAATTCATCCCCGCCGAATCGGGCCACCGTATTGCCGGCCGGAACGCCGGCGGCGAGGCGTTCCGCCGCCAGTTTCAGCAGCAGATCGCCCTTGTCGTGGCCGAGGGTATCGTTCAGCACCTTGAAATTATCCAGGTCGATCAGGAACAAAGCGCCATAAAGACTGCTTTGCTCGCTGTCCTTCATGGCGGCCCGGAGCCTGTCCTGGAGAAGGGTCCGATTGGGCAGGCCGGTGAGCTGATCGAAGAAGGCCAATTCGGTGATCTTCTCGTCCGCCTCCTGGCGCCGCCGCTCCTGTTCGAAGATCTTCAGGGCATAGTCGACGTCGCTGGCGATTTCGGTCAACAGATTGCGCACGTCGTCGTCGAAGGCTCCGGCCATTCCGGCATACAGCGTCAGGGCGCCGATCGCCGCGCCATTGCGATGCAGCGGCAGCGCCGCCGATGCCGCCCAGCCGAAGGCGGCGCCACGTTCGTGCCAGGCCGCGGTGGCGGGATCGTGCTGGAAATCCTGGAGCCAGACCGGCCGGTTCTCGCGAATCGCCGTCCCGGTCGGCCCCCGACCATGGGAATCATGGGTATCGACGGAAATCTCCACCTCGGCCAGATAGGCATGGCCAGCGCCATGGAAGGCAACCGGCTTGACGCGACCGGCCGCGTCGGTCATCCCGATCCACGCCATTTTCATGCCCCCGAACACCACCACGGCATGGCAAATATGCAGGAACAACTCGTCTTCGCCGGTACAGCGGACGATGGCCTGGTTGCAGTGGCTGAGGGCGGCATAGAGTTGACCGAGGAACAGGATCTTGTCCGCCGCCCTTTTCCGCTCGGTGATATCGCGCAGCGCACTGGCGATCAAGACGCCCTGATCGGTATGAATCTGGCTCAGGTTGATGTCCACATGGACGTCATGTCCGTCCTTGTGCCGCGCCTGAACCTCGCGCCCGCCCCCCATGGACTGGACGCCGCCCCCCTTCCCGAACCGGATGCGATTGGTCGGATGCTGGGCGCGGTGCGCCTCCGGCACCAGAAGTTCGACCGGCTGGCCCACCAGTTGGTCGACCGGGTAGCCCAGCAAGGCCTCCACCTGCTCATTGGCCATGGTGATCACGCCGCTGGTGTCGCTGATCAGCAGCGCGTCCGGGCTTGCCTGGAAGATGGCCCGCAGGCGGGCTTCGCTTTGCTGCCTGGCGTCGAGCATGCCATTGAATTCCCGCGCCACCGCCGCGAGTTCGCGCGGGCCGCCCTCCACCGCCCTGACGCCGGGATGGCCGTCCTGAACCTCGCGCGCGATCGCCTCCAGATGCAGCACCGGCCGGATGATCTTCCCCGCGAGGCCAATGCAGAAGACCAGCAGCAAGACGATGGCGGCGGCGGCGATACCCATGGCGATCGCCGCCCGCCGCTTGGCTTCGGCGGTGATCGTCGCGGCCGGCACCCCCACATAGGCGACCCATCCCGTCTCCGGCATGGGCACCGCGGCGTAGAATCGCATCACGCCGTCGCTGGCCAGGGCTTCGAAGTCACCGTCCCCCATCTCGACGATGAGACGGGCCGCCTCCGACTGAAGCCGGGTGCCGACGACCCCCGCCATATCCACATTGCGCCAGACCAGGACCCCATCCCGGCTGAAAAAACCGTAATGGCTGCCGGCGGGGAGAATCCCGGCGGGAATGTGGGGGTCGAAGGCGGCGAGATCCAAGGGGACTTCCACTCCCCCGATCATGTCATGGGCATCGTTCCAGATCGGCACGCTGGCCACCGACACCCATTTCCCGGTAATCGGGCCGAAGAAGGGATCGCCCACGGTGAAGGTCCGGCCTTTCACCAGCTTCTGATGCCAGGGGGCCTTTGAGACGTCGATCAACCTCCCACCGGGTTGGGGCACCGCCGAACAAACCACCCCCCCGTCACGGTTGGTGTAGGTGACATTGGCATAGCGGGCATTGAGGGCCTGGAGTTCCTTCAGGACACCGTCGCAATTGTCGGGGGAGACCTGCCTGACCAGCGGCCGCGCCGCCAGACGATCCAGCAGTTGCCGCACATTGGCGAGATTGTCCCCGGTATTGCCGACCATGGTGGTCGCGAGTGTTCTCAGGGACGCCTTGGTTTTGGCGATGGTCTGCCTGGCATCGAAATAGATCCCGGCCGCCACCGCCGACACCAGCAACAGCGAGACCGCCAGGACCAGTCCAACGAGGTAGGATTTTATGGACGGCGCCGCCATTGCTCCGCGTTCCCCCCTCCTAGGATCAGGCCGTCCGGACTTCCGCCAGGAACGATTCCACCGCGCGTTCCAGCACCGCGCTCTCGCTCAGCAGGCTGTCGGCCGATTGTGCCAGGGATTGCGCCATCTCCCCGGTCTGGGCCGCCGCCTGGGCGACTCCGGCGATATTGGTCGCGACCTCGCGGGTGCCCTGCGAGGCCTGTTCCACATTACGTGAGATTTCAGCGGTCGCGGCGCCTTGCTCCTCGACGGCGCTGGCGATGGCCGCCGACATTTCGTCGATGAAGGAAACGGTGCGGGCAATGTCCTCGATTGCCGCCACCGCCGCCTTGGTCTCGACCTGGACGGTGCTGATCTGGACGGCAATGTCGTCGGTGGCACGGCCGGTCTGGCTGGCAAGGTGCTTGACCTCGTTGGCGACCACGGCAAAGCCCTTGCCGGCCTCGCCGGCCCGCGCGCTTTCGATGGTGGCGTTGAGCGCCAGCAGATTGGTCTGGGCGGCAATCCCGTTGATCAGTTCGACCACTTCCCCGATCTTTTGCACCGATGCCGCCAGGCCGGAGATTTTTACCCTCGCTTCCGCCGCCTCGCCATTGGCGGTGCGCGAGGTCTGCGCCGATTGCGCCACCTGCCGCGAGATTTCTCCGATCGACGCCGACAGTTGGGAACCGGCGGCGGCGACGGTCTCCACATTGGCGGTGGCCTGGTCGGAGGCCGCCGCCACCGCCGCGCTTTGCCGCTGGGTCCGCTCGGCATTGGCCGACAGCGAACCGGCGGCTTCGTGCAGATGCTCCACCGCCCCCCTGATCTTCCCCAGCATGGCGACGACGACGCCGTCAAACCGGCCGGTGGCGTCGGCGATGCGCTGCTGCCGCGCTTCGCGGGCCTTGACCTCCTCCCGCTCGCGGTGCTGCCGGTCGGCGGCTTCGATCATGCCCAGCCGCCATTGTTCCAACGCCTTTGCCAGCGGCCCGATCTCGTCACGGCGTTCCATGCCCTCCACCGCGCGATCGGTTTGCCCCCGGGCCAGACGATCGACGCAGGCCATCATGCGATCCAGCGGGCCGACAATGGAGCGCGACACCACCGCCGCGATGACGAGGCCGAGGATGGTGCTGACGATCCCGACCACCAGGGCAAGAACACTGGCGGCCGAACTTTCCTGCAAGGCCCCCTTGAGCCGCAACGCGCCATTGGCGCTGAACCCGGCGACCGCAGTGGCGACGGCGGCGCCGATCTTGACGGTCTGGCCCTGGTCATCGGCGAGGGCCGCCTGAAATTCGGCGGCGTCGAGGGCGATCCCCCGGGTCCGCAGGTCCTTGATCCGCTCCACCCGCGGGGCGGCACCGATCAGCAGCGCCTTCACCGCCTCCATTTCCCGCCGGCGGTTGGGGTCGAGGATATTGGGCATGGTGTCGTCGATGAGCTTGATCGCCGCGGCAATCCGCGATTGATAGCCCGCCAACGCCTCGCCGTCGCCGCCGGTGATGAACTGCAGGAGGCTCAAGCGGGCCTCCAGCACCGCATGGTCGAGGGAATTCGCCACATCCTGGTTGCCGCGGGCGCGCTGGATCTGGGTGACGTAGGCTTCGGAAACCCCCGCCGAATAATAGGAGCGGCCGCTGAGACCGATCAACAGCAGCACCAGGACACCGAAAGCCGCGAACAGGCGAGCGGATATTTTGAGATTGGCAAGCATGGGCGGCCCCCCCCCGGACGCAAGCTCGATGTGACTTACGCGACTAACCTAATATACATAGCTTGACACTATCAACATCGGCATATGACCGCGGTCCCGGTGGGGTGGGGCGGAAGGGGGGGCGGCCCCCTACTCGATGATCGCGGAGTGCTTCTTGGTATCGCGCATGAAGGTGTAGACCAGCAACGAACAGGCGATACAGCCGGTCAGGTAGAAATAGAACCAGTCCTCATGACCCAGGGACTTGAACCATAGGGCGACGGATTCGGCGGTTCCGCCGAAGATGGAGACGGTCAGGGCGTAGGGCAGGCCGACCCCGGTGGCGCGCACCTCCGCCGGGAACAGTTCGGCCTTGACCACCGCGTTGATGGAGGTGTAGCCCGACACGATCATCCAGGCCGCCGCGATCAGCAGGAAGGCGGTCATGGCGTCGTGGGCGGCCTGGAGCGCCGTCAGCAGCGGGATGGTGAACAAGGTGCCGCAAACCCCGAAGCCGATCAGCAGCCATTTGCGGCCGATGCGGTCGGAGATGGCGCCGTAGATCGGCTGCAGGATCATGGCGAAGATCAGCGAGGCGGCGGTGACCAGGGTGGTCTGGTCGTCGGTCAGCTTGACCGACAGTTTGAGGAATTTCTGCATATAGATGGTGTAGGTATAGAAAGCGGCGGTGCCACCCATGGTCAGGCCGATCACCAGGATAACCTCGCGCGGGTAGCGGAACATCTCGCGGATCGAGCTTTCATGGGGCAGCTTCGCCTTGGCCTCCATGAACGAATCGGTCTCCTGCAACTTGCGCCGCATCACCGCCGCGATGATGGCCAGCACCCCGCCGATCACGAACGGGATACGCCAGCCCCAGGCCCGGAGTTGGTCGGGGGTCAGGAACACCTGCTGCAGCAGCAACAGCACCAGGATGGCGCAGAGCTGGCCGCCGATCAGGGTGACGTATTGGAAACTGGAATAAAAGCCGCGGTTCTTCCGGTCGGCCATCTCGCTCAGATAGGTGGCGCTGGCGCCGTATTCCCCGCCCAGGCTGAGCCCCTGGAGGACACGGGCCAATCCCAGGATGATCGGCGCCGCGACGCCGATGGATTCGTAGCCCGGCGTCAGCGCGATCACCATGGACCCCAGGCACATCAGCGACACCGAAATCGTGAGCGAGGTCCGCCGGCCGTAGCGGTCGGCGATATGGCCGAACAGCCAGCCGCCCAAGGGGCGCATGACGAATCCGGCGGCGAACAGCAAGGCGGCGTTGAGCTGCTGCACCAGGGCGTCGCCGTTGGGAAAGAACGACTTGGCGAAATACAGCGCGAAGGCGGTATAGGTGTAGAAATCGTACCATTCCACCAGATTGCCGACCGAGCCGATGAAAATCGCCTTGAGCCGGCGCGTCATGTCGGTCCGGGCGTTGAACGGGACGGCGGACGCCGCTCCGGCATCCGGCGGCTGCGTGGTGGATGGTTCCATGGTTTTCCTCCCGCGGTGTCAGGGCACCATCAGCACGATCTTGCCGCGCACATGGCCCTGCTTGTTGCGCTCCAGCGCTTCGGCGGCCTGGGCCAGCGCCATCTCCTCGATCACCGGCGGATGCAGGGTACCGCTTTCCACCAGCCCGGCCAGCCGGCGCAATTGCTGGCCATTGGGCTGGACAAAGACATATTTGATCCGGATGCCGCGCCGCGCCGCCTCGTCCGGATCGGTCTTGTCGGTGATGGAGACCAGGATGCCGTCCGGCTTCACCACCGCGTAGGAGCGGGTCAGAACCTCGCCGCCGACGGTTCCGAACACCATGTCGACGCCCTCGGGAAACAGGGACCGGGTGGCGGCAACGAAATCCTCGGCGCTGTAGTCGATGACGTGATCGGCGCCCAGGCCGCGCACATAGTCGTGATTGGCGGCCCGCGCCGTGGCGATCACGGTGGCACCGGCCCATTTGGCCAGCGGGATCGCCATGCTGCCGATCCCGCCGGCTCCGGCATGGATCAGCACGCTTTGGCCGGGACGGATGGCGGCCACGTCGAACAGCGACTGCCAGGAGGTCAGGCCCACCAGCGGAATGGTCGAAGCCTCGGCGAAGGACAGATTGGCCGGCATGGGCGCCACCGCGTCGGCGGTCATGGTGACGTATTCGGCATAGGTGCCCCACTGGATGTCGGGCTTGCGGCAATAGGACCACACCCGGTCGCCGATTGCGAAACCGCCGACCCCGTCGCCGAGACTGGCGATGGTACCGGCGGCGTCCCAGCCCAGGATCAGCGGGAAGCCGCAGGGAAACAACCGCGCCAGATGGCCGTCGCGGATCTTCCACTCCACCGGATTGACGCTGGTGGCGCGGATGCGGATCAGCACCTCGCCCGGACCGGGAACCGGCGTGGCGATATCGGTCAGGCGCATGGCCTCGGGGCCGCCGAATGCGTCGATCACCATGGCCTTCATGACGGTTCTCCTGCCTCTAGTGGTGCGCGACCTTTTCTCAAGAACGGAGACGAAAAAACGGCGAGCCGCCACAAGGCGGCCCGCCGGCACGGCCTAGTCGACCAGGACCCAATCGCCGTTATGGATTTCGACCATATGGAAGGCGTCGAGGCCCAGCCCCATGTGATCGGTGGGCGAGTAGCTGAAGATGCCGGTGGTGGCGACGAAGCCCTTGGTCGCCTCAATGGCGTCGCGCACCTTGGCCTTGTCGGTGGTGCCGGCCCGCTTGAAGGCGTCCAACGCCAGCATCAGCGCATCCAGGCCGTGACCGGCCAGGGGGCTGACTTCCAGCGGCTTGTTATGCTCCTCGTATTCCTTCTTGAAGGCCATGACGGTGGCCTTCTGCGGATCGGAGGCGGGCAACTGCTCCGCCACCGCCTGGGCCCCGGCCGGCAAGCGGGTGCCATCGGCGGCGGCACCGACCAGCTTGAGGAATTCCTTGGAGGCGACGCCGTGCGATTGATAGAGCGGCAGGTTGAGGCCCAACTGCTTGACGTTCTTGGTCGCCACGGCGGGACCGGTGCCGGTGCCGAAGATGAACAGCGCCTGCACCCCGGCGGTGCCGCGGATCTTGGTCAGTTGCGGGGTGACGTCGGGATCCTTGGGCGAATAGACTTCGTCGACCAGGACTTCGATGCCGTATTGGGGCGCCAGCTTCAGGGTCTGATCGTGGCCGGACTTGCCGAAGCCCACATTCTCCGACAGCAGGGCGATCTTGGTCAGGCCGCGCTTCTTCATGTCGGTCATGACCTTCTCGGCGGCCAGACGGTCGGATTGCGGGAACTTGAAGGTCCATTTGCGGACCGGATCGCCGATACCGGTACCGCCCCCCAGCGACAGATACGGCATCTCGGCGCGCTCGATCAGGCTGAGCACCGCCATGCTGGTGGGGGTGCCCGAACCGCCGATGATGATGTCGACCTTGTCGTTGTCGATCAGGCGCTTGACGAAGGTGGTGGCCTTTTCCGGATCGGAACCGTCGTCATAGACGACCATCTCGATCTTGCGGCCGAGGACACCGCCCTGGGCGTTGATCTTGTCGACCATGTAGTCGAAAGTCCGCTTCTGAGGGTCGCCCATGGGCGACATCTGGCCGGTCACCGACAGGAACGCGCCGATCTTGATGGGATCGGCCGCCTTGGCGATGGTGGTTCCGCCGACACTCATGGCAACGGCCAGACTGATCCCGGCAGCAAGCTTCCAATTCATAACGATCCTCCCACAGTGTGAAGACGAAGGGGCCTTATGGTCCTGATTTTGTCGGCATTGTAGTACCGAATTACCCGGAAGCGAAGGCTTCTGTCGCGCCGATGGCGACAACCACGGGTGGCTTGACGGCGTCCGCCCCCAAGCGCACCATCCATTGCTTATGACAAGCGATGATGGCGGGTTCATGGGGCAGACGGTCGGGCGAGCGGGCAAGGCGGGCGGCTTGGTCTCGGAACGGGTGGCCGACCGGATTCTGGCGCGCATCGCGTCCGGCGAATGGGGTCCCGGCCATCGCTTGCCGGGCGAGCGCCAACTGGCCGAGGACATGGGGGTCAGCCGGGTTTCGGTGCGGGCCGCCTTGCAGGGCCTCAAGACCCAAGGCCTGCTGGATGCGGTGCAGGGCGGCGGGACCAGGGTCATCGCCTCCTCGACCGCCATGGATCCGGGCATGCAGGAGCTGGTCCGGGTCAATTGCGAAAATCTGACCGATCTGGCCGAGATTCGCGCCATTCTGGAGGTCTGGGCGGTGGGCCGGGCGGCACGCCGGCGCACCCCCGAGGATGTGGCCGAACTGGAACACATCATGGCGGCGACCGAAGCCGATATGGTGGCCGGCAAGCATAAGATCGAGAACGATGTCCGCTTCCATCTGGCCATCGCCAAGGCGGCGCGCAGCGGCATCTATCTGCATGTGGTGGCGGTCATCCGGGGGGTCCTGCGCGAGATGGTGGACTATCACCGCTACGAACTGTTCCCGACCCGCGACGACGACCGTCAGATTCTCGCCCAGCACCGGGCCATCTTCGAGGGCATCAAGGCCAAGGCCCCCCAGGCCGCCGAAGCCGCCATGGGCGTCCATCTCGGCTGGGTGCTGGAACGCTACGCCAAGGAGCGGGCGGCCAAGAAATCGTAACCTTCCGACGGTATGCCCGGAGCGACGGCTCTGTTAGGGTGTGTCGCCAGTTACCGCATGAGCCATGTGCTAACTGATGGCACGCCCTAAGGTCCAGCGTTTGCACGATTGACGAGGATGTCCCATGAAAAGAAAACGCAACGCCAAGATCATCGCCACGTTGGGGCCGTCCTCGTCGACCGCCGCGGAGATCGAGCAGCTGTTCCGCGCCGGGGCCGATGTGTTCCGACTGAATTTCAGCCATGGCAGCCATGCCGACCACAAGGCCCGACTCGACATCATCCGGGAATTGGAACGCAAGCTCCTCCGCCCCATCGCCGTGCTGGCCGATCTCCAGGGGCCGAAATTGCGGGTGGGCGACTTCGTCGACGGCCGCGCCATGCTCGCCAACGGCGCCACCTTCCGCCTCGACATGAGTGACGCCCTGGGAACGGCGGAGCGGGCGCCGTTGCATCACCCCGAGGTCTTCGCCGCCCTCAATGTGGGCAGCGAACTGCTGATCGACGACGGCCGCATCCGCCTGCGGGTCGAGCGGCACGGGCCGGACTTCGCCGAGACCCGGGTGGTGGTCGGGGGCGAAGTATCCAATCACAAGGGGGTCAACGTCCCCAACGTCATGCTGCCGATCTCGCCGCTGACCGAGAAAGACCGCATCGACCTGGATTTCGCGGTGGAGATGGGGGCCGACTGGATCGCGCTGAGCTTCGTGCAGCGGCCGTCCGATGTGGCGGAAGCCCGCCGGCTGGTCTCCGCCCATGTGGGATCGCAGGTCCGCCTGCTGTCCAAGCTGGAAAAGCCGTCGGCCATCGAACATCTCGGCGAGATCGTCGAACTGTCCGACGCGGTGATGGTGGCGCGCGGCGATCTTGGCGTCGAATGCCCGCCCGAAACGGTACCGATCCTGCAGAAGCGCATCGTGCGCGCCTGCCGGCTGGCCGGCAAGCCGGTGGTGGTGGCGACCCAGATGCTGGATTCCATGGTCCACTCGCCGTCGCCGACCCGCGCCGAGGCGTCCGATGTGGCCACCGCGGTCTATGACGGCGCCGATGCGGTGATGCTGTCGGCGGAAACCGCCTCCGGCGACTTCCCCACCGAGGCGGTCACCATGATGGACCGCATCATCATCGAGGTCGAGCAGGACGAACATTACCGGGTCATCACCGAGGCATCGCGGCTGGAGCCGGAACACACCACCCGCGACGCCATCAGCGCCGCCGCGCGCCAGGTGGCGCATACGCTGCGGGCGGCGGCCATCGTCACCTTCACCTCGTCGGGGTCCACCACCTTGCGGGCAGCGCGCGAGCGGCCCGAACAGCCGATCCTGTCGGTGACCTCGGATATGGTGGTGGCGCGGCAGATGGCGGTGGTGTGGGGGGCGCATTCCGTCATGGCCAAGGATGTGCGCAGCTTCACCGAGATGGTCCAAAAGGCGGTCCATTTCGCCCAAAGCGAGGGCTTCGCCACCGTCGGCGACCGTGTCATCATCACCGCCGGGGTTCCGTTCGGTTTTTCGGGGACCACCAATATTCTGCGGGTCGCCGAGATCGAGGCCCCCGGCGCCAGCCATGGGTCCCATCGGGCGCATCACTCGGATTGAGCGGGCCGCCCGCTGTCCGGGACCTGGATGTGGACATGTGTCATGTTGAACAATCCGCGCAGTTACGAAGAAGCCTGCCGAACCTTTCGCTGGCGGATTCCCGACCGCTATAATCTGGCCTTCGATGTCTGCGACCGTCAGACCATGGCCGGCGCCGACGGCCATCGCACCGCCCTGATCGTCGAGGCCGCCGACGGGCAGACGGAACGCTATACCTTCCATGTGTTGCGGCTGCTGTCCAACCGGCTGGCCAATGTGCTGAGCGCCCACGGCGTCACCCCCGGCGACCGCGTCGCCATGGTGCTGCCGGCCGGGCTGGAGGCCGCCGTGGCCCTGCTGGCCATCCCCCGCATGGGAGCGGCGGCGATTCCCATTCCGGCGGAACTGGGCGCCGAACCGCTGGCCTGGCGGCTGGGCGACAGCGGCGCCCGGGTGGCGGTGGTCGATCCCTCGGCCGTGGCGGCCCTGGAAGAGACGCGCCACCTTTTGCCGGATCTGCAACTGGTGCTGGTTCCCAACGGCTCCGGCCCCGGCTGCGTCGAAATGTGGGCGGCGCTGGAGCAGGCGTCGGATGTCTTCGCGCCGCTGGTCACGCCGTCCAGCCATCCCGCCTTCATCTTCTATCCCGCCGATGGCGGCGGCAAGCCGCCCGGCGCCGTGCTGCCCCACCGGGCCATGGCCGGCGGCCTGCCGGCGGTGGAACTGGCCATGGGCCTCTTCCCCCAATTCGGCGACGTGGTCTGGACCTCCGCCGACTGGATGACCGGCGAGGCGCTGTTCCGGGCGGTGCTGCCGGCCTGGCACCATGGCGTGCCCATCCTGGCGCGGAGCGGCGATTTCGATCCCGCCGAAGCCCTGGACATGATGGGGCGGCACGGGGTGCGCGCCGCCTATCTGCCCTCACCCGATCTGGCGCTGCTGGCCGATGCGGCCGCGACCCGCCCCCATGCCATGCCGCGCGCCCTGGCCAGCGGACCGGAACCGCTGTCCGCCGATCTGCACGAGCGGGTGATCCGCGCCTTCGGCATCCATGCCAACGAGGCCTGGGGCGTGCTGGAGACCGGCGCCGTCGCCGCCAACCTGGCCGGAATGATGGAATTGCGCCCGCCCTCGCCCGGCCGGGCGGCCCCCGGCCTGACCGTCGAGGCGGTGGACGAGCGCGGCCGGCCCCTCAAGGCCGGCGAGCGGGGCATTCTGGCGGTTTCGCCCAATGCCCCGGGCAGCTTTCTCGGCTATTGGGGCGACCGGGCGACCGGCCCCGCCCGGCGGGCCAACGGCTGGTTGCTGACCGGCCGGCTGGGCCACCGCGACCTGGATAATTACATCTGGCCGGAACCGCTGGCGGTGGAGGACTCCGTGGCGCGGATCGGTGGCCTGCAGGTCAGGCTGGAAGAGGTGGAGGCCGCCCTGGCGGCGCATCCCCAGGTGGCGGCGGCCGGGGTGGTCGAACACCCCCCCGGCGCGTTGCGCGCCTTCGTCGTGCCGAAAGACGCCGATACCCCCGATCTGGCCACGGATCTTCGGCGCTGGATCGCCCTGCGGCGTGGCCGCCACGAAGTGCCGCAACGGCTGGAATTCATGGATTCGCTGCCGCTGGCGGTGGATGGCAGCGTCCTGCGCGCCGAACTGCTGGCGCAGCCGCTGCGGCTCGGGGCGCCATCGGTCGAGGACCGCTGGCGGCCGCCCGGACTTTTGCCCCCCCAATTACCGAAAATGAAACCATCCCGGTGATAGCATGGCCCCCTGAACCCGAAGGAAAGGCGGATCGGCATGGCGCGCGGAAGCGGTGACATTATTCTCGACGAGGCTCAGCAGGCGATGTTCGACGACATGGGTCTGGTCCTCGACGCCACCGACGACGAACTCGCCCTGATGGGGCGGACCCAGGACATGGTCAATCTGCTGCTGAAGCGCCCCGAGGATGCCGCATTGCGCGACCAGACGCTGGGCGAGGTCTCTCGCTTCTTCCTCGGCATCATGAAAACCCGGGACCTGTCGGCCGAATATCGCGGCCGCAAGCTGAAAATGTTCGCCAAAGCCACCCTCAGGCTTCTCATCGCTAAGCGCCCCATCACCGCCACCGATAGCACTTCGGTATAAGCCCCCCTTCCGCCGCCAAAATTCAATTGCATTGTTGCCGCCTCCTGCGTAGGGTATATCCTGTGCCGGTAAGGTAGCTTTACCGATGGGGCGCTGAAGCGCGTATCCCCAGGCACATGGCAACACCCAGGATCGGGAGGGCAGAATGTCCACCTCAATTGCAGCCAATGTTCCTCCGTACACCGCGCCTCCAGAGACGCATGTGGCCCCGTCATCATCGCCGTGCACCCATGAGGGGGCCTGCGCGTCTTCCGCGCCGCCGCCTGCGGATGGCATCCCGTTCGGCAGCCCCGTCGTGAGGGTGGATGCCGACACCGGCCTTGCCTTGCTGGTGGTCCGCGACAGCTCCTCGGGCGAGGAATTGTACCAATACCCGTCCAAGCAAGCCGTCGAGGAATACCAGCGCGTTCAAAGCAGTGGTGGCGCCGCATCCGACAAGGCCGCCGCGTCCGACAAGGGGCAGTCCCTGACGGCGGATGCCAAGACTCCGCCGGCAGCGGTCACCGTCCCGCCGGTCGGTCTTGCTGCGGAGAGCGGCACCTCGACCTCTTCGGGTCGTCCCGGCGTCAAGCCGGTAACACTCTGACGCCACCCCCGCCGGAAGGCGGCAAGGCCATGGAGTTGCGCATCTTCTCGGCGACATCGCCTCGCTGAGGGATGCCTTCGTGCGCCTTGGCGCCGACGGTGCGGCTCGAACCGATGGGGGCGCGCCATGAAGGGGATCATTCTTGCCGGCGGGGCCGGGACCCGGCTTTATCCGCTGACTCGGGGCATGTCCAAGCAGCTGTTGCCGGTCTACGACAAGCCCATGATCTATTATCCCCTGACGACACTGATGCTGGCGGGGATTCGCGAATTCCTGGTGGTGACGACTCCCGAGGATCAGGCGGCGTTTCAGCGGGTGCTGGGCGATGGCGAGCCATGGGGGGTGTCGATCGAATACGCGGTACAGCCCAAGCCGGGCGGGGTCGCCCAGGCTTTTCTGATCGGCGAGAGCTTCATCGCCGACCAGCCCTGCGCGCTGTGCCTGGGCGATAACATATTTTTCGGCGGCGGCCTGCCAGCCCTGCTGCATCAGGCCGCCACCATCCGCCACGGCGCCAATATCTTCATCCACGAGGTCGACTCGCCCGAGCGTTACGGCGTCATCGAGCTGGACTCCGCCGGAAAGCCGCTGTCCATCGCCGAGAAGCCGATCCAGCCCAAGTCGCATTGGGCGGTCACCGGCATCTACTTCTACGGTGCCGATGTGGTCGGTGTGGTGCGCGACCTCAAGCCATCGGCGCGCGGCGAATTGGAAATTACCGACGTCAACGCCCATTACCTCAGCCGCGGCGATCTGCGGGTGACCAAGCTGGGGCGTGGCTTCGGCTGGTTCGATACCGGCACCCACGATTCACTGCTGGAAGCCGCGGATTTCGTCCGCACCATCCAGAAGCGCCAGGGGTTGCGGATCGCCTGCCCCGAGGAAGTGGCCTTCCGCATGGGATTGATCGGCCGTTCCGACCTGTTGCGCCTCGCCCGGATCATGCCCGACACCGATTACTCCGCTTATCTCCAACGCCTGGCGGACGAGACATCGTAATCCTCGGGCCGGCATCGGCGCCAGGTTGGCCCTATACCTTTTCTCCCGCCCATTACCCCCGATGGAGTCTACCGATCCATCGCTTTTTGGGGGTAGTGTTCGACTCCCGGACCATGACGCGTGCCGGACCACCGGCACCGGGGGCAACACGGTTCGATCGGGAGGATAGAAGTCATGGCTCACACCGGCTCGGCTGCACGTTTCATCGACTCCCCCATCCCACTGATGACCAGGGGACTCGACGATGGCGCGCCTTCGCTCCACAACGTGGTTACCCATGCCATCCATAAGGCCCGGAGCCAGGGCCTGGACGACATCCAGCAATATAACTGCGCCGTCCGCGCGGTGATGCGGGTGGAATCGGACTTGCCCCTGCTGGTGGCGGCGCGGGTGATCAACGGCCTGCTGGAGACGCTGGATGGGCACGACCATATGCCGCGCCATGCCGGCGTCGTCGTCCGTCGCACCAGCCCGACCACGCCTGAAGGCTGAGCAATCCCTGGCGATTGGCGGCATCGCATCGGCAGCGACAGTGCTTTGCATCAACCGGCCCCGCCGCGACTGCTGCCGTGCGCTTCGCCGTTTCCGCGCCCCGAGCGGGTCCGAAGGCCAAGGCTCGAATACGGCGTCTTATGCCAATGGGCGTCCACGCCTCGCTGACACGGAATATTATTTCAGAATGCCCCATACGAGGTGAAAAGCGTCCACTGTCGGGTCAATGCATTGGATTTCCGCAACCACACGCACGACGGCCTGAGGGAGCGATAGCCCCTCAGCATGAGCCTGAGCCAAGGCGGTCTGCGCAAGTTTCGCCAATTTGAGCCTGTTCTCATTCTCAGCCGCCTGCATTCCCGACTCCACGCCCTATCGTGACGATGCGAAATATTTTTGAACCAATAAAAGTTGTATAGTAACTGCCCAGGTCCCCCCCGTCAAGAAAGGGCTTGACAGGTGATTCTGGGGTAGATTCTAAACTGTCCATGACGCAAGCTGTGGACACGTTGATCT
>Ga0316222_1001788_pt1 | contig 24807 bp, 21 predicted proteins | sample TBH18011metaG_FD_206008 | JGI IMG/M metagenome (GOLD analysis project Ga0316222, IMG submission 206008) | Freshwater microbial communities from Trout Bog Lake, Wisconsin, USA - TBH18011 | ecosystem: Environmental > Aquatic > Freshwater > Lake > Hypolimnion/Profundal zone | place: USA: Wisconsin... | reverse complement strand
GTCGTAGCACAGACTCGTGCGCCCCGCCGGACTTTCCGCCGCGCAATCATAAAAAACATATTCGCCCGATTTCTTATCCAGGCCCACGACATCCGGTTCGCCCCCGGTGCGTTCCATTCCCGCCAGCACCCGCAGCTTATCCGGCCTGGCCTCCAGCCGCGCCTGCTCCTTGGCCCAATCCAAGCCTTTATGCCGGCTCGGATTTTTTTCGAAACGGGCCTGCAAGACACCGAGCAGTTCGCTGCGTTGTTTGAGGGGCATCACTTAAGATTTGGTTTAGGCCAACTTCACTTCTCCGTCAAAGTTTTCAAACTGGCCAGCCCTTTTTCGAATTGGCCGCCGCACATCTTCTCGCAGTTCATGAACAGGCCGAAGATTTTGCCCATGAGCTTGCTTTGGCCCTGCATGCTCCAGGTGACGAGGGTTTGCTTGCCTTCGGACCGGAACGTGAATTCCGCCGTGTTGGTGGCTTGCATCGGCTTTTGGAATTCGAGCCGGAACCGGACGGACTCGCCGGGCTGGCTCGCGGTGATGGTCATTTTGCCCGTGCCCACTTTGTTGTTCCCCTCCCAAGCCATGACCGCGCCCGTGCCGGCCGCCGCGCCGGAGAAGGTGCTTTTCGCGTTCGGATCGAGCTTGGCCCACGGCGACCACGCCTCCCATTGGTGCAGGTCGTTGACGTGCGGGAAAATCGTTTCCGGCGGCGCGGCGATGGTCGCGGAACGGGTGACGGTGAATTCATCCGGTTGCCCGGCGATGACAACGAGGATCAGGAGGACGATGAAAGCGAGCGCAAGCAGGATGGGCAGCATAAATCTCCTTGGAGTGCTTTGGGTGGCGGGTCAGTTGAGCAGGCCGGCGAATTTTTTCCGCGCGTCCCACAGCAGATAGAGCGCGCAGACGATGATGATGTCGAGCATCGGGTTGATGAGGTGCCGCGGGTCATCCACAAAAACATGGAAGGCGATGATGTTCACGATGACCGGCCCGAGGAGCAGCAGGCCGACGTTCCGCAGCCGCGGAATCAGCACGAGAAGACCGCCGGCAAACTCGAACAGTTTCACGAACTTGATATAGCCCGTGGGGACGAACGCCGCCATGAAATGCGCGGCCGGCGTGTCTTCCGGCATTTTCGGGATGGTGATGAGGTTGAACAGGACCGGGATGCTCGCCGCCAGGAAACACAGTCCCAGCAAGACGCCCGCGATGCACGGCAGGTATTTTTTCATAGGCAATGAGAGGTTGGTTGGGATGGGACGATCACACTTTTGCACACCTCCGGGCAAATCTCCGCGCCCGGCTCCGCAAACCCTGCTGACTCCGCCGCCCTGCGCGATGGCCGCGCCCGGCGGGCATGGGCGATGAAGCTGGCCTGATTATGGATATTACGTCCAATGTTCACGGTGCCAGCATACGCCGGAGGCCTTTGGGAAGGCAAGTGTCTGTTGTTCTGCACAAACCGGGAATAAAACGAAACGGTTTTCTTCGCGGGAGCGTTCCGTCGGCCGTCTGCTGCCGGTTGCTGTTGGGTCAGTCTTTACCCTAGGCCATCCTTGCCAAAATCACTTCCCCGGCGCCAGATCCATCCCGATGGCCCGTTCCAGCTTCGCGCGCGCGGCCACATATTCGTGTTCCGCCTCGATCTGGGTGGTGCGGGCCTGCGTGAGCGAGGTCTCGGCGTCGAGCACATCCAGCTGCGTGCTGGAGCCCGCCTCGGCGCGGGCGCGGGCTTCGCGCAGCGCCTCTTCCGCCTGCTCCTGCACCTTGCTCTGCGATTCCAAAGTCTCCCGTGCCTCGATGAAATCCGAATAGGCGGTGCGCACCGCCAGCTCGATCTGCCGGGACTGGTCCGCCAGGTCCGTCTTCGCGCGGGCGTATTGCGCGTCCGCCTGCATGACTTTGCCGTGCGTGAGGTTGCCGTCAAAGATGTTCCACGTCATCTCCGCCCCGGCATTCCAGCCGTCCAGCTTGTCCGCCGTGTCGTTGTTGAACGAGGAGTTGAACCAGTTGTAACCGGCGAAGAGCGAGACGGACGGCTTCCGGCCGGACTGGGCGTTCACAATGTTCAGTTTCTGCAACACCACCTGCTGGCGCAGGGCGAGCAGCTCGGTGCGGCTGGCCAGCGCCTGCTGGATGGCGTCCGGCAGCACCACGTTCCACGGGCGCGTGTCAAAATTGTCCGTCAGGTTCAGCGGGATGTTCTCCCAGATGTCGCGCGGCAGGTTGTAGCCGAGCAGGTTGGAGAGGTTGTTTTTGGCGATGCGATACTGGTTGCGCGCATGGATGAGGTTCGGGCGTTCGTTGGCCACGGAAACTTCCGCGCGCAGCACGTTGAAATGCGGCACGGTGCCGGCATCGAACCGCCGGTGCTGGTCTTCCAATTCCTTTTGCAGCAGGTTCACCGAGGCCTCGTGCACGGTGATCTCCTGGGCCGCCAGCAGCACGTCATAGTAGGCGAGCCGCACGCTCAGCAAGGTGTCCGCCACCGTGCTGTCGTACTGGGCCACGGCCTGCTTCTCGGTGGCCTTGGCCGCCTGGATGGCGGCATGCAGCCGGCCGCCCTGGTAGATGGACTGGGTGATCTGCACGCCCGCGCTCCAGTTCTGGTTCGGGGCCGGGGAGTAGGCGCCCGGGAAACTCTGGATGGCGGTGATCTCCGTGTCCGTGTATTTGCCCGTGGCCTGCACCTGGGGCAGGGCGATGGCGCGGGTCTGCACGACCAGGCCGTATTCGCCTTCCAGGTCGTTCTTCGCCTTCAGGATGGCGGCGTTCTGGGCCAGGGCGATGTTCAGCGTGTCCGCCACGGAGAGCGGGCGCGACAGCCAGTCGCCGGCATTCGTGTTCGTCTGATCCGCCCGGACGGGGCCGGTCAGGGTCAGCGTGGCCAGGATGGCGAGGGTCAGGAAAGGCGTGTTTTTCATGGCGCGTAAAAAATGGCGGGGCTTCAAGGTTGGACGGGCGGCAGATGTTTCATGGCGGTCAGCGAGAAAGTCGTGATGTGGTTGGCCAGGCGTTCGATGCCGGCGAGGTCGTGCGGCAGCAACCGGGAGTCCAGCCGTTCCAGCACGGGGCGGCAATGATGATAGAAGACCACCTGGCTCATCACGCTGGCGGCGCACAGGCGCACCCGCTCATCCGTGACCGGGCAGCCGAGCACCCCGGCCATGATCTCCCAGAGCGTGGCCGCCATGGGGCGCATGCGTTCCTGCACCAGCGCATCCAATCCGGCGGTCGGCTCGATCATCTCGCGGGCGATGATGCGGCCGTGCCAGGCGGAGCGGTCCTTGGTGAAGATGCGCATCAGGAAAGAATGGATGAAGGCGCGGAGTTTCTCCTCCGGCGGCGTCTCGGGACCGACCCCGGGCAGCAGCGGATGTTTTTCGTAGGCGCTTTTGTGCGCGTAGCGGAGCACTTCCAGATACAGCGTCTCCTTGTCGCCGAAATGATAGTTCACCGCCGCCACATTGGCGTTCGCCCGGCGGCAGATTTCCCGGATGGTGGCTTCGCGAAACCCGCTCTCGGCAAAGACTTCCCCCGCCGCCTCCAGCAAGTGGAGGCGGGTCTCGGCATGTTGCGGCTCGCCGGCCGCAATCGGTGACAGGGCACTCATGTTTAAAACGAATGATTCAAACATTTGTTTGACTCGTCAACTCTTTTTTGTTTAATGTTGCTGCAACCTGATTCAACCATGAAACCCTTTCTGCTTCTCCGTTTGGTGTTTAGCGTCTGTCTGCTGGCACTCGCAGCGGTGTTGTTGCCGGGTTGCCGGCCGGGCGATGCCAACCGGTTCCAGGGCTACATCGAGGGCGAATATGTCTATGTCAGCGCCCCGCTCGGCGGTGCCCTTACGCAGCTCGCCGTGGCCCGCGGCGATACGGTGAAGGCGGGGCAACCGCTCTTCGCCCTCGAACACGAGGCGGAAGCCGCCGCCGTCGCCCAGGCGGAACACAACCTCGCGCAGGCGCAATCCCAGCTCGACGACCTGCTGAAAGGCAAACGTCCCACCGAGATCGATTCCCTCGCCGCGCAACTCGCCCGTGCCCAGGCGAACTTGAAACTTTCCACCGCCGAACTCACCCGCCGGGAAAACCTGTCCGGCTCCCAGGTCATCTCCAAGGAGGAGCTCGATCAGGCCCGCGCGCAAGGCGCCGCCGACCAGGCGCAGGTGGATCAGCTCACCGCCGACCTTGCCACCGCCAAGCTCGGCGGCCGCGATGACGCCGTTCGCGCCGCCGAATCCGCCGTGGATGCCCAGCGCGCCGCGCTCGCCAAGGCCCAATGGTCGCTCGACCAAAAAAAGCAGGCGGCCCCCGCCGATGCCGTGGTGCATGACACGCTCTACCGCGCCGGCGAATATGTGGCCGCCGCCAATCCCATTGTGGTGCTGCTGCCGCCGGCGAATCTGAAAGTCCGTTTCTTCGTGCCGCAGGACAAGCTCCCGGCCATCCAGATCGGCGCCCCGGTGTCGGTGCGACCCGATGGCGCGGCGCGGCCGTTCAATGCCGTCGTGAATTACAAATCCACGCAGGCCGAATACACGCCGCCGGTGATCTACAGCCGCGAGACGCGGGCGGATCTGGTGTTCATGATCGAAGCCACCTTTGCGCCGGCCGACGCCGCGCAATTGAGCCCCGGCCAGCCGGTGGATGTGGATCTGAAATGATGAATTTGATTGGTGTGATTGCTCGCCCTCACCCCGGCCCTCTCCCCCGGGGAGAGGGGGAAACGGTTGCAGCGTCTGTGGCAAAACGAGTCGCTGGATTGGTCGGACGGATGAACGGATCAATGAAAACGTGCCAGGTGAAAACCCTCTCCTGGGGGAGAGGGCAGGGGTGAGGGCGGTCGTTAAACTGAATTTTAGAATTGCTATGAAAAAAAATGAAGTGCGGGATTTGATCTTTAACACGCTGGCTCCGGCCCTCGTGGCCAAGGGGCTTCAGCTGAATAAAAAAGACTGGCGGCTGGTCCGGGCGTTCCCGGGCGGCAACCAGACCATCGGCATCCCATGCACGGGCACGGAGCCGGAATTCAAGTTCACCCTGGTCGTCACCATCCGGCTGGATGCGGTCGAGAATGTCCGGAATTTGTTCAACGAGGCACCGAAGGAATATCACGCGGCGACGAAGACCTTCGCCGGGCGGCTCGACCGGTTCATGGCGCGGGACGAATCCGTGGACGAGAATTTCATGTTCCCGGCCGCCACGCCGGAGCAGGTGCAGGCGGCGCTGGCCCGGCTGCTGCCGGTCATCCAGAATGCCGTCCTCCCGTTTCTGGACCAGCACCGCGATGTGCCGTCCCTCGCCGCGGCGATGAAGCTCGCGGAGCTGCCGGCGTCCCTCACCCGCTTGCACGAAGCCACCGCGCCGCTCGTCGTCGCCCGGCTGGCCCGGAGCCCGGACTTTCCGGCGATCGCGTCCGGCTACCGGCAGTTGGCGAAAGATCTGCCGGCGGCCGAGCGGGAGAAATTGCAGAACTTGGTCGTCCATCTGGAGACGTTGCAGGGATCGATTTTGTGATCCGAACCGCCGCATGAACGAAGCCTTCGCCATTGACGTGCGCGGGGTCACGAAGAAATTCGGGACCCGCACCGTCGTCAATGACATCGCCATGCAGGTGCGGCCCGGCGAGATCTACGGCTTTCTCGGGCCGAACGGCAGCGGCAAGACGACCTTCCTGCGCATGCTCTGCGGCTTGCTCACGCCGGATGGCGGCAGCGGCCAATGCCTTGGCCTGGATTTCCGCACGCAGTCCGCGGAGATCAAGGAACGCGTCGGCTACATGACGCAGAAATTCAGTTTCTACGAGGACCTCACCATCGAGGAGAACCTGGACTTCATGGCGCGGCTCTATGATCTGCCAAACCGCAAGCAGGCGGTGGACAAAAGCCTGGAGCGCCTCGGCATGACCGCCCGGCGACGCCAATTGGCCGGCACGCTTTCCGGCGGCTGGAAACAGCGCATGGCCTTGGCGGCCTGTCTCATTCACGAGCCCAAACTGCTGCTGCTGGATGAGCCCACGGCCGGCGTGGACCCGAAGGCGCGGCGCGATTTCTGGGAGGAAATCCACCGGCTGGCGGCGGATGGGCTGACCTTTCTCATCACCACGCATTACATGGATGAAGCCTCGCGCTGCCACCGGCTCGGCTACATCGCCTACGGCAATTTGCTCGCGCACGGCACCGTCGATGAGGTCATCCAGGCGGGCGGCCTGACCACGTGGGAAGTCGCCGGCGAAAACCTCCCGGCGCTCGCGGACCAGTTGCGCGGGAAGCCGGGCGTGGAACAGGTGGTGGCGTTCGGCTTGACCATGCACGTGAGCGGACGCGACGCGGCCAAGCTGCTCGCCGCGGTGGCGCCGTTCCAAAAAGAGCCGTGGCACTGGACGAAAATCGAGGCGGGTCTCGAGGATGTGTTCATCAGCCTGATGGACACGAGCGAGGATAATTTCACATGAGCCGCCGTGCGTTCAGTCTCCACCGGTTTTTCGCCATCGCGTTGAAGGAGTTCATCCAGATGCGGCGGGACCGCGTGACGTTTGGCATGATGGTGGGCATCCCGATGGTGCAGCTCATCCTCTTCGGCTTCGCCATCAACACGAATCCGAAGCACCTGCCCACGGCGGTCTATGCGGCGGACAACAGCCCGTTCGCGCGCACGCTCGTGTGGGGCCTGCGCAACAGCAGCTACTTCGACCTGACCCGCGAGGCGCACGGCACGGAGGAGATCCGCACCTGGCTGGCGGAGGGCGTGGTGCAGTTCGCGGTCACGGTGCCGGTGGATTTCTCGCGCAAACTCCTGCGCGGCGAGAAGCCGGACCTGCTGCTGGAGGCGGATGCCACGGACCCGGCGGCGGTGGGCTTCGCCATGTCGGCGGTGAACAATCTGACGACGACGGCGCTGAACCGGGATTTGAAAGGCCCGCTGGCGAAGTTTCAGGCGACCGCGCCGCCGTTCAACCTCGTCATCCACCAGCATTACAACCCGGAGAACATCAGCCAGTACAACATCGTTCCCGGTCTCACGGGCGTGATGCTGACGATGACGATGATCATCATCACCGGCCTCGCCATCACGCGCGAGCGCGAGCGGGGCACGATGGAGAATCTGCTCTCCACGCCGGTGCATCCGCTCGAAGTCATCGTGGGCAAGATCATTCCGTACATCATGGTCGGCTATGTGCAGGTCGCATTGGTGCTGCTGGCGGCGAAGTTTCTGTTTGGCGTGCCCATGCTGGGCAGCGTGCCGCTGCTGATCGTGCTGACGTTCCTGTTCATCGTGGCGAACCTGGCGGTGGGCATCACGTTCTCGACCATCGCGAAAAACCAGTTGCAGGCGGTGCAGATGTCATTCTTCTTTTTCCTGCCGTCGCTGCTGCTCTCCGGCTACATGTTCCCGTTCCGGGGCATGCCGGGCTGGGCGCAGGACATCGGCGAATGCCTGCCGCTGACGCATTTTCTCCGCATCGTGCGCGGGATTTTGCTCAAGGGCAATGGCCTCACCGAAACCTTGCCGGACCTGTGGCCCATCGCGCTGTTTGTGGCGGTGATGCTGACCATCGGGGTGAAACGCTACCGGCAGACGCTGGATTGAAGAACATCGCGAATCCGCAGTGAAACCGGAGCGCGACCTTCAGGTCGTATCAGTGTTCAAAACGGAAGGGGCATGAACGTTCCACCCGCCTGGCCTTGCGTGAGCTGAAGCGGCGTAAACGCCGCGCTCCTGCGTACCCGCGCCGTGCCGCGATGGGAGCGCGACCTTCAGGTCGCTTCAGCGTTCAAAACGAAAGGGGTGTGAACGTTCCACCTGTCTGGCCTTGCGTGAGCTGAAGCGGCGTAAACGCCGCGCTCCTCCGTCTTCGCGCCGTGCCGTGATGGGAGCGCGACCTTCAGGTCGCTTCAGTGTTCAAAACGGAAGGGGCGTGAACGTTCCACCTGCCTGGCATTGCGTGAGTTGAAGCGGCGTAAACGCCGCGCTCCTGCGCGGGTCACGGAATGAGGAGGCGGTTGGTTTCCAAACCGTCTTTTTGCAGCAACGCATTCAATCCTTCGGAGTCCACTCGCTGAACGCTGCCATCGGACAACCCGACATTGCCGACGCCCTTGTGCATTTCCTGGGTCCACTGGACGCTCTGGCCGGTCTTGATTTCCCGCAACCCGTTGGGGCGCGGGGTGCCGCCGACGAGATTGCGGTCGCCCACCGCGACCATTTCAGGAAAGCAGTCATCCGCATCCGCGTTCACGAAATAACTGAGGTTCGTATTGCCGAAGCCCGCTCCGAAGTCGGCGGCGGCCAGACGCACATCGCTGGGGCAGATCAGTACTTTGGGGGTTACCAGAATGTTCGACATGATTTGGAAATGCCGGAAAATCTCGCCGGTGCCGGTGAATTCCAACGTGCCGCCCGAATTGGTGGAGACCAGCATCGGATAATGGTTGGTGACGGGGTTGGTGCTAGTGGAGTTGTCGCCTTCCCAGATTTTGCATGCTAAGACAATTCCCTTCAAATGGCCGTTGCAGGTAATAATTTGCGCCTGGTGCTGGGCGCGTTGCAGGGTGGGCAGGAGGAGAACCACGAGCATGGCAATCACCGCGATGATAACAGATACTTCCATCAGCGTCATGGCGTCAGTAGCTCGCTTGGTTCCGCGCAGTCTCATGGGCTTCAGCCTAATGGGGGCCGGCGGGCGAAACAATTGATTAAACGTTATTGCGGATTAAATGGCTCGAGGAAAGCGAATTGGGGGGAGGGTTCGGCTGTTTGCTTCATCTGCGATGAACATCCCTGTTGATTAACTCAGAACAACCCAAAAACACTCCCGGAAAAATTTGTAATCCGGATATTTTTGTGCTATATTTAAAGACGGTCAATTAGTCTGTGGCACAGTCGTTCGCTTCAGTCTGAAAGATGCCGGGTCAGAATCGTCGCAACCCTCAGAAGTCGCGGCGTTTTCAGGGAAAAAACCTTAAACAAGCCAGTCCGAAGCCTATGAAAAATTTATTTTGGTCGTCCGTCTCCGCCGTTTTGCTTGGTTCCGCCGTTTCCAGTTGGGCCGATCCGTCCCTGTATGCCGTCACCAGCAACGGTGATCTGGGAAGCTTGGACCCGCTCACCGGCCAGCTATCCCTCATTGGCGCGCAAGGGGTTTTGAACGGCGACAACATCGGCGGCCTCGCGCTCAGCCTGAACGGGAATCTGTACGGCTTGGGCTACAATGGCGGCGGGTACTCGCAATTGTACCAGATCAGCACCACGACCGGGGCGGCGACCTACATCGGCACCGGCAACGCGATCGGCAGCGGCTACGGCATGGCGATTTCGCCCAGCGGGACGATCTACGCCTTCCTGTCGCCGGGCGGCGCGGATTCACTTTATACCATCAATCCCACGACCGGGGCGGACACGCTGGTGGGCGCCATGGGCGGGCCCACGCTGTACGGCAACCTGACCGTGACGGCGGCGGGCGGCCTGTATATCAACCCGGGTTATGGCACGGAACAGCTTTACCGTGTCGATCTGACGACCGGGGTCGCCACGCTGATCGGCAACACGGGCACGGGGAATTCCTACGCCATCGGGGCCGCCGGCAACACGGTTTACATGGCGGGTCTGGACGGCACCATCTCCTCGCTCAACCTCAGCACCGGGGCCGGCACGACAGTGAGCTCTTACAACAACGCCTACGGCTACATCAACGCGCTGGGTTCCACGGATGTCGCTTCCCCCGCGCCCGCGCCGGAGCCGTCCACCTGGGCGCTGGGCGGCTTGGGAATTGCGACGCTGATGTTTCTCCGGCGGAAGTGAGATTGGGTGGAGACGTTGGGATTGGGCCGGATAGGAGGGCGACCTTCAGGTCGCTTCAGTGTTCAAAACGAAAGGGGCGTGAACGTTCCACCCGCCTGGCATTGCGTGAGCTGAAGCGGCGTGAACGCCGCGCTCCTCCGTCTTCGCGCCGTGCCGGGATGGGAGGGCGACCTTCAGGTCGCTTCAGTGTTCAAAACGAAAGGGGCGTGAACGTTCCACCTGTCTGGCCTTGCGTGAGCTGAAGCGGCGTAAACGCCGCGCTCCTATGTTATTCGCCATGCTGCCATGGCAGGCGGTTGTATTCATCGCGAAGACGGGCGCTGCTCCAACGCCATTCATTGGCGGATCTTGCTTGAAGGGCTTTGACCGGGTTTTGTTCCGTGTAACGGATGGCGCGTTTCAGATGGGGTTCGTCACGAATCAGGGTGTCATAGTAATCCGTCTGCCATAACGGCCCTCGCCGGCGGAGGATTTGGTTGGCAAGCCGGGAAGACTTGCCTTTCCAACTTTCCATCAGTTTCGCCAGCGGAACCTCCCAGACGTCCACTACCAAATGAACATGATTTGACATTATCACCCAAGCTTGCAGCTGGTAATCTTGTCCGTTGGCTTCGAGCAGAACGTTTTCAATCGTTTCTGCCACGGGCCGGTGTCCGAGCAGGCATTGGCCATGACCGCGATCCAGCCAGGCTTCCAATTGCCGGCGTTTTACGGAGTTTTCCGGTTCATGCAGGATGACCTCCCATTCGGCCCGGCGCGTCACGGGAAAAGCATCGAACAGTTGAAAGGTGACAAATTGTGAGACGTGCGGGCAGTCAAAATGAGGCAGGAAACCACGCTGGTGCCAGCCACGGAATCCCAGTTTGAGCTCATTGATGGAAGGCTTCCAATCCCATTCCCGTTTGCTGCGAATGAGTTCAAGTAAACCCGGATTATTCGGCGGCGTGCGTCGGGCTGGTTGTGGTTTTTCCATGAGGCAACACGTTGTTGTGCAGCGCTTAATATCCGACTAAGCCGGCATTGGCAAGCGCCTTGAAATTTTCAACCGGCGATGGAAGGCGGCCTTCAGGTCGCTCCAGTGTTCAAAACGGAAGGGGCATGAACGTTCCACCCGCCTGGCATTGCGTGAGCTGAAGCGGCGTAAACGCCGCGCTCCTCCGTCTTCGCGCCGTGCCGGGATGGGAGCGCGACCTTCAGGTCGCTTCAGTGTTCGAAACGAAAGGGGTGTGAACGTTCCACCTGTCTGGCCTTGCGTGAGCTGAAGCGGCGTGAACGCCGCGCTCCTGCGTCTTCGCATCGTGCCGGGATGGGAGCGCGACCTTCAGGTCGCTTCAGTGTTCGAAACGAAAGGGGTGTGAACGTTCCACCTGTCTGGCCTTGCGTGAGCTGAAGCGGCGTAAACGCCGCGCTCCTCCGTCTTCGCGCCGTGCCGGGATGGGAGGGCGACCTTCAGGTCGCTTCAGTGTTCGAAACGAAGGGGGCGTGAACGTTCCACCTGTCTGGCCTTGCGTGAGCTGAAGCGGCGTAAACGCCGTGCTCCTGCGTCTTCGCATCGTGCCGGGATGGGAGCGCGACCTTCAGGTCGCTTCAGTGTTCGAAACGAAGGGGGCGTGAACGTTCCACCCGCCTGGCCTTGCGTGAGCTGAAGCGGCGTGAACGCCGCGCTCCTATGCTTTGCCACTGCGGGGGGCGGTCAATGCGGCTGAACTTGCGGCGGCGGGGTATTGTTTGACGGCGGCGTGGTTTGGGCCGTCGGGTGGCGGAGGGTCAGCCAGAGGAAGATGCCCATCGCCACTGCAAAGGCCAGCCGGACGATCACTTGGATCACGAGGCCTTTGGGCGCTCCCGGGATGGAGGCGCTGGCGGCGGCACCGCAGCGGGGGCAAGCCGGCGCGTCATCGCTGATGGATTCGCCGCATTTCGGACAGGGAGTCAGAGCCATAAGCGTTCGTTCGCGGGTCTTCTCAAAAAGACCGGTTTCATCCTAGGTTCTGTATTCAAAGCAGGTTTGGCCGGTTGCAGGCCATATGGACTGCGCCGGCAGCGCGGAGCGACGACGGCGCTTTTCCACGCGCAAACCCAGCGATGCTGCTTTCCAAAGCGGGGTCGCGCTCCGCTTGCCCCCGCAGTCCAAAAGCTGGCGCCAGTCGGTTCACTTCGGAAAATATCTGAATGCATCTTAATAACACACCCTAGGTCAATTCTTTCGCCCGCGTTTTGGCCACTTCCAGAAACGCCGTTTGCAGCGGGCCGGCCTTGCCCCGCCAGAGGGCGCCGATGATGGCGGGAGGGAAGCCTTTCAACGGCAGCGCGCGCACGTTGGCGGGCATGGTGCGCTTGGGCTGGGCCACGGTGAGGCCGATGCCCAGGCCGTTCGCCACGTAGGCTTCGATGAGGTCGGTCGAGCTGGCTTCCACGGCGGGATACCATTCCACCCCGAGCTTTGCGAGCTGCGCCTGGAAATTCTTCGTGATGAGCTCGTGCGCGGGCAGGCAGATGAGCGATTCCGTGATGCGGTCGCGCCGCCAGAGTTCCTCGGCGGTGGCGAGCGGATGGTTTTTCTCCACCAGCAGCACGAGCGGGAGCTCCATCAGGGTGAGCGTATGAAAACCCTTGAGCGGCTTGCCATCCACCAGGGTGATGACGAGGTCCACTTCATCGCGCGACAGCATTTCGGCGAGCTGCGCGGGGTAGCCTTCGCGGAGGGAGACTTTCAGGCCGGGAAATTTTTTGTGGACGGTTTGGAGCAGGCGCGGCAGGTGGTCGCGCAGGATGATGGTCGAGGCGCCGATGCGGAAATGCCGCGCCTGGCCGCCCTGGAACTCGGCGGCGATGCGGTCGAGGTTCGCGAAGAACGGGCGGATGAATTCATACAGCTTTTCCCCGGCCGGCGTGAGGGCGAAGGGCCGGCGCTGGAAGAGGGTGACGCCGAGGTATTCCTCGAGCTGTGCGACCTGCGCGCTCACGGCGGGTTGCTGGATGCCGTAGGGGATGTTGCGCACGGCGGGCATGATGCCGCCATGGCGCGCGACGTAATAAAAGAGTTCGAGGTGGTGGACGTTCATTGAGGCAGTCGATGTTGGGGCAGTTTTATCAATTCACGCCCCCTTGGCAAGCGGTGATAAAACAGAGGCGAAAGGGGCGGCATGAAAACATGCGGCCAGACAAAAATATGAAAACCATCCTGTTCCCGAAAAAATGCGGCGTGGTGCTCGCCGCCATGGCGGTCGCCGGACTCATCACCGGCTGTGCCACGACGGGTTTCTCGGTGCGCGAACGCTCGGGCGTCACGTACCCGGATTACATCGTCAACCTGCCGGCAACCGGCACGAATGCTCCGGCGCGGCCGCTGGTGCTGCCGCTCCGGCTGGCGGTGGTGCAGGTGGGCGAGGCCGCGCCGCCGGCGTCGCTGCTGAACCAGCTCGCGGCGCGCACCGACCTGGTGGCTGCGGTCAGCGGCCTGCCGCTCCCGGGGGATACGGTGAACAATGAGTGCAATTCCGGCCGCCCGCGCGGGGCGGACGGCAGCTACGCCACCCGCATCGCGGCCGTCTGCCGGCTGGCGAAGGCGACGGGGGCGGATTATGTGTTCATCGTGGGGGGCAATGTGGATTCCTGGCAGCAGAATAATTCGCTGAGCCTCCTGGATGCGACGATCATCGCCGGGGCATTGCTGCCGGGCACGCAGATCCATGTGGAAGGCCGCGCGGCGGGGGCGCTGGTGGAGGCGGATTCGGGCCGGCCGGTCTTTTTTGTCAACGCCGAGACCAAGGACGCGGCGGGCTCGCCGGACATGCTGGCGAATGGCAAGCTGGCCGCCATGACCGCCGCGGCGCGCACGGAGTTGGCGGACAAGCTGGGGGCGGCGCTGGTGGCCCGGTTGGCGGCACATTGAGTCCGAAACCGAAAGGCGAAGCGGAAATGGGGGGGAGCGGTGGTTTGCAGGGGACGTTTTATGCTCGCCGGGTATCGTGATGGCTGGCGACAGCGGCAGAGGGCTGCCGCACTCCACAAGCCGGCGCAAAGCACCGCCACAGGACAATAACCGGGCACAAAAAAGCCCGCGACCAAAGCTGGTCGCGGGCGGGAAAGGAGAAAACGCTCAGGCGTTCAGTTTGTCGAGGCTGGCTTTGAGGGCGCCCTTGCCCTTGGCACCGACGGCCTGTTCCACGACCTGGCCGTTCTTGATGAAGAGCAGGGTGGGGATGGAGCGGACGCCGAATTGCGCGGCGAGTTCCTGTTGCTCGTCCACGTTGACCTTGCCGATCTTGACTTTGCCCTGGTATTCGCCGGCCAGTTCGTCCAGCACGGGGGCGATCATCTTGCAGGGGCCGCACCATTCGGCCCAGAAGTCCACCAGCACGGGGGTGGTGGATTTCAGCGCCTCGGCGTCAAAGTTCTGCGCGGTGAAAGTGACGATCAAAGGAGATGCCATAAATCAAAAACGATTACTGAGGTGGGTGGCTGATCAGGGTTTGGCTGAATTCAGGGAATCGATCAGCAGCTTGAAGATCCAGCCGGCCACACCGACCGCGAGGAGGCTGGTGACGGCGGTCGTGTAGATCAGGGCCTTGTCCAAGCCTTTGAGGGCGGACGCACTGGCGGGGGCGGCGGCCATGCTCGGGCGCGGGGCGGCGGCGGGGCGCGGGGCGGCGCCCGGCGCGGCCGTCGGCGGTTTGGAAATGGAACTGGCCGGGGCGGCATGGGCCGGGGCGGCGGCGGCGGACGGCGGTTTCACCGGCGCAGGCGCGGCGGCGGCCATCGGGGCCGGACTGGGGGCCCCCGTGGGACCACCCGGCGGCAACGTGGGCAGCTTGATGGTGGGAGCGGCCGCCGGCTTGGGCGGCAAATTGATGCGGACGGTCTCCTTCTTGGGCTGGACCTTGCCGGTCTCTTTTTTGGGCGGCAGGGCGCCGCTCGGAGACGGCGGTATCGGACTGGACGGTGGAACTTCGGCCATAATTGACTTCAGGATATATGCCGGACAAAAGGGGTGTCAAATGTTATTCGCCACCCCCGCGCTTCCAGCTTGGTTAATTCAGTTGGCTACGGTGACCTGCACGGGCTGGTCGCGGCGCTCGGCCAGACGTTTCACATAGGCTTCCCATTGCAGGTGATCGGTGAAATCCCCGCTGCGGTCCCAGCTGGCGCCGAAATAATAGTCAAACGGCTGACCGGACTGGACTTGGGTGATGGCCAGCAGGTCGCGCAAGGCCGGCGCGCCTTCCACGGTGGGCTGGGGCACGGTGGCGTGGATTTTCGCATCCGGCATGTCCGGCGCGTCATTGGTGAAGGCGGTGATGCTATCCTTGGGCAGGAGGATGGCCACGGCGGTGGTGCCCTTGGGGCGGTCCTCGGGCTGCCAGTAGCTCAGCCAGCCTTCGCTTTGGTCCTGGGCGATGAGTTCGGTGCCGTCCGTGCCGCAGGCGCGCTCGGCCAGGCCGACGCCGATGGTGAGGGGCTGGCCGTCTTCGCTGGTGAGGACGGTGTGCATCTTGCTGAACCAGGAACCGGCATCAATGCTGATGCGGCGGACTTCAGAGACCTTGCGGCCGCTGCCGGCATCCCACGTGTCATAGGTCAGCTCAAATTCGGAACGGATGGGGCCGGTGGTGATGAGCTTCCAGTTGCGCCAGTTGCTGGAGACGTACAGCTTGCCGCCGTCCCAGATGCCGAGGCCGCCGCAGCCGCGGCTCTTGCCGACGCGGTAATCGTCCATTTCTTCGCCGTTATCGCTGTGGTAGTGTTTGGATTTATACATCTTGTCGGCGACGAGTTCGCGGTATTTTTTGATCCAGACATCGGGGCCGCTGCTGATGGTGCCTTCGGCCTTGATGAGGGCCTGGCCATAGATGCGGTGGGCGATGCGGTCGCTTTCCCAGGTGAAGTCGTCATAACGTTCCGGCACGTAGCGGGCGAAGGTCTTCACGACGGGCGGGGGCGTGGCGGCCAGCGCGCCGGCGGCAATGACGTCAAAGGTGCGGGTTTCCCCCGGAGCGAGGTCCGCTTGGAACAGCAAGGTGTCCGGCGTGCCCCCGCCATCGGCCGCATACATCTGGGAATCCACCACGCGGGCGGAGCGGTTGTCGAGCACGGCGAGGCGGCCGGCGAGTTTCACGGCCACGGTCTCGTTCTCGCGCCAGAAGCCGGCGGGGTTGGTGACGGTGACCTTGAAGGGTTTGGCCGCCTTGCTGGCGGAGCCGAAGGGCCACCACCACTTGGGCTTGGCGGGCTGGGCTTTTTCCAAGACGGCGAGGCGGTACACTTCGCTGCCGGCGAGGAGGAAGGCGCCGACGCCGTATTTGTCAGTGGATTCGGGGGAGAAATGCTTCGGGTCGGCGCCCACGGGCTGGACATGGGTCAGCTTGCCGTCGGCTTCCACGCAATTGGTGAGGGCGGCCCAGGCTTTGAGGACGGCGGGTTCGAACTTGGCGCGGTCCAGCAGGCCTTGGTTCACGCCCCAGGCGAGGCCGTAGGTGAAGAGGCCGGTGCCGCTGGTCTCCACGGCGGGATAGCTGGCGGGGTCGAGCAGACTGGAGCGCCAGGAGCCGTCGGCTTGCTGGAGGGTGAGCAGTTTGGCCGACATGTCGCGGAAAATCTGTTCGATGCGCGGCCGGTCCGGGTGATTGGCGGGAAGATATTGCAGCATGCGGGCCAGGCCGCCGAGCACCCAGCCGTTGCCGCGGCTCCAGAACACCTTCTGCCCGTTGGCCTCGGTCTTCTTGAAGTAGGTGCTGTCGCGGAAATAGAGGTGCTCACTCGGGTCGTAGAGATAATCCGTGGTCTGCCAGAAATTGGTCAGGGCGAAATTCAGGTAACGTTCGTCGCCGGTGGCGGTATAGAGCCGGAGCCAGGCGGGCGGGGCCATGAACAGCGCATCGCACCAGGCCCAATGTTGCTGGGCCACGCCATGCGGCTGGGTGTAAGCCAGGCTCAGGTTCGTGCTCGGATGGTCGAGGATGAAGTCAAAGCGTTCCCGCAGGGGGGCGATCATCCGGGGATCGCGATAAATAAGATAGAGCTCGGTGTAGGTCTGGCCGATGCAATGGTCATCGGCATGGTAGGGCCGGTTCTTGGTGGAGAGCAGGCCCCAGCCGTTGGTCTCGCCCATCGCACGCATGGCATCGCGGTATTTCGGGTCGCCGGAAATGCCGGCGAGGGCCATGAAGCCGGTGTCGCCCACGGCGGGGACCCAGCCATGGGGGCCGGCCTCGGCCGGGTGGGCCAGCTGCCAGTCGGCGGCGTGCTCCATGATGGTGAGGACGGCGGCGGGGTCGGTCGCCGCCCGGGCCGGCAGGTTGAGCAGCAAGGCCGCCAGGGTGGCGGCGCACAATCCGAGACGGGACACAATATTCTTCATGGTGATTTGAGTCTAAATAACAGACCCCGGCCCGGATGTCTAAGCGATAAATCCGGGGTCGCGGTCAGGACGGCCGCGCAGCGGCGTCCCGTTGAGAGGACGGCCGGGAGGGGGCCGGGGTTACAGCGGGTCCGGCCGCATTAATTGCATTGCCCGGCAAACCGGGGCGCTGATATTCTTCGATTCCAAATTCATGGAGATGAACCAAACAGTTCAAGCGGCGGCGGGGAAGCGCATCCGTCCGCTGGTTGCCATCCTCTTTATTCTGGGCCTGGCCGGCCGGCTGGCGGCGGGGCCGGGGGATGACATGGGCATGACCCGGATCGCGGCGCGGGCGCGGGCCGGGGCGATTCCGCAAGTGGCGCAGCTCGAGCGGGCGCGGATTCTCCGGCTGGCGGAACAGGCGCTGAGGCTGCCCGCGCCGGCGATCACAGATCACACGGCCACCAACAGCGCCGGCGGACCGCATGATTTCTTTTCCCAGGCGGACTTCTGCTGGCCGAATCCGATGACCCCGACCGGTTTGCCCTATGTGATGCGGGACGGGTTTGTGAACACGAACACGTTTCTCTGGCACCGGGTGGCGATGCTGGACATGAGCCGGTCCGTGAGTGCGCTGGCCGCCGCCTATGCCCTGACCGGGGACGACCGGTATGTGCCCAAGGCCGCCGAATTTCTGCAGGTGTTCTTTCTGGATGACCGGACGCGCATGACTCCCAGTCTGCCGTATGCCCAGGCCGTCCTGGGCGTCTCAACCGGTTCGGCGTATGGCATCATCGACACGCTGAACCTGGCGGAACTGGCCCTGGCGGTCCGTTATCTCGAAAAGTCCCCGGCCTTTCCGCCGGCGGTCGACCGGGGGGTGAAGCAATGGTTCGCCGATTATTCGCAGTGGATCATGACATCCCCGCAAGGCCAGGCAGAGATGGCCAGCGGCAATAACCATGGAGTGGCCTGTTACCTGCAACTCGCCAGCTACGCGAAATTCACCGGTGATGACCGGTTGCTGGCGCAGGCCCGCCAGCATTTCCAGCAGGCCTTGCTGCCGGGGCAGGAAGCGTTCGACGGGAGTTTTCCGGCCGAGCTTGCGCGTTCCCGGCCCTATCATTATTCCGTCTTCCAAGCGGGCAATCTGGCCGCGCTGTGCGTGCTGTTATCCGCGCCCGGGGAAGATTATGCGAACTACGCGCTGCCGGACGGGCGGAGCTTCGCCCTCGCGATGGATTTTCTTTACCCTTACCTGGCGGATCAGAACCGGTGGCTGGCGGACGGCTATCGCCGGGATGTGGTGCGCTGGGACACGGCCCGGCTGCATGAGCCGTGCCTGTTGCTCGCGTATACGGAGTGTGGCGAGGAGAAATTTTTCGACCTCTGGAAAAAAACGGATTCCGACCTGAACGACTCCCCGGAAATGGAAATCCGCCGCAGCGAGGCGGTCTCGCAGCCGTTGCTCTGGGTGGCGGATCCGGCGATGGTGCCGATCTTGAAGCCGGCCAAGGAATGACGGGACCGCGCCGGCGGGCGGCGCAGCCCCGGCGGGAAAATCAGCGCAGGTCGAGCGGCTTCGCGGGGTTCATGTCGTCGAAGACCTGGTTCTCGCCGGCCATGCCCCAGATGAACTTGTAATTCCCCGTGCCACAACCGAAGTGCATGGACCAGTTCGGGGAGAGGGCGACTTCCTCGTTGTGCAGAAAGAGGTGGCGGGATTCCTGCGGTTCGCCGAGGAAATGGGTGAGCACCTTGTCGCCGAGGTCGAAGTAAAAATAGATTTCGGTGCGGCGCCAGTGGGTGTGCGGGGGGAAAGAGTTCCAGACGTTGCCGGGTTCGAGCGCGGTCAGGCCCATGACGAGCTGGCAGCTCTGGATGCCGCCCTGATGGATGAACTTGTAGATGGTGCGCTTGTTCGAGGTCTCCTGCGCGCCGAGATTGACGGGCGTGGCTTCGGCGGATTTCATCAGGCGGGCCGGATGCGGCGCGTGGGCGGGGCAGGAGAGGTAATAAAATTTCGCGGGCTCACCGGGATTCGCGCTGGCGAACTTCACGGACTTGGTGTTCATGGGCAGGTACACGCAATCCAGCTGGCCGAGGGCGAAGGTCTGGCCGTCGGCGGTGACGGTGCCGGGGCCGCCCACGTTGATGGCACCGAGCTCGCGGCGTTCCAGGAAAAAGGCGCGGCCGGTTTCCTTGTGATTCGGGAGTTCCACGGGCTGGGCGAGGGGCATCACGCCGCCGACCACGAGGCGGTCGAGGTCGGTGAAATGGCCGGTGATGTCGCCGGGGACGAAGAGGCGGTCGATGTGAAAAGTGTCGCGGAGCTGCTGGGTGTTCAGGCCGGGAACGTCCTGCGGCCGGGGCATGCGGCGGATGGAATTTTCAATCATGATGCCGGTATCATCGCAAAAAACGTTCCGGGCGACAAGTGTGGGGAATCCGGGGGCGGAACTATTTCAGTTTCCCTGTTCAGCAGGCTGGTTTTGTGGGGCTGAAAGGTGGCGCTTGACAATGGTACCTTAAATGATACTATTGATTTGCGTAGTGAATTATGACAAGACAAAGGTGTGCAAACAAAATTTGAGATCAAAGAATATTCAGAATCCGGGTGTTCGCCGTTTGCAGATTGGTTCAATTCACTCGATGCCGTGACGGCGGCGAGAGTGGACCGGTATGTCCGTCGGTTGGAGACGGGTAACTTTGGTTCAGCGAAGATGCTTCAAGAAGGGGTTTCGGAGTTGAAGTTGGATTTTGGTCCGGGATACCGGGTGTATTTCGGGCGGGAAGGGAAAGCGGTCATTATTTTATTGGGTGGCGGGAGCAAGCGACGGCAATCGGCTGATATCGCGGCTGCCATCGAACGCTGGAAACGATACAAGCAAGCAAGGAATTAACATGGCACTGACACGAGAATATAAAACGACCGTGCTCGACCGCATTAAACGCGATCCGAGGTTCGCGCAGGCATTATATGCCGAGGCGGTCAACGCGCTGCTCGAAGGCGAGACGGATGAAGGGTTGTCCATCTTGCGCGACTTGGTTCATGCCGGCATCACGTTCAAGGGGCTTTCCCGGGAGACTGGTTTGGGGGAAAAGGCCCTGCACCGCATGCTGAGCCGTCATGGCAATCCGACCACGCGTAATCTTTTCACCGTCACAAGGGTGATTTCTGAACATTGGGGCATGACTCCGCGATTCAAAGTCGCGGCGTGAGCTTTAGGCGGGCATTCAAAATGGGTTCGGCCGGTTCGAGGCTGTTTTGGACTGCGCCGGCAGAGCGGAGCGACGACGGCGCTTTCTCACGCGCGAACCAAGCGACGCTGCTTGCCAAAGCGGGGTCGCGCTTCGCTTGCCCCCGCAGTCCAAAAGCTGGCGCCAGTCGGCTCACTCTGGGAGATGCCTTCATTGGCTATCTGAAAACACGCCCTAGCCTTGCGGGAGCGGCTCCAGCGGCATGGGATGATCGTGATCGAGTGACCGTTCGCAGATTTCAAAGAAGCCGGCGGTGGTGTCCACGCGGCGGATGTCGTGCAGGAAGGGGGCGGGCACGCCTTCGCCGATGAAGTTCAGGAATTTTTTCATGCGCATCACCTGGGAGGCTTCCTTGATGCCGGGGGTGATCTCGTTGTCCCAGAGTTCGCGGATGTAGGCGAGCACGGCGCGGCCGGTGGGATGGATCACGGGTTGGCCGCTGAGCTGGGCGCGGATCTGGTCGAAGAGCCAGGGATTGCGGATGGCGCCGCGGCCGATCATGAGGCCGCGCACGCCGGTTTCGGCGACGAGCGCCTGGGCCTGGGCGGCGCTGAAGACATTGCCATTCGCAAGCACGGGGCAGCGGAGTTCGCGCGCGGCCTGGGCGATGAGATCATAGCGCACGCCGGGCCGGTACATCTGCACCACGGTGCGGGCGTGGACGGTGAGGAGGTCGATGGCGTGCTTGGCGAAGATGGGCAGGAGGGTGTCGAACTCCGCCGGGGAATCGAAGCCGACGCGGGTCTTCACGGTGAAGGGGATGCTCACGGCCTCGCGCAGCGCGCCGAGGATGGCGTCAATGCGCTGCGGTTCGCGGAGCAGGCCGCCGCCGGCGCATTTGCGGTAGACGACGGGGGCGGGGCAGCCGAGATTCAGGTCGATGGCGGCGACGGGGTAGCGTTGCAATTCCTTCGCGGTGCGGACGAGGGAGGGAATGTCGTTGCCGATCATCTGGGCGATGATGGGGCGGCCGGTGGGGTTCTGGGTGATGGATTCGAGGATCCATTTCTCGATATGGGAGACGGCGTGGACGCGGAAGTATTCTGTCCAATAGACATCGGGTCCGCCGTAGCGGGCCATGACGCGCATAAACTGGAGGGTGGTGACGTCCTGCATGGGCGCGAGGGCGAGCACCGGCGCGGGGGCGCGGAGGAGGCGGGCGAGGGTTTCGGGCGGAGTCACGGGGGCGGGATTCAATTTGGCAAAAAAACGTTTGCTTGGTCCATGATGCAAAAGCCGAACTGTCCGGCAAAGGACAGTCCGGATATCAATGCGAACTCATTCTTTTGTCAGTTCAACTCCAAGGCGAATTCATCCGCTTCCGCCGGTTGCAGATGGAAACGGGATGAGTGGCTGGCGGCAAGTTCCGAGCCGGTTTTGGGTCTGGCCGGTGGCACGGAGAGATCGCACCGGTTGATCCATTCGCGCAACCGGCGTTGTTCCTCAGCAGGCAATTTCTCAATGGCCGCTTCGATTTCCGCAACCTTACTCATGTGGACAATCTACCAAAAGCCGGGAAAGTCCGCAAGGTGGCGTGGCCGTGGCAGATTCATCTACCTAATTCGGGGGATAAAGAATCCGCTGGCCAACGGTCCGGGGCCGGGCTAGTTTTTTGGCCAATCCAACAATTATGTTCAAACGCATCTGTGCCGTCTTGGGCCTGCTGGGCTTCGTCACTAACTCTGTTTCCGCCGGGGATGCGGATATCAAACTGCCGCCGCTTGATCAAATCAACTTTCTTCACGGCGCGGTGACGAGCCATGAAATCCTGCTGTTCGGGCTGTTGGTGTGCCTGGTGGGCGCGGGGTTCGGGGTGTGGGAATATGTCCGCACGCGCGCGCTGCCGGTGCACCGCTCGATGGCCGAGGTCTCGCACATCATTTGGGAGACTTGCAAAACCTATTTGTGGCAGCAGGGGAAATTCCTGGCGGCGCTGTGGGTGCTGATCGCGGGTTGCATGATCTATTATTTTGCAGGCCTGCAGGGCAAGCCGTGGAGCCAGGTGCTGGTGATTCTGCTGAGCTCCGTCTGCGGCATCCTCGGCAGCTACGGGGTGGCGTGGTTCGGCATCCGCATCAACACGACGGCGAATTCGCGGACGAGTTTCGCGGCGCTGAAGGGGAATCCGCTGAGCACGCTGTTCATCCCGTTGCAGGCAGGCATGAGCATCGGGCTGCTGCTCATTTGCGTGGAACTGGCGTGTATGATCGGGATTCTGGTGTTCATCCCCACGGAGCTGGCGGGGCCGTGCTTCATCGGGTTTGCGATCGGCGAATCACTGGGGGCGAGCGCGCTGCGCATCGGCGGCGGCATCTTCACGAAGATCGCGGATATCGGGAGCGACCTGATGAAGATCGTGTTCCAACTGCCGGAAGATGATCCGAAGAATCCGGGCGTGATCGCGGATTGCACGGGCGATAACGCGGGTGACTCGGTGGGGCCGACGGCGGACGGGTTCGAGACGTATGGCGTGACGGGCGTGGCGCTGATCGCGTTTCTGGCGCTGGCGCTGGCGCTCTCGCCGCTGCTGTGCGCGAAGCTGATCATCTGGATGTTCGCCATCCAGGTGCTGATGGTGCTGGCGTCATTGGGGTCGTTTTACTTCAATCTGGCGCTGGCGCGGGTGCGCTATGGCAAGCTGAAGGATTTCAATTGGGAGCGGCCGCTGACGGACCTGGTGTGGATCACGTGCATCGTCTCCATCATTGTGTGTTTCGGGGCGAGCAAGCTGTTGCTCGGGGATTTCACGGTGCCGCAACTGGTGAACGGGGTGAAGACGGACGTGGTGCTGCCGAACCTGTGGTGGGTGCTCTCGGCCATCATCGGGTGCGGGACGCTGGCGGGGGCGCTGATCATGGAGTTCACGAAAATCTTCGTGAGCACGTCGTCGCGGCACGTGCGCGAGGTGGTGGACGCCTCGGATCAGGGCGGGGCGTCGCTGAACGTGCTGTCAGGCCTGGTGGCGGGCAATTTCTCGGCGTTCTGGATGGGGCAGGTGATTTTGGGGCTGATGTTCACGGCATTCTTGTTCTCGGAGCAGGCGGATTTCATCGCGCTCATTCCGCCGCAATTCACGTTCGCGGCGCCGATCTTCGCGTTCGGGCTGGTGGCGTTCGGGTTTCTGGCGATGGCACCGGTGACGATCGCGGTGGACAGCTTCGGGCCGGTCACGGACAACGCGCAGTCGGTGTTCGAACTGAGCCGCATTGAATCCATTCCCGGCATCGGGGCGGAGATCGAGCGTGATTTCGGTTTCAAGGCGGACTTTGCGAATGCGAAGCGGGAATTGGAGAAGGGCGACGGCGCGGGGAACACGTTCAAGGCCACGGCGAAGCCGGTGCTGATCGGCACGGCGGTGGTGGGGTCCACGACGATGATCTTCGGCATCATCATGCTGCTGGACCATGTGTTCGGCAACGCGGTGGGGCACCTCAGTCTCGTGCTGCCGGAGATCATTTTCGGGCTGCTGATGGGCGGTTCGGTGATCTACTGGTTCACGGGGGCGAGCACGCAGGCGGTGGTGGCGGGGGCGTACAGCGCGGTGGTGTTCATCAAGAAAAACATCCGGCTGGACCGCGACTCGGCCTCGCTGGAGGACAGCAAGCGGGTGGTGGAGATCTGCACCATCTACGCGCAGAAGGGGATGATCAACATCTTCATCGTGGTGTTCGCGTTCGCGCTGGGGCTGCCGTTCATCAACCCGTATTTTTTCATCGGCTATCTGATCGCGATCGCGTTCTTCGGGCTGTTCCAGGCCATCTTCATGGCGAACGCGGGCGGGGCGTGGGACAACGCGAAGAAGATCGTGGAAGTGGATCTGAAAATGAAAGGCACGGAACTGCACGCGGCCACGGTGGTGGGTGACACGGTGGGCGATCCGTTCAAGGACACGAGCTCGGTGGCGATGAACCCGATCATCAAGTTCACGACGCTGTTCGGCCTGCTGGCGGTGGAGATCGCGGTGGAGCTGAAGCAGAAGCGGCCGGACTCGTGCCTGTCGTATGTCATCGGCGCGGTCTGCTTCCTGGTGGCGCTGATCTTCGTGTACCGGTCGTTTTATTGCATGCGGATCCCGGTGGAGGGGTCGAAGCAGAAGCCGGGGTGAGGGCGGAGGGGCGTGGAGAGGAAAGCAAAACGAGATTGGAGGATTGAGGATGGCAAAGCCGGGGAAAGCGAAGTCGCCTCCCCGGCCCGCTTGCTCCTGACGTCGCAGGGCGAGGGCGGGCGCGAGCGGCGGGCAATGCCGTGGCAATCGGGCCGGCGGGAGCGCTGCGGCGGGGGCGCCGCCGTTACGCTCACCGCCGCGTGCCAAAAGTAACTGTTACCCGTCAGGGTGATTCGATGTGCCAAAAGGGGTGTTACCCGCTGGCTTAATTGTTTTTGGTTGATTTTGCTTTGCTCAGG
>Ga0316222_1001787_pt1 | contig 24807 bp, 19 predicted proteins | sample TBH18011metaG_FD_206008 | JGI IMG/M metagenome (GOLD analysis project Ga0316222, IMG submission 206008) | Freshwater microbial communities from Trout Bog Lake, Wisconsin, USA - TBH18011 | ecosystem: Environmental > Aquatic > Freshwater > Lake > Hypolimnion/Profundal zone | place: USA: Wisconsin... | reverse complement strand
GGCTTCAGCCGGGCTGCATGATCATAGGCATCCACCGCCTTATCAGTCTGGCCCTGCACCGCATAGGCATTGGCCAATTTCAGCCAGCCATCGGTGTCATTGGGTTCTTTGGCCAGACGGGTGGCAAGCTGATCGATCATGCTATTGATCATCTTGTCACGCTCTGCGGGCGACAAATTGGCAGAGGCCGAAATCTGCTCCGCCGTGGGACCACCCGCAGCAGCCTGGATCTCAGCGGCCGTTTTGCCAGCCGGCATTTTCGGTGCCTCGAAACCACCCGAGCGGGCGGCATCGGCGATGCGGCGCTCGATTTGATCCCGCATGTCGTCATCCGTCGGCAGATCCGCGGCGAGTCCAATCCATGCATCAACCGCTTTGCGTGCCTCGCCAGCCTGAGAATCTGCCAAAGCGAGGTAGAAGCGCGCGATTCCACTTTTCGGCTCCAGCCGCAGCGCCTGTTGGAAGGCATCCTTGGCCGGCGGCAGCACAATACCATCGGCACCGAGCACCAACATTTCACCCAAACCGTTGAACGCCGATGGCGTCTTACGGCCCAGATCGATGGCGCGGCGATACGCATCTGTCGCGCGTTGGTAATCGCCGATGCGGCTTTCGGTGTGGGCGTAGAGTTCCCAGCCCTCGGCATTGTTCGGCTCGGATTGCAATTTCTGCCGCAGCTTGTCCGCTGCTGCCCGATAATCACCATGGTTATCCGGCTTTGCCGAGACCGGGGCGGCTGCGTCATGGGGCGAAGCGGCGCTCGGAGCGGCAGCCTGGGCAACCGTCTGCGCCTGAGCAGCGGCAATCACATGCGGCATGTCTTCCAATGCAGGCGCACCGAGCGCGACATAAAGCCCGCCCGCACTGCCGGCCACCAACAACGCCGTTGCCACCGCCAAGCGCGGGCTGCGGCTGGTTTGGGTGGTCTGCGCGGCATCAGCACGCACCGCAAGCAGACGCCGCTGAACTTCCAGCCGCGCTGCGTCGGCCTCGCCTGCCTCCAGCACGCCACGCGCAAGATCACGGTCGATTTCAGACAGTTGATCGCGATAAACCGCGCGGTCGAACTGACCGCGTTGAAAATTTGTGCGGCTCGCACGCAGCAGCGGCCATCCCAGCCCGATCAAGGCGAGCAGCACCAAAGCCACGCATGAAATCGTCAGAGTGATCACCGCTCATTCTCCTGCATCAGGGACTGCAATTCCCTGCTTTCTTCGGCGCTCAACGGCACCAGTGTTTCCGGCTCTTTCCGACGCTGCCGCAGCCACAGCACGGCCCCACCCAGGGCCGCCACCAGAATGGCAAGTGGGCCAAACCACAGCACTGTCGTCGCCCCATGCAGCGGGGGATTGAGCAGGACAAATTCACCATAACGATCAACAATTGCCCGCACCGCCTGCGCATCATTGTCTCCGGCGGCAAGCCGCTCGCGGAGCAAAATGCGGATGTCGTGGGCCAAGCCGGCATTTGATTCGTCAATCGTCTCGTTCTGGCAGACCAGACAGCGCAGCGACGAACTCAATGTGCGCGCGCGGGCTTCCAGCACCGGATCGGCAAGGCGCTCGCTGGGTTCCACCGCGTAACCGCGTCCGGCGGCGAGCAGCAATGCCAGCAGAAGGAAAATCCGTGCCAACATCACACGCCTCCCGACAATTGCTTCAGGATCGGCAGCAATTCCTGCTCAACCTGCTTGGCGGTCATCGGGCCGGTGAACTTCTTGCGAATGCGCCCTGTGCCATCGATCACATAGGTCTCTGGCACACCATAGACGCCGAAATCGAGCCCGGCGCGGCCATCCTGGTCCAATCCAACGCTGCGATACGGGTTGCCGAACTGCGCCAACAGGCGCGTCGCGTCCTCCGGGCGGTCTTTGTAGTCGATGCCATAGAGCGGAATTTTCTCCTTCTCCGCCAGTCGCATCAGCAAGGGATGCTCCTCCCGGCACGGCACGCACCAGGAGGCGAAGAAATTGATCACCACCGGATGGCCCTTGAAGCCCTCCAACGAGATCCCGTCATCCTTCAGCCCAGCCAGTTTGAAGGCCGGCGCCGGCTTATCGATCATCACCGAGGGCAGAGCGCGCGGGTCGTACCCCGGCTGCAAAGCGAGGATGAAATAGCCCGCCAATGTGGCAAACAGCAGCACCGGCAGCGCATAGATCAGTTTGCGCATCCCACTCACTCCCCAGCCGCAAGCTGCGGCATCGCCGCCTGACGCTTGGTGGCAACACCCACCCGCCAGCGTCGATCACTCAGGCTGACCATGCCGCCGAATGCCATCACCAGCCCACCGAGCCAGATCCACGACACCATTGGCTTCCAATAGGCACGCACCGTCCAGGCACCGCTTTCATCCGGATCACCCAACGCAAGGTAGAGATCCGAGACGAGGCCGGAGCGGATCGCAGTTTCGCCGGTGGTCTGGTCCTGCAATTTGAAATAGCGGCGCTGCGGGTGCTGGGTTGCCACCAGATGGCCATCCTTCCACACCTCAATGCTCGCCTCATCGGCGATGTAGTTTGGCCCCTGCACGCGCTCCACCTTGTCCAGATGCAGCATGTAGCTTGCGAGTGGGAAATTGGTGCCAACCTGCACCATGCCGAGGAATTCCTGTTGGAATGCCTGGGCCGAGATGCCGGCAACCGTGATGGCGATGCCGAGATGAGCAAGCGTCATGCCCATTGCCGCACGCGGCAAATGCACCGCACGTTTCCAGCTTTGGGCAGGTGTAACTCGGAACAGCTTCACGCGCTCTGCCCACTCGGCCAGCACCCCCAGCGCCGTCCACAGCGCAAGGCCAAGTCCAAGGATCGCCATCACCGGGCCACCCGAGGTGGCATAGAGCACTGCCAGCACCAGAATCACCGCCGCCGCGAACGCCACCCACAGCCGCTGCATTGCGGCCAGCAGATCGCCACGTTTCCAGGCGAGCAAGGGGCCCACCGCCATCGCCACCAGCACCGGCACCATCAGCGGCACGAAGGTGCGGTTGAAGAATGGCGCACCGACGGAAATCTTCGGCCCGTTCACCGCATCAAGAAACAGCGGATACAGCGTGCCGAGAAACACCGTTGCCGCACAGGTGGCGAGCAAGATGTTGTTGAGCAGCAGCGCCCCCTCACGCGAGACCGGCGCGAACAACCCGCCGCCCTTCAAGGCAGGGGCGCGGAAGGCATACAGCGTCAGCGAACCGCCAATGGCGACCACCAACAGCCCCAGAATGAACGCCCCACGGCGCGGATCGACGGCAAAAGCGTGCACCGAACTCAACACGCCCGAGCGCACCAGGAACGTGCCGACCAGCGAGAGCGAGAAGGTGACAATCGCCAGCAGGATCGTCCAACTGCGCAGCGTCTCACGCCGCTCGACGACAATGGCGGAGTGGATCAGCGCGGTGCCGACAATCCACGGCATCAGCGAGGCGTTTTCCACCGGGTCCCAGAACCACCAGCCCCCCCACCCCAGCGTGTAATAGGCCCACCAGCTGCCCAGCGCGATGCCGATGGTCAGGAAGCACCACGATGCCAGCGACCACGGCCGCACCCACCGCCCCCAAGCGGCGTCAACACGCCCTTCGATCAGAGCCGCCACCGAAAAGGAGAACGCCACCGAAAAGCCGACATAGCCGAGATAGAGGAAGGGCGGATGGAAGGCCAAGCCAGGGTCTTGCAGCACCGGGTTCAGCCCCTGCCCGTTCTCCGGCGCAGGCCATGTGCGCAGGAAGGGGTTGGAGGTGAGCAGGATGAAGGCAAGGAAGCCGACCGAGATCATCCCCTGCACCGACAGCACCCGCGCGCGCAGATCAGGCGGCAAATTGCCCGAAAATGTCGCCACAGCCGCGCTGCACAGCGCCAGCATGAACACCCAGAGCAGCATCGAGCCCTCATGGTTGCCCCACACGCCCGTCACTTTATAGAAGAGTGGTTTGTCGGTGTGGCTGTTCTGCGCCACGTTGATCACGCTGAAATCCGACACCACATAGGCATGGATCAGCGCGCCCATCGCCATCGCGATCAGCAGAAACTGCACCAGCGCCGCGCTGCGCCCCACATCCATCAGCCCGGCCTGACCGCGCGATGCGCCGATCAGCGGAATGACCGACTGCGCCACAGCCACGCACAGCGCCAAAATCAGCGCAAAATGTCCAAGTTCCGTGATCATCTTTCCCCGCTCCGCCCTGTCCAGTTGGTCAGAATCCGCTTCTGACCGATCAGGCCGCCTTGCGTTGTGATTGTTTCATGATGGCGACCAACGCCGTGATCAGCTGATCCATCATAGCATCCGTATGCAACGGCGTCGGCGTAAAGCGCAGGCGCTCCTGGCCACGCGGCACCGTTGGGTAATTGATCGGCGTGGCATACATGCCGAACTCCTCCAGCAGACGCCGGCTAACCTCTTTGCACAAGGCCGCATCGCCGACATGAAGCGGAACGATGTGGCTGACCGAAGCGATGCGTGGCAATCCGGCCTCATCGAAGCGGCGCTTGAGGGTTTCGGCACGCTCGAACAGCTTATCACGCCGCGCCTGATCGCCGCGCACATGCCGCACACTCGCCAATGCCGCAGCCGCCGTGGTGGGTGGCATTGAGGTGGTGAAGATGAAGCCGGGTGCGACGGAGCGAATATAGTCCACCACCACGGTCTGACCGGTGATGTAGCCACCATGGCAGCCGAACCCCTTGGCCAGCGTGCCTTCGATGATATCGATGCGATGCGCCACGCCGTCACGCTCAGACACGCCACCCCCGGTCGGGCCATACATGCCCACCGCGTGCACCTCGTCCAGATACGTCATCGCCCCATACGCCTCGGCCAAATCGCAAATGCTGGCCAGCGGCGCGATGTCGGCATCCATCGAATAGACCGACTCGAACGCGATCAGCTTCGGCGCACCCTCAGGGGCGGCCTTCAGCAGGGCTTCGAGATGGCCCATGTCGTTGTGGCGGAAAATCTGCACATGCGCGGGTGTGCCCTTCAGGCCCGCAATCATCGAGGCGTGGTTCTTCTCGTCGGAGAACACCTGCCACAGCTGTTCCTTCCCGGCCGGGCGACTGGCCAGAATGGTGGACAGCGCCGCCTGATTGGACACGAAGCCCGAGGTGAACAGCAATGCTGCCGGTTTGCCGTGCAAATCGGCCAACTCGGCTTCCAACGCATCATGCACTGGCGAGGTGCCGCTGATGTTGCGCGTGCCACCGGCCCCCGCCCCCATCTCCCGCGCCGCCGCACAAGACGCCTCAACCACCGCCGGATGGCCGCCCATCGCCAGATAGTCATTGGCCGACCAGACAAGGACTTCCCGACCATCGGACCCTGAATAATAGGGAAACCGAGCCGCCTGCTTGCACAATGGCGTGAACTCCCGATAGCGGCCCTGGGCGCGAATGTCGTCCAAAGCGACGCGGCAATAGGCCTCAAACGCGATCATGGCTGCACTCATCCTATCAATTTCGGTCTCATGATGGTGCAGCTCAGTCGAGACGTTGAAGCAACGCCACATCAAGCCACTCCCCTGAGCGAGAGAAATCACCCGTCAGTGCAAAATCAACATTGATTTCGATCAATGCCGTTCGACTTCGAAACATCAAGTATCAACCTTACGAGAGTTTCATTCCCGAGATACCAAATCGACGGAGAGTGGAAGTGGTGAAACAAACAAGATTTACATTCACGATATCTAGAAATGATTTTCGTGATGTTGATATTGAAATAGGCAATTCGTCATGTTGACACCGATCACGCTTGACCGGACGCAGTGTCTCCAAGATCAAATATGTGAGCAGCTGCACGAACTGATCAGCACAGGGCGTCTGGCGGCAGGAACGCGGATGCCATCAAGCCGCATGCTCGCCGAACAATTTGGAATTTCTCGCACAACCGTCCTGTTGGCCTATGAGCGTCTGATTGCCGAGGGATTGCTGGAAACCCGCCCGGCACAGGGCACTTTCGTGGTCGCCCCACACGCCTCTGCCCCTGCCCTCACGCTGGTCTCCGGCGGAGAGGATGGCGACTTACCTGTTGCTGATCGCAAAATCTGGCGGCCAGACCCGGCTTTATTCCCATTGATCCGCTGGCGCGTGCTGATGCGTCAGGCGCTTGACCATCTCGGCTCAGGCAATGGTTTGCATCATCAAGCTGGCGAGCCTGCCCTGCGCAAGGCCTTGGCAGCATGGCTGTCCTCGTCACGCGGAGTCGCCGTATCGCCAGAGCAGATCATCGTCACCGACAGCCGACAGCAGGCGATGCACATCGCCTCACACATCATCCTGCGGCCGGGCAACCGGGTCGTGGTTGAAGATCCGTGTGAGGAAATGACCCACGCCACCTTTGACGACGCCATGGCCGACATTGTGCGCGTCCCTGTCGATACCGATGGTCTGTGCACCGACAAACTGCCGCGCGAGGGTGCAACCCTGGTGCATGTCTCGCCAGAACATCAGCGCCCACTCGGCGCCGTACTCTCCATGCCGCGCCGTCACGCATTGCTGGACTGGGCAAAACGCACCGGCACTTTGGTGCTCGAAGACGACTGCCAAGGGGAATTGCATTACGGCAGCAAGCGTCTGCCGCTGCTGGCGAGTCTCGACCAGGAAGATCAGGTGATGCTGCTGGGCTCCTTTGCCGGAACCCTCGGCCCCTGGGTGCGCATGGCTTACCTGGCAGTCCCCCGCCGACTCGCAGTGGCCGCCTCGGTTGCCAGTCAGATGATCGGATGCGGCTCTGCGCAGGTGGAACAGGCTGCCTTGGCCGAATTGATGCAAGGCGGCTGCTATGCACTGCACGTGCATCGCGCATCGAAAGTCTATGCCGCACGGCGCGACGCTCTGGTGTCGGCGCTGCATCGCCATATTGGCGAAAGCCAGATGATCTGGGGCGATCACGCCGGGCTGCATCTGACATGGTTCCCGCCAAACGCTGCCGGTCCCGCCGCCTTCGTCGCCCGGATGGCGCGGTTGAGTGGGTTGGAGGCGATGGCGCTGCCGGATCACCAACACAAGGGCGGCGTCGGTGCGCGGGCGGTGATGCTCGGCTTCGGCACGCTGTCCGAACACCAAGTTGACCAACGTGTAGCCCGCCTGGCCGCCATTCTCCCAGGACAGCCAATCCTGGCACAATCCGCCGACTGAACACACCACTGCAGCAGCCATGCGGCTTACCAGAACATGTCTCAGTCGCAAGTCGTTGCCGATCTGGAGGGATCAACACCGTGCAAACACTTCGATACCCAAAGCAGCCTGACACTGGTATCATTAAAATCTGGAAAGCTGGTCGTAGGCCCACCTCCATGTCGCAGGGATACTGCATCTGCGAAGGAGTCTTGCGGGCGGGGCATGCGCCGCTTTCCGTCTCTCTCCAGAACGTTTGCGCCACATCGGCGCCCTTGCAGGATGGATTGACGTCATGAGCCAGACCACATTGCCAGCATCCGGGCCATCACCTGACGGAACAGGTTGGCGCGCTTGGGTTGTGCGCCATTGGCGCTATTTGGCGTTTGCCTTCGGCGGCGCGGTGCTGGGCTGGGGCGTTTTCGCCACCTGGATCAGCGCCATCGAATACACCAACCACACCGAATTCTGCATCACCTGCCACGTGATGGGCGATACGGTTTACCCGGAATACAAAAAGAGCTCGCACTTCGCCAACCAGTTCGGCGTTCACGCGGGCTGCCCGGATTGCCATGTGCCGCAATACAGCTGGGTGCTTGAAGCCGAAGCCAAGGTGGGAACCGCCAAGGAACTGTTCGCCTTCTTCTTCCAAGGCATGGACAAGGTTGAGAACTTCGAAAAGGCCCGTCCGGAACTGGCCAAGGAAGTGTGGGGCAAGTTTGCTGAAAGCAACGCCCGCGAATGCCGCCATTGCCACGATTACAGCTCGATGATCCCTGAGCAGCAGAAGCCGTCTGCCCGTAGCAAACATGCCGATGCCGCGAAGACCAACGAGAACTGCGTCGAATGCCACAAAGGCATCACTCACAAAAACTTTGAAGTCAAAGCCGCCGCTCCTGCGCCGACTGACTTCAACGTGGATGAATAACCAAGAAAGCGAGCGAGTGGAAAAGATGATCAAATACTCTCATCGGACAACCGTCGCCAGCCTGGCAGCGCTTTTGATCAGCGTGTCTGCACATGCGGCAGGCATCAACTGGGCGAGCGTTCCCGGTAAGGAAGTGGTGATGTTCTACCCCGGCCAAGCGTCGTGGGAATGGGCTCTCACCCCTTCGGACATGTCGGGCGGCGAAGATTTCCGCAAGGGCAAGGATTGCGCCACCTGCCATATCGGCGAAGAGAAGGACATGGGGCCGCAGATCGTCACCGGCAAGCCGCGCGTCTTCAAGACCGGCGAAAAGCCCTCAATCGAGCCCACTCCGATCGCTGGCAAGCCAGGTGCCGTGCCCGCCACCGTCAAGCTCGCCAATGACGGCACTGATCTCTACATCCACATCGAATTCAACGAGGGCGCACAGCCGGACTCCAAGATGGACCCGGCCTACGCCACCAAGGTCTCGGTGATGTTCAACGACGGCAAGGTGCCGGAAGCCAATCGTGGCGGCTGCTTCGCAGCATGCCATGACGACTCCGCCGGCATGGCCAGCGCCGGTAGCTCGAACCGGACGATGTATCTGCCGAAGACCCGCGCGAAGCTGAGCCGTCAAGGCGGCGGCGACACGCTGGCGGCACCCGAGAAGCTGGCCAGCCTGCAGGGCGATGGCTATCAGCTGGAATTCTGGCAGGCACTGCTCAATCCGGGTCAACCGGCCAAGAGTGCCACGCAGCTGGTCTTCGACAAGCGCGCCCCTGCTCCCAGCAACATCGTCACCGCTGATGCCACCCAATCGGGCGGCACCTGGTCGGTGACGATCAAGCGTCCGCTCGCAGCTGCCGCGCCGTTCAGCGCGATCACGGCGGGCAACACCTACTATCTCGGCTTTGCACTCCACTCCGGCCACACAGCGCAACGTTTCCACTACGTCTCGTATGAACGGTCGTTCAGCCTCAACGACGGCAAGACCGACCTCGTCGCGGTCAAGCAATGATGTAACCCGGCGCCATCGATATTCGATGGCGCCATATTGGGACAGGACTTCAGACGAATATGCGCTCCATCCTTAAAATGGCGCTTCTCACCGGGTTTCTGACCATTGCGGCCAGCATCCCCGGTATGGCGCAGACTGCAGGGGCCGCGCCGGCTCCTGCGGCCACTCCCCCCGCTCAGCAACAGGCCGCGTTCGCCGGAGGCGGCGCGCAAACCTGCTTGAAGTGCCATAGCACCGACGCCAAGGTTGTGCCGATCCTGCAGACGCCGCACGCGGTGCAGGGCGATAAGCACAGCCCGTTCGGCCAAGATGGCTGCGAAAACTGCCACGGCCCCAGCGCCGCGCACGTCGCAAGCCGCTCGAACTCGCCTACTGTTCTCTTCAAGGGACCGAACAAATCCCCGGTTGCGGAACGAAACGCACAATGCCTTACCTGCCACCAGGCCGGTCTGCGCATGAACTGGCAGGGTAGCCAGCATCAAAACAACGACATCGCCTGCAATGATTGCCACACGGTCCATGCCACCAAGGATCCGGTGCTGGTCAAAGCAACGCAGCCGGAGAAGTGCTTCACCTGTCACGTCGAACAGCGCGCCGACAGCATGAAGTTCTCGCATCACCCGATCCGCGAAGGTAAAGTGGTCTGTTCGGACTGCCACAACCCGCACGGTTCGCCTGGCCCGAAACTGCTGAAGGAATTCACGGTCAACGAGGTCTGCTACACCTGCCACATGGAAAAGCGCGGCCCGCTGCTGTGGGAACATGAGCCGGTTCGTGAGAACTGCCTCAACTGCCACACGCCGCATGGCTCAAGCCAAGCCCGCCTGCTGGTCGAACGCCCGCCGTATCTCTGCCAGGAATGTCACCAGAATGAGAGCAGCAGTCATCAGATTGCTCCGCTTACTGGCTCGACCCTTCCGAATCAGATCGGTGCGAACATCCGCTTGATGGCTCGCGGTTGCGTCAACTGCCACTCGCAGATCCATGGTTCCAACAGCCCCAACGGCGCCTACTTCTCGCGCTAAGGGTCCGGAGTAACTAACATGTTCCGTAAAATGCCTTCATTCAGGGCCTTGTTGGGAGCCAGCGTCTGTCTGCTGCCCTTGGCCGCCTTCGCTGACGATTTCGACGTGAGCGATGCGCCGGTCGAAGCTGCTGCCGCGGCACCCAGCCAAAACTGGGTCACCATCGGCGGCCAGTACAGCAGCGGTAGGTCTGACTATCTCAACCGTTTCAGTGGCACGGAAGCGCCGGGCTGGAACGCAATTGGTGGCTTCAACTACGTCAGCCGCGATGCGTGGGACTCTGGCAAGACGTTCTACTTCAACGTCACCGGTGATAACCTCGGCTTGTCGGATCGCAGTGTTGCGATCCGGGTCGGCGAGCAGGGCACCTGGGGTCTCACCTTCGGCTATGATGGGATCTACTACGGCGGCGGCCACAACTATCAGAGTGTCTTTCAAACGAACGGCAACCTGATCCCGAGCATCAGCCCAGGCAGCGTGGGGATTGTCTATAGCAGCACCCCCACGTTCACCCCAACGGGCGTGCTGGGTGGCACCACATGGCCCGGACACGGCGCCACTGTCGTCAACCCGCTGTGGCTGCCACAAACCGCCAGCCCAGTGCCGACTCAGGCCTACGACCTCAATCTCCAACGGGATATCTTTACCTTTGGAGGCAAATATCAGTACGGCGATTGGTTGATCACCTCTGGTTGGCGGCATGAGCACAAGCAGGGCTTCCAACAGCAATCGCTGACGATCGCAGGCAAGCCCAGCATCATCACGTCAAGTGCCGCCAAGCCGACCACTTATACGTCTGGCGGCATGGCATACTTCCTCCAGCCGGTGGTGTATGACACGGATCGTTTTGATGTGACTGCGCAGTATGCGACCCAGCACTATCAGGCTCAGTTGGGTTATACGTTCAGCCAGTTCAACAACGACTATCAGTCGATCACTCTGCAGAACCCGTGGGCGCTCTCACCTTCGGCGAACTACGGCAATCCGGCTCTGATCGCACCGATCTACGTGCTGCCGCCAAGCAACTCGGCGCATCAGATTAAGGCGCAGTTCGCGACCAACCTGACTGACACCACGCGCTTGAACGCCAACATGGCTTATGGCGTGCAGGTGCAGAACAGCCAGATGATCGCAGGCAGCGGCAATCCGTCGGTGGTCAATGCCACTGAGCCGTCTCAGAGCTTGCAAGGCTTGGTCGAGACCATCTACGGCAACGTGGCTTTGACGAGCCAGCCGTTGAAGGGGCTTGATGTGCGGCTGGCCTACACGATTGATAACCGCGACAACGAGACCCCAAGCCGTATCTGGACAAGCAACACGACATCCGCTGCCATCAACGGTGCCGTGGGCGGCTATACGGCACCCAACTTGCCCTTCACGTTCCGCCATCAAGCGGCGACGGCTGAGGTAGGCTATCGGGTGTGGGGCCAGACCAAGCTGTCGTTTAACGACACGCTGGAAGACATGTACCGCAGCTATGGCTTGGCTTCGGATGTCCAAAGCAATCGTATGACAGTGAAGCTGCGCGGTCCGGTCATCGATGGCCTGTTTGCCTCGCTGAGCGGTGCCTACGAAGACCGTTGGGCACATAACTACAACCCAAACACCATTTGGAACGCCATCAACGCGACGGCGCATCCAGACAATACCGCCGACGTGGCAAACTTCATGACGTTCTACCAGGCGTCACGCAAACACGCCGAGGTCAAGGCCATGGCCGACGCCTCACCGCTCGACGGTGTGTCGGTGTCACTGATGGGCAAGGCGTCGCGAGACACCTACCCCTCTGCTGCAACCACGCTGGGGATGCGCAACAACCGCAACCTCTCAGCTGGGCCGGACGTGGCTTGGGACGTGTCGAAGACCCTGCAATTGCATGCCTTCTACACCTACCAACAGCTCTACTTTGACGAAGCCGCTGCGATCACGACAGGTGGCGGCACTCTGCCCTTCAAGATTGCCAACACCAATTCCGTGCAGACTGCCGGGGTTGATGCAGAGTGGCAGGCTATTCCGAACAAGCTGAAGATCAACTTCGATGCCAATCTGTCCTATGGCGACACAGCCTATGGACTGGGTGAAGGGGTTATTCCAGGGTCGATCACGAGCAACAGCTTGAACACCATCGGCATGCTGACCTTCACCCCACTGCCGGACGTGAAGTCAACGATGATCTCGGTGAGTGTGAAGGGTGAATACATCATCAACGAGAGCACGTCTCTGATGTTCGGCTACGCCTTTGAGAAGTTTAACTACAAAGACTTCGTGAACAACGTCGGTGCCACGCAGTATGCCAACGCATTTGTGCCTGGAACGATGAACCCCAACGAAGGCATCCATGTGATCAGCGCAGCAATGCGGGTGCGGTTCTAACCGTTTCCTGACTGCCTGAACTGAAACAGCGATAAGGCCTGAGGTTCGCCTCAGGCCTTATTGTTGTGCCGAGCCTCGATCTGCCTGCCAACGTTTCCAGCGCAACCACAGCGGCAAAGCCACCACATCGTGGCCAATGCGCACCAGCGGATACAGAGACGCCAGCGCCTCCGGCAGTGCCACAGCACGAAAATGCCGAACACGGGCCAGTGTCAGCGTGCGCAGCGCATATTCCAATCGGTCACGCCGCCGCTCGCGCAGACGCCAATGGAAGCGCGTCAATCGAAAGACAGACACACTCTCTCCCACCGGCTCGCCCAACCGCTCACGCACCGATTGCACCAACGCCCGACATTCGATGTCGTGACGCGCGAGCGCCAGCAGGTCTCCTGGAATCGGTGCCCGGAACAGATCGGCCGCCAGCAGCAAGGCCATCAGAACCGCCCGGCGCAGCCCGCTTTGATTGGCGCGGATGAGCACAATATCCCAATCCGCCAGAGGATAACGCACCGCCAAAGCGGCCAAATCCTGTGCAGGTTGCACCCTGCGCCATTGATCCTTCGCCGCCTGCAGGGCGAGCAACAACACGCAATCCTCCACCGAAAGACAGGGCAGGATATGGCCGCCGACAATGATGCTGCCGGCACGATCAATCATCGCCGAGACGTCAACCTGCATCACCAAACTGCGCGGCGCGGGCGCCCAATGCGGCTCAACCGGCAATTTACCCGTGGCAAAAAGAATGTCCTGCCCGTTATAGCGATGATAGGCACGCAGGCGTCCGGGCGTCAGATCGCCGAGTGCTGTGCGGTAGCCCAGTCGCTCCAACACCGCCAAAGCGCGCTCGGCCTGGGCCGGGTCGACCAGCAAATCAAGATCACCGAACAGACGCAGGGCCGGATCGTCATAGGCCAATTGCGCCAATACCGGCCCCTTGAACGGCACCGCCTTCACCCCGGCCGCCGTCATGGCCGCGATAATCTGCGCCAGTTGCGCCAATCCCGTCGCCGACGCCGCACGGCGGGCATCAAGATAGCGGCGAAAAATCATGTCATAGCTGCGCGAGACCCAATCCGGACATTGATCGACAAGATTGACGCACAGCCAAGGTGCCACGCGCTGGTCAATGGCATGGGCGAGCAACTCACCAACATCCACCCCCTGCCCCTCGGCGGGCACAGGCGGTCCAAACCCCGCACATGTCAACAACATGCGCACGTCTTTATCTGACCGTGTAGTTGTCATGCCGAGTTTGTTCGTGCGGCACGCAGCGCCGCCAGATGGCGCTTGGTGCGAAACTCCAAAGCCTGCGGCGACACCGCCTCCGCACGGGCGAACCAATCGGCAGCCCGCTTGAAATCGCCCGCAGCAAAGGCAGCTTCAGCCAAGTCGGCCAGCGCGTATGCGCCGAAAATCCGACGATCATAGGCCACTTCATCAACCATCGTGTCAGGATCTATCCCGCCCAAACGCGCGAACACCGCTTCCGCCGCATCCCAATCTGCCGCAGCAAGCCTTGCCTTACCACGCAGCCAGAGCATCATCCAATCGCCCGGATGCACAATCTCCCCGGCCTGCAGCCACTCTGTCGGGTCTGCGCCACGCTCCAAGGCCAAGCGGGCGAGTTCTAAGAAGCAGAGAACATCTTCCGGAATCGGCTTTGCCACTGCCAAAGCCAGGGCTGCACCGATGCGCCACGTTTCCTCCGCCGCTGCCATATCGCCAAGGTCACGCTGCACGGTGCCCAGATGCCAGCGCAGATAGGCCCGCGTCGGGGCGGCGGCGATTTGCTTGTCCAGAAGGCGCAGATTGCGATCGAATTTGTGCGATTGGTCGCCATCATAGCCGATATGGTCAAGTGCCAACGACACCGGCCCCATCCGCCCCTGCCCTTCGGCCACCAGACGCTGCACACTCGGCCGCACCGATTCGTGCATCGCCCCCTCGAAGCGAATATCGGGATGGCGGCGGATCAGGCGAAGTTCGCGATAGGCGGTGAATCCGGTGCGCGGGCGGAACTCCACACGGCCCAACAACAAGCTCGAATCGGCCAACTCGGCCCGCAACCTATCCATGTCACACGGGCGAACGCGCTCATCGGCGTCAATATACAGCATCCAATCGGATGTGGCCGCATCAATGGCCACGTTGCGGGCGGCGGAAAAATCGTCGCACCACGCAAAATGCAAAAGATTAACATCGAATTGTCGCGCAATATCTACCGTGCCGTCGGTTGAACCAGTGTCAACGACAATTGTCTCGTCAACAATGCCACGCAGCGAGGCCAAGCAATCGCCCAAAAAGGCGGCTTCATTTTTGACTATAAGTGTTGCTGAAATCGTCACGCCGGACATGAAAGAAGGCCGGACACCTGCCGACCTTCTATTCAATGGCAACCTGATTTATCCAATCGGCCAAATTTACTGGTTAACGGCGTAAGCATGCGCCTCGCGCGGGGCCAGACCACCCATAGCGAAAGTGGCCACCACAGGTGCGGCAAAGCTCGTCTTGATCAGCATGTCACGGATGGCGGCACGGCGGCTAACATCAACCGATTCAATGGCAGTTTCAACGTCACGTTCGCTCATGTTTCATAACCCCGACTTAAAGTGATCTGTCCGCAAGTTAATCATACGTCAATTGAGCTTTCAACCCTTATTGAAGCTCTGCCTGATCGCTTCGGTAGCCCCCGGCAAATCACCCAAATGTAACACAAATGTATCGGATCGATTGATGCTTGCGGACAAATCCGCCAGCCAGCCTTTACGGTTGGACGCTGGCCGCCCGCATTGCGGCAACACGTGACGGACCATATCCACCTTGCTGGAGGGCAGCATCGCACTGGCGCTGCCGTGATGGGGTTCGAGAAAAATCACCGTCTGGATCGGTGCAGGACGAATATGCCAAGGCCGCCCAAGCGTCTGCGGATCGACGGCGAGGAGGCGCTGATGAATATCGGCATTAACGAACGGTGCATCCCCCGCGAAACCAGCCAAAGCGGGCAGCAGATCAAGTGATTGATATCGAATGTAAAACCGGCGCGGAAACGCCACCGCTTGGCCATCCTTGAGCAGCACCAGCTCGTCGCCAACAACTTCAAAGCCTGCGCTGAGCAGATGCATCGCCAGGGTGCTTTTGCCAGACCATTTCTCGCCGATCAGCAGGCATAATCCGCGCGGGCCCATCAGGCTTGCGGCATGAATGCTGATATGGTCCGGCAGTTGCTGCATCGCCTTGTCATGCAAGCGGGCAAACAGAGCCGCATAGGCCAGCGACAGGCTGGCCTCGAATTCGTCCTCGAAACCGCCACCGGAGATGCGATACTCGCCATCATCCCACTGCACGTCGATGTGGCATGTCTCGCGCAATTCCAGCGCCTGCTCGGCCTGCTGCGCCAAAAACGGCAGACGCTCCATCAGGTCAGGCCGGTTGGACGTCACCGTGAATTCAGTGTGAAGAATCCGGATGATTTTGGGCGGCAGAGCAGTCAGCGGATCAACTCCTGCGCCCGCAACATTTCCAGACCGGCCGCCACGTCGTCTGTCGGATCATGCGGCAAATCATAGAGCTTGCGGATCAACGCCACCAGATCGGCCTCGGTCCGCGTGCCGTTGGAGAATTCGAGCAGCAATCCCGCAACGTGGTTGAGGTAGTGCACCTGATCGCGACTCGACTGATAGACAACAAAGCCATCATCGACGACGTTGATCTCCAGACCTTCCTGGCAGACAGGCTTTTCGTTACTGGAAGCCGGCATCCAATTTCCCCAAATAAATACGCCTGCGCGCAGTCCTCGCTGTGATACTGCGTGCGGACGATGTTCAAGACAACCCGTGCTCAGCGGGCCCGTATGGCCTCGGATTGCAAGTCTAAATTCCCCGATGGCCGCAACGTGCCGCTGCCCAATGCGGGCCGAATCGGCGGCATGTCGCCGAAAACTGCCGCATGACGCAGCACAGCCGCAGCGGCGATCTGATGGCCTGCACGCGCACATTCGCGCAGATGCATCGTCACCGCCGGGCGCACCCCGGCCAAAACACTCAGCGTGGCGATAACATCGGCGCTCTCCGGTGCCGCTGACGCCAAATACCGTGCCGATGCCAGCACAGCGTCTACCACCTCCAGCCACGCCGCATCGCCAACCGCTTGCGCATCCAAATCAACGGCATAGGCGGGCGTGGCCGGATTCAGCGTGACACACATCGCCCCTGCCACACCACGCCACGCCCCGTCCGCCACCTGGCGTAAGGCGCAGGTCAGCACCCCTTTGCCAGTGATACGCAATTCCAACCCATCCACACTATCGGCGACGAACCAATAGCGTTCAGTATCATGCGCGCCCGGGGCAATGCGATGTTCAGGCAGCAGCGTAATCTGCCGCTCATCCAGCCCCTCCCACACCAATTGAAAATCGGCGGCGACAATCAAGGCCCGCTCCATGGCCTGCGCTGCCGTCGAGCGGTCGGGCGGGTTGAAGATTGTGCCGTCCCATAGCAGTCGCAACTCGGCGAGCAATTCGAAGCATTGCTCCTCCAGCCGGAAGCCTTCGATGCGTGGATTGGCACCAAACAACATCCATTTCGAGCCACTGCGATGCTGAAACAGCGTTTTGCCATCCGGGGCACGCTGGCACAGCGTATGATCAAGGCGCTTGGGCCGGTGCGGAATCAGGTAATACCCCTGCCCGACCATGCGCCACCCGACATAGAAGGCATCCTTATCGCCATAGATCATGTCTTCGAATTGGCGATGATGCTGATTGATCCAGTCCGTCAGCATCAGCGAACGCCAATGGCGCGCTTTGTCGATCACCAACTGGCCGGATTCAAAGGACGGGCCAATGTCCGGCGCCAGGCCGCTGACAGCCCAAATATGATTCGCCGCCCGCAGGCGGATGACATCCGGCCAGAACAGCGCGCCGAATTGTTGATATGGCTCGCTCTGAAAAAGAAACGCAGGATCGCTCACCGGCAGATTATCGGCATCGAGCAGCAAAATTTCCTGAAACCTGCTGTGCAGCAGCGCAAATGTCTTGAGCTGCCACCCGCCCAAACTCGCCACAGGATGCCGCAGCGCGACATCCAGCGCGTCCACCACAACCACATCCAATGCTTCCAACAGGCTGCGCATCGGCGGGCCAAGTTCGGAAGGACCGATATGCCAGACTTCAATCGGCAGCGTGCAGCCAAGATGGCGGCGCAGAATAGCGATGCTGAGCCAGGCGCAGGTGAACAAACGCACCCCACCGGCGCAGATCACAATGCCCCGCCCGCTGAATCGCGCTGCGGGATAATCAGGCACCAACGCCGCCGCGTGGCGCAATTGCTCGGCAAGACCGGGCGTTATCTCACTGTCTGGGCCGTCAATCACATTCGCCCTCAACGGATCACAAGACTTTGAGACGTATCAACGTGGTAAGGGAACATCAAGACACATAGCGGGCCTATTTCCGGAAGTTACCCAATTCCGAAAATAAGCCCGCGATGGTATTGACGCTGAATAAATCAGCCCTGCAGGCGCTTGATGATCGCGGCGGTGTATTCCAGCGTCGTCGCCTTACCGCCCAGATCGCCGGTACGGATCTGATCGACGTTGAGCACCTGTTCAATGGCGTCTTCGAGTGCTGTGCGCTTGTCCTTCATGCCGACATGCTCAAGCATCATCGCAGCTGCCAGCAACACCGATGTCGGATTGGCAATGCCCTTTCCGGCGATATCCGGTGCGGAACCATGCACGGCTTCAAAGATTGCCGCGTGCAGACCAATATTGGCCCCCGGTGCCATGCCCAGACCGCCAACCAGACCGGCTGCCTGATCGGAGAGAATGTCACCGAACAGATTGGTCGTCACAATCACGTCGAACTGCCACGGATTGAGCACCAACTGCATCGCGCAGGCATCAACGATGCGCTCATCACACGCCACACGGCCTTTGTATTTCTCGGCCACCTGCTGGGCGGTCTCAAGGAAAACACCGGTCAGCGCCTTGAGCACGTTCGCCTTATGAACAATCGTCACCTTCTTGCGGCCATTGCGTGCGGCATAGTCGAAGGCGAATTCGGCAATCCGGCGTGAGCCATCGCGTGTGTTCACGCCTGACGACATCGCCACTGCATGCGGATCGTCGCCAATCGGGATGTAGTGCTCGAAGGCAACGTAGAGGCCTTCGAGATTCTCGCGCACAATCACCAGATCGATGTTCTCATAACGCCCACCTGGGATCAGCGTACGCGCCGGGCGTAAATTGGCATAAAGATGGAATTCCTCACGCAGCCGCACGTTGACCGAACGGAAACCGCCACCGACCGGCGTGGTCAACGGCCCCTTCAGCGCCAGTCCAGTGCGACGGATGCTGTCCAGCGTGGCTTTCGGCAGCGGATCGCCCCCATCGGCAATGGCAGCCATGCCGCCCAACTGCACATCCCACGCGAACGGGCTGCCGAGAGCTTCCATCACCGTGACCACCGACTGCGTGACCTCCGGGCCAATCCCATCGCCTGGAATCAGTGTGGCGGGAATTCCAGTGACCGAATTGGCGTCCGTCATGATCGTACTCCTTGCATTTTCAGAATGAACTCAAGCTCGTGCGCCATTATTGCAGAAAAACCGCCATCCGGCGCTGTGAAAATGCTGCAATGCAACCTTCCCGACATTGATCCTGGTCACGCGCCACAGCTTTCTATCATTTGATAACAATCCTCAACAAACTCACGACACTCAACTCAGCCCCCACGTTATCCCTTCGTTATTCGATGCGTAACGTCGACCATTATACGCTTGCTATCTCACCTGATCGCACACCAAAATTTCGTTATTGCATCTGAATTCTCCTGAATATTCCTGCATGCAGTCTACGGGGCGCGTTTTTGATGTCGTCAGATAATAAGGTTGCCGAGAATAACGCAACGGCCGACACCGCCCAGCTATGGGTGGCAGCTTCCGATGGATTGCGCTTTGTCTTCTGTGGCACAGCCTTGCGCCTGCCCAACCGTAAGGCACGGGCGGCGCTGGCTTATCTTGCACTGAACCGCGATCATGAAGTCGTCCGTGAGCGCCTTGCTGAGTTGCTGTGGAGCGAGTCGTCCAGCCTGCAGGCGCGCAACTCGCTGCGTCAGGCGCTGTTCGAACTCAACGAGGCCTTCAAAGCTGTCGGGTATGAAGGGCTGCGCGCCGATCGCGACCGCATTGCCCTGACGACGGGGCGTTTTCACACAGACGTCTCCGACGCCTTCCGCGCATTGGATGCCGCTCAGCTGCCAATTCTGCCCAGGGGCGGCTTTGATCGGCTTCTGGTCGGCTATGAAGACGTCAGTTCGGCCTTCAATGACTGGCTGACCAATAAACGCCACGTGCTGCAGTCACGCCTGATGCAGCGCCTGGAGCTTCATTTTCTTGATTCCGGCAAGCCTCTCTTCAGCCGCCGCCCCTGGGCGGAATTCGCGCTGCGGATTGATGCACTGAATGAATCCGCCTGCCGCACCGTCATGGAGGCCGCCGCCATGGCCGGTGAGATCGGCACCGCTCTGCGCTGTTACGCCACCCTCTATGATACGATGAGCGACGAGTTGGATATGGAGCCGTCTGACGCCACGCAGGCGATGGTTGCCAATATCAAGCGCGGCCTGATCGGCCCCGCCGCGCCGGGCACAATCCTTAGCACCGGCACCTCGACAGCCTCACGCTTCCTGCCGATGTCGAGCATTCCGGTGCGCTGAAGCGGTGGTGGAAGATCTGGTGGGCTCGCTTGCCTCAGTGCGTGAGCCTGTTGTCATCTCCGCCAATTCAACCCGCCATCTGACCAACCCATCGCTGAGTTTGAGTGAAGTCCGCAGCCGCCTGGGGGTGCAATATATCGTCTCCGGCAGCCTGCGCACGGCGGGCGTTGCGATGCAGTTGCACATTGAACTGACCGCTACCGACAACGAAGTGGTGCTGTGGGGCAGCAATTACGACGTCATTCAGCCTTCGAATTTCGACCAACATGGCGCCATCGCCACGCGCATCGTGGCCACTTTAGTGCCGCAGCTGCGTCGCGCCGAATTGCGGCAAGCTCAGCGCAAGGCGGTGACATCATTAACGGCGTACGAGCTGCTTATGCGTGCGCGCGAAGACATGCTGGCAATGACGCGGGAGTCCCTGCTCTCCGCTGAAGCCCTCCTCACCCGCGCCATCGCCGTCGATCCGGAATATCAAGCAGTACAGCTCGCCATGGCCAATTGCCTCAGCCTCCGGGTTGGGCAGCGCCTGTCGGACAATGTGCAGCGGGACACCGCACGCCTACAGTCCATCATTCAGTCCGCCGTTTCAGCCGATCCCTATAACGGGGCAGCCTTGGCCATGTTCGGGCACTCCAAAGCCATCCACAGCCAGCAATTCGATGCGGCGATCACGCTGATCGAACAGGCAACCATGCAGTCACCCAACGATGCCGAGGCGATGCTGTGGGGCGTGCCGACGCTTGCCTATACTGAACACGCGGACGCAGCGATCCAGCGTGGCGAGCGGGCATTGGCGTTATCGCCGGAAGACCCGTTCCGATTTCGCTATGAGCATTTCCTCAGTGCAGCCAATTACATGGCGGGCCAATACGAGTCGGCCATCAGCTGGGGCGAAAAATGCCAGGAGCGGAACTCCAACTACTTATCAAATCTGTGCATGACCGCCGCCGCATATTCCGCCGCCGGCCACCAGGCACCCGCGCGCGCTTTGGGCCGCACGATCCTACAGCTCGATCCGACCTTCCGCGTGCGCGAGCGTATTGCTCATTTCCCGTTCCGGGCACGGGAAACACGAATTATTTACGCTGACCACCTGATCAATTCAGGCCTACCTGAGTAATGATTATTTAAAACGACATATTTGAAATCGATTGTTTACTACAATAATTCATGCGCAAAAATGGTTAAAATACCAAACGAATAACGCAGCGATTGTAATTCCAGGATGAACAAAATAGCCGACAACGACGTCGGCTCAGGAGACCTGGATGCCGCCTGCTTCTGATGGGACATGTCCAGCATCGCCTATAGGCACCAAGGCCGCGCGATTGCGGCAAGCGGAGGATATGCTCCGCATGTTAGTCACTCCCTCACTCCTGCTGGAAGAAACCGGTTTAATATTGGCCGCCAACGATGCCGGGCGAGAGGTGGTGCACCGGCATCCGGCTTTGTTCACCGAACGCGGCTATCTCAGCCTGCGCCGCAGCGAAGAGGCCGGTTTGGTCAGCAGGGCACTGGAGCGCGTTGCCTCTCGCCGCGAACAATCCGCAATCGTTGTGCTCAAATCCCGTCCAGGCACCCCGATTTTTATGCTGCGACTTGTCGCAACCCCCCTCATCGCCCGAGGAATCGTTTTGATGACCGAAGATTTGCAATCTGAAATCGGCGATATTGATCGGCTTGCCAGCCTGATGGGGCTTACGCCGGCACAGGCGCGGGTTGCAGCTTATCTGGCGCAGGGACTGAGCATTCCGGACATCGCCACCCTCCTCAACCGCAGTGAGACGACCCTGCGCACCCATGTGCGTGAAGCCATTGATCGACTGAATCTCTCCGGGCAGCAGCATCTGGCAATCTGCGCGCTGCGCATGGCGCGATTTGTCGGGCTGATGCAAACGCTGCCCCCACAGAGTGAGGCCGCACAAATCGACCATGCCAACTAAGGCGCGGGGCGCATCGCCACATGACCACGTACACAAAAATGTTACTTTTTTCCACACTCCCCCCTCACACCTGACGAGGTGGAGATGCGTAACCGTTGTTAAACAACGCATCGTCAGATGCCCTTGCCACAAAATCCGAAGCCTAACGCAGAGGTTGTACTGATAGACAGAAAGCGTTTTTTGCATTATCGTTATGGATAAGATGTTCATGCAACGAATGACAGATAGCACGTCAGTCTAACGATCCGATAACACCACCGGTGTCATAGCTGGGTGGTCTTACGATGCGCACCAAAAGTGGTTGCGGGAGAGAGACGGATGTCAGAACAGCACACCGTTCGAACGGGAGCCTATCCAGCGACAGCGCGCTTTCCGAGGTTCGCACCCGGAATCGTCCGGCTGCGGTCATCGCAGGCGATGACTGAGCAAGAGACCGATTTTGCCGGCCGCATGGTGGCGCAGGGAATCGACCAGGCGAGCATCCCGATGTTTCTGGTCAGGACCGATGGTGTGGTTGTGCACGTCAACCCGGCCGCGCAGGAGATGTTGTCCAGCGGTCGGATTATGAACATCACCTCTGGTCGCCTTGCCACCAAGCGCAAGCTGGAAACCCAGGCGCTCGAACAGTTGGTTTCAGAGGCTGAGCACCGCATCGACCCAACCGACAAACCCTGCATGATCGGCCTGAAAGATCGCGCCGACCATGTGGTCATGGTGGTCTGCGCACGCGCCATCAAAATTAATGACGAAGAAAGTCTTATTTGCGTGCGGGTGGCCGATTTGAATCATCGGCCGCAAGCAAATCGAAATCTGCTTGCGGAGATATTTTCGCTGACACGGATGGAAGCGCGCGTTGCTGAAATGGTGCTCAACGGCAATCCAACCGCAGAGATTTCAATTGATCTTGGCATCAGTGCTGAGACTGTACGAAGCCACATCAAGGCAGTGCTGCGTAAATTCAATGTCGGAACGCAAGCACAGATGGTCGGTCATGCCCTGCATGCTCTGCTTGCCGTTGATGGTCTGTCACCGCCCAACGGACATTTGTAAATAAAGGTCAGACATTTTCAACCAATGTCACCCAAACGGGCAGTGCGGCGACCTTCACGCAGATGTTATCAAATAGGTCACTCACGAATGCGCTAGCGCAAGGGGAATGACCGATGGCAAACCTGAACCAAGGCTCAAGCTTCACCACAACGACGTTCGCGCCGACGGTGTCGCTGACGAGCGCAAGCGAAACCAGCAACCTGACGAGCGTCACGCTCACCGGCTTTGCCGATGCTCAGGGAGCCGCGACGCTGAACGGGGCGTTTGCTCAGCTCTTTGACAATGGCTCTCTGATTTCAAGCGCTGCAATCTCGGCAGCCACCGGAGCGTTCACCTTCGCGCCGGTGACTTTGCCGACGACGAACAACATCTTCACCGTTCAGGTGACTGACAATTTCGGAAACACCGGCACCAGCAACCCCGTGGTTGACGTCCTGGCAACGCAGTCCCCGGTGATCACGTTCGACGCGCACACGGCGGCTGGTAAAAGCGCCGGTCAGACGATTTCCGGCACGGTGTCTCTGCCAGACGGTGCCAGCTTCGTCGGCACCTCGGTCGTTCTGACCGAAGGCAGCACCACGCTCGGCGTGGCGACGATCGGTGCGGGTGGCAAATTCTCCCAGACGCTGAACCTGCCAACCGAAGGCGTGAACAACGTCACCGCCACGGTCACGGACAGCTACGGCAATGTCGGTAGCAGCACCTGGAGCTATGACCTGGACAACGTTGCCCCGACGGTGACGCTGAGCAGCACGGCTGAAGCCAGCAACGCGGCCTCGGCCACCCTCTCCGGTCTACTGGTCTCTGGTGGCGACGCCTCGGTGGCGCACCAGACCGTCACGATCTACGACAACAACGTCAAGCTCGGCAGCACCACCACGGATGGCAGCGGCAGCTTCTCCTATTCTGCGGCGCTGTCCGCTGGCACCAACAGCCTCTACGCTGTGGCAACCGACAGCTTCGGCAACACCGTCACCAGCGCCACGCAGGTTGATACCCGCGACAGCGTTGCCCCGACGGTGGTGATTACCAGCTGGGCCGAGAGCAGCAACAACGCCACGCCGACCATCACCGGCTATGCCGTCTCCAGCGGCGCGGCTTCGGTGGGCAATGTCGCCGTGACGATCCTTGATGGCGCCGTGACCATCGGCACCGGCACGACCGACGCCAGCGGTAACTTCTCGGTGGTTCCCACCACGTCGCTCTCGCTGGGCAGCAACAGCATCACCGCAGTGGTTGCCGATAGCTACGGCAACGCCGGCACCAGTGCCGCCATCGTTGACAAGTTCAACAACGTCGCGCCGACAATCGTGATCACGGCCCCGGCCGCAGGCGGCACCAACGTGGCGCTGGAAGCGATTTCCGGCACTGTCGTCGGGCATAATGGCGCATCGGTGGCGGGCCAGAATGTCACGATCTATGACAACGGCGTGGCCATCAACAATGCCATCGTCAGCGCCTCGGGCACGTTCAACACCAGCGCCTATCTGACCACTGAAGGCATGAACAGCATCACCGCTGTCGTGTCTGACAATTACGGCAACGCAGCCAGCACAGCCTCGGCAACATTGGTCGATCTGGACAACATCGCCCCGACCGTGACCATCACCAGCACGACACATAACGGCAATCTCAGCTCGGCGGTCTTTGCCGGTCAGGTTGTCTC